>Ga0206126_10003734_pt1 | contig 15232 bp, 15 predicted proteins | sample Helgoland_Spring_5_FD_148621 | JGI IMG/M metagenome (GOLD analysis project Ga0206126, IMG submission 148621) | Pelagic subsurface seawater microbial communities from Kabeltonne, Helgoland, North Sea - Helgoland_Spring_Bloom_20160412_1 | ecosystem: Environmental > Aquatic > Marine > Epipelagic ...
CAGACCCAGGAGACGGGAGTGGAACTGGAACCACAGAATGCGGAACGGGTGATGGAACGTACAGTTCAACAATGATTGCTTTTGACATCAGTGCAAACCCAGATTTCACAAACATTGAGGGTATTGAAATCGATTGTTCGACAAATCTTCTCTACGGCTATGCGTGGGACAGCGTTACAAATGTGGAACACTTCATCTCCATTGACCCTTCCAATGGCTTAGTGACCTCATTAATTGAATTGGCAGGGATAGAGACGGTCGCCTCTGTGACGACCTATTCCGATGGGGAATATTTTGCCAACATGCGCGGGAACAACAACGACTACCTGGTGCATGTCACGGTATCAGACCCGAGTCAATACACAATGACGCAGTTTGATTTCTCCGCTCACCCAGAATTGGATAATGTCGGGGGCATGGAATACAATCATGAGGATGAAATCATCTATGCTTATGCTTCTGACGATACAAACAGCGGAAGTCAAGGGCAAGGACAAGGGCAACAAAATACAATCACATACCCTGATATCTATGTTGTTTCAATCAACCCAATTGATGCAGTGGTAACCAAGCATACCCAAATCGAAGATATCGAAGGGGTGGGTTCCGGTACTTCTGCATACGACGGCGCACATTACTATCTCGATGTACGAAACAGCGGAGGTGGTTATTCGATGGTCAAAATCAATACGCTCGATTATTCAATGACAACATCCACAGTGTTGCAATCGACAAATGAAGACCTATCCAATGCAGGTGGATTTGAGATAAACCTCGTCGATGGCCTCATCTATGGATATGCATACGATTCGCAGGCGGGTGTCGAAGTGTTTGTTTCGTATGATGTAGCGTCCCAGAGCGTTGTGCAAATCGGAATCATCGATGGTGTGCAATACGTCACCTCCTCTTCAACAAACGGTGGTAACGATTTCTATGCCATCATGAGTGGGTCTGACCGAGTCAACAAACTGGTTCATATCACCTATTGATGTTCAAAGTTCAGTTTGGCGGACGTGCCAGGATTTGAACCCGGGATCTTCGGCTTAGGAGGCCAACGCATTATCCAGCTGTGCTACACGCCCAACCGTTCCAGCGTACAGGTTGTCAAGACGCTTTCGCAGCATTCATCCGTTGACCAATGTCGGCAACTTGAAACAAAAATCGTTCCAGTTCAATTCGCCCTTGCATACTTCGATGGAGCGCGACATCACACGCCGAAAGGGCCACGAGTATCTCAGAAAGAATGTTCTCATCAAGATGGAGACGTCCTTCGGTCAACAACAAATGAAATTGTTCGACGATATCTTCGGACTCGAGATTATTCTCTGACATCACTTGGTCCAAAACGCCCATTGCACCCTTGAGGACGCGTTTGTTCTTGTTACCTTCTTTTTCCCAACGCCAGTCGTGGACTCGATTACGCAAGGCTTCTTCCAAGATGTGTTGCACTTCTCGCAGAGATGTTGCTGCAAGCAGGTTTTGCAGGTTTTTCCTGTCACCAAGAAGGTCTCGGTGCGTAAGGAGTTCCATGATGAAAATAGCCTTACGAACATTGCCTGAGGACACGTGTGAAATGTCTCCAATAATGCCGCGAACGGGAGTGAGATTCTCTTCTTGAACAATTTGCATCAGGCGTGATTCAATGAGAGATCGGTTGATTTTTGGAAGGCGAATGTGTTGGGTTCTGCTGCGCAATGCTTCAATGATGCGTGAAGGCGTGTGGGCGGTGAAAATAAACCGGGCGCTGCCACTGCTCACCTCCATCATTCGGCGCAGATACGATTGGCGTATTGTCCCCAGATAATCCGCATCTTCGATGATGATGAGGCGAGATACTGCTGCTCTTTGTCCGGCAGAGTGTTCGCATTCGGCTCCGGCAGGAGGGGGCGTGTTGGCCGCTGTTGCGGAAAACGTGTGATCAAAGGCGTCAAGGCTGGTTCGACCTGCAAGTGTATCGTCTGAGCCGCTGCCCTCGGGTCGTAGAAATTCTTCGAATTTTCCCATTGCGCCTGAAGTTCTCGCCAAGTCGCGAGCTTGAAGAATATGAGTTCGTGCCTCCCAAGTTGGGCCAAGAACTTGACGCGCCATCAAGCGCCAAGTGGCGGTCTTGCCGACCCCTGATGGACCTGAAAAAAGGAGATGAGGGGGATTTGCTTGAAGCGATGTGCGAGTAATGCTGGTACGGACGGCCTCTGGTAGCAACAACTCTTCAAAAAGAAGCGGTGCTTTGTCAGTAAGCCAAGATGACATGGATTCACTCTTACCGTCAGCGGTCTTTCAACCCTGCGCGAGAAAGGACTGAATCCTCACTCTGCCTTGAGTCGCTTCGTACCGGTTCGACGCAACTTCATGAAGATGCGAGAGCCGCAAGATTTGCAGCTGATTCCGTTACGTTCGCGGTGGAAGGATTCGAGGTTTCCGCAGACTGCACATTTGTAATCAACAAGTTCAACCATTCTATTCGTCTCCAAACTACGCGACCGGCCACCCTTTCTTGAAGGTGTCCCTCCAAGAACGTTCGATTTTAGGGCCGAAACGGCTCACTGGCCTGCTTGCAATGCAGGAACCATTCTGATGTGCTGAGCAGAGTCGAAATCTGTATCTGCAAGTTCATTCGCAGCGACCATTTTGTTGTCGACGAACACCCAACTGCCTTTGGCACTGGTTGCTTGGTTGATGAGATCCGTCTTGGTCATCTCGACAACGCTGTGTCCAGTGGCATCTGCAATCTCTACAGTGTATGTTTTCTCGTCTTTTCCAGCTTGTAGGGCCGGAACCATTCTGATGTGCTGGGCGTCGTCAAAATTCGTGTTCGCCAATTCATCGGCGGCAACCATCTTGTTGTCAACAAAAACCCAACTTCCTTTGGTGTTGGAAGCTTGTCTTATCAGTTCAGTCTTGGTCATCTCGACAACGCTGTGTCCAGTGGCATCTGCAATTTCTACGGTGTATGTTTTTTCACTCATGGGTATCTCTCCTCGTAAAGGTAAATCTTCAACTGGATATAAAGAAAGCAGAATCAGTTGAGGTATTCGCGATAAAGTGAAAAGGAAACTCCGGTGTGAGAAGAGCATGGACTTGTTGATTGTCGCCATCGTATTCAGCGTTCTGCTGCTGTTAGGCATCGGGTTGCTGGCGATTTCGTTCACAGTGAAAGTCGGGCCTCAACAGATACTCATCGTAGCGACCAGTGAAGAACAAACGCCAATCGTCTACAGAAACGGTCGAAAGTTTCTCCTGCCCATGTACCATCGCCACGCTGTTTTTTCACTTGAGCCGATGGAGTTCAATCTTCGCTCAAGAACAAAAGCCCACTCAGGAGAACTCGTCGACTCAAACCTCTCCATCGGAATTCACTTTTCAGATGACCAAAACTTCACACCGGACATGTTGTTTAAATTGGTTGAACTTCGTCAGCGTCGATTGGAAGAGGATGTCCGTGGGACCCTCATGCGGGGCGTTCAACAAACCATACAATCTCCAAGATATGCTGGCACATATCAGCATAGGCCTGGCCTTTTTATGGACCATCTCAACAACTGCTGCCGCCATGAATTGCAGGAGAATGGGTTGAAATTGCTCAGATTCCAAATCCTCAACCTTTCTCCAACAATCGAAGAGAACCATGCCGTTCAAGAAACGAGTTCACAGGTGGCTGCGCCTATGGAGCGTCACATGGATTGTCTCATCAAAATATCAGTCGCCGGCGAGGGGACGTTGAAAAAAGACCACACACAGATAAAATACGAGGCTCGATTCGGTATAGAATCCGATCCAGATGTCATCGGTTCGTTTGAGGAGTGGTCCAGCCCTCGTTATCGCTATCTTCGGACTTTATCGGATGACGAATATGCCAACTTGATGAAAATATACTTGAAAAAAGGTATTGAGCAAACTCTCACATGGCTTGTTTATGAACATATCAAAGACCCGGAGCGGGAAGGTTTCGATCGTCCTGTCTGGCGTAATTTTCAAGCCTTCGCAGCAGGTGCGAGTATGGAGTTGAAAGAGGTTGGTGCAAGAGCTGTCGCCTGCCAAATTAAAATTCTTGAACTAACGCGTAATTCCAACCCACCGAGTGTCATCGAGCCAATGACGCTCAACTTCAACTTTCAAGATATCCCGGAAAAGGAAAGTGTTCCGTTGACGATTCCCGTGAGGTTGGTTGTCGGCGTGGGAGAAGAGCCCCCGCTATCGGATACGGCCGCTCGAGAATTAAACGGTCTGTCGGAGGCTGAGATTGAAGCAAGAACTCGTGCCATCATTGAAGAGAGATTCCCCAAGGCTATACGCTCAATGACCATTAAGGACATCAACCGCTCGCAAGAGTGGTTTTATCAAGGATTAATCCATGAAATCAACAGCGGATTACACAACTATGGACTTTGGGTCATCAACATCACTGTTTCGGATATCACGGACAGTGTTGGAATCCTTGAAGGAATGCGTGCAAAGGCACTCGAAGAGTATCGTTCACAGCGTAAAAATCAATGAGCCGTCAAACTCTCGCCATCAGACCGAGCGAAAGTGGGATCGGTGACATAAATCGGCGATGCGTTGGGGTGTCGAGGTTGCACCTGCGTACGTGGTGCTGCAGTAGGGTTAACGGGGCTGAGCGTGGAAGTAATCCCTGTCGGAAATCATGGATCACATCAAGCATTTCTTGCCTTTCGCCTTTGGTAAGATTGTGAGAAATCTTACCCAGCACGCGCTCCATCGCATGGGCAATTGGGCCACTTTTCGTGAGTACATTCAGGGATTGTTGCGCCTCTGTCATGTAGGCCAAAGCAACAGTTTCTGCACGGTCTCCGTTGTCAAATCCTTCAGCAATAAGGCGGCCAAGACGCCGTTTTGCATCAGGGGAACGGCTGAGGAGGAAGAGTTTGTTCGTGTTGTGAAACTGCATCAGTGCTTGAGCAGTCCACCCGTTCAAGCCTTCTTCTCGCCACAGTGAAAAGAAATGAACGCGTGCTAAGTAATGTTCAGCCTGCCGTGCATCGGTAAGGCGGCCTTCTTCGATAACTGGGATGTGCGGGTAGAGTGTTGTGAATACTTTGGCAAACATGCCTCTGCCGTCGCGTGTAGCGTGAACGTGGCCTTCTCGGTAGACTTTCACCCGTTCAAGGCCACAGCTTGGTGAATCCTTCTTGAACACAAACCCGCAAATTCCTGATTCGACCAAAACATCGGCTTGAAGTTGCGCATATTCCAGCATACGGTCTGTGAAGTCGTCGTTGTTTTTGGGATTGACGAGGCGAATGGAATTTCCATCGTTTACCAAGCGAATCGTTGGGCGAGGAACGCCCATTCCAATTCCGACTTCAGGGCAGACGCCAACAAGTTCGAAATGTCCGTTCCACTTGCGAGTGAGTGCTCTGAACTCCGCAGCATCTCCATTGTAGCGAACTTTCTGGCCGAGTAAACACGACGAGACTGCAAGTTTAGGTTTGGTGACCATGTCACGATGTTCTCAAGTGAGTATATCAAACACTGTTTAACAACATGTTAGGGAGAGATAGGCGCCCACTCCGGGAATTGAACCCGGGTCGCAGGAATGACAATCCTGCATGATAACCTCTACACCAAGCGGGCCTATGCAAGACTTCCGTTACGCAACCGCTATTTAAGCCGCGCCATGTGGCCAGTATGGGGCGTTATCGATGGCGGGAAAAAAAACATCTGCTGAACAATCAAAAGAAGAACAAAAAGATGCTCACGTCGGAAATCTACTCGATGCTGCGTTTGGCGACCTTGGCGGGTTGCAGAAAACCGAAGAAGATGCTCACACCCCAACAGAAGAAAGTGAGGGAGAATCACCCCTCGAATCACCCCCTTCGAGTCCAAGTGGCCCTCCTCCTGGGCCTTCATCACAGCCACCATCCGGCCCACCATCTGGCCCACCATCTGGCCCACCATCCGGTCCATCATCTGAGCCGCCTGCAGCTGACGGAGAAGGCACTGAACCAGCGACTGAGGAAAGCGTTGAAGAGGCTGCTGATGAAAAATCTGAACAAGTCGATGAAGAGGTCGAAAGTTCAACCCCCTCGTCCACTCCACCATCGGGTCCGCCATCCGGTCCTCCTTCTGATCCTCCTTCCGGCCCACCATCGGGTCCGCCATCCGGTCCACCATCGGGTCCGCCTTCCGGTCCTCCTTCTGATCCTCCTTCCCGCCCATCATCGGGTCCGCCATCCGGTCCACCATCCGGCCCACCATCTGAGCCGCCTGCAGCAGACGGGGAAAGCACTGAACCAGCGACTGAGGAGAGCGTTGAAGAGATGCCAACTCCGGATGAAGCACCTACCGACTCCCCAGTAGAGCCTGAAGGAAACCCTCCTGCTGAAGTTGTGGAGGAGAAAGACGAAAATATTCCTGAACACGAGGTTTCACCAGTCAATGACGAGGTCAAATCTGCTGAAAAACGACCTGTTAAACGACCTGTTCAGGACATGAACGTTCATCCAACCGACGAGCAACAGGCGCTAGCGGAACAGGAGATCGCGCGCCTCAATGCTGAAGTCGAACGGCTACGAATGTCAATGGCTGGAGCGGTTGATGTTATCGAAGAACTCGAGACGCCCCCAATGCCGCCTGCGGTCATCGAAGACATTGTCATCGGCGCTCACATAGTAAGTGACTTTGCCCGTCTCGCTCGACAACTCGACAGAGAACAACTCATTCGAGCCACCATGGGCACTATCGCCATGTTGCATCCAGATAATCTGGGCATCATGGTGTCGACTCGAAACAGGGTAATGTTACCGCGGCTTGATGAGCGAGGTTTGTGTGCGGGGTTCCTTGGAAAAGCGGCGCCCCGAGGTGCACCAGCAGATTGGAGGACATTGGAAGTCATTCTAGCACTGGCAAGCAGCGCTGTAACTGGCGGCCCTGCAGCGGTAATCCACTCGCACGGCCCATACACCACCGCAGCAAGTTGTGAGAAAGATCTCGTCTTAGTTCAGCCAATCGATGTTCTTGGAAAAGAGCAAATTGGTAACGTGATCATCGTTGACCCTGATGATGGAGACCCTGCAGACTTCCTGAAGCAAATTACTGAAGCATTGTATCAAGGTGGCATGCGCTGTGTTGTTGTTCGGGGAATGGGAGCCTATGCGGTTGGAGCCAATCTCGACCAAGCGTGGTCAAATGCGGCCATGCTTGAGCACAGCATGAGAATCGTATTACTCGCTCGCCAAGCAAATCTGAAAGTCTGAGTTCAAATCTCGATTTGAACAAAGTCGCCTTCGACTCGAGTCTCGTAGATTTTCAAATCTTTTTGTTTGGATAATTTACCAAGCAGCTTACCGTACGGAGGGAAAAGCGGGAACGGGGACCATTCGGTTACCTCTCCGTCATCGATTTGATAGGTCGTCTGGTGCAATGGGCATCGAATGCATCCGTCTTCAATTTTAGCACCCCAAGCCAGTGGCCAGCGCATGTGGCGGCACAATCCTTCGGTAGCGAAGTAATCATCACCAATTTGTCCGACCATGACCGTTTTGACGCCAAAGGTCACCATCTTGGTTTTGCCGGGTTTCAAGCGCTTTGTTTTCACTGCATTTTTCCATTCCATTGTATCACCCACTGATTTGACTCATTCCACCGTCAAGATGGAACACTTGGCCGGTGATGTTGTCCGGCGCATCGCACAGCAACCATTGCATGGTTGCTGCTATCTCTTGTTTTTGATTGATTCTCTTGAGGGGGATTTTGCTTACCGCCGCTTCCTTCATTGCGTCTGAACGAAGCAAAGTTGCTGCCAACCTTGTCTCCGTAAGACCTGGTGCGACCACGTTCAAACGTATGCTGCGTTGGCTGTATGTTGCGGCTGCAGAACGTACCATCGCTTCGACTCCACCCTTCGCAGCGGCTATCGCCTCGTGATTCATTAACCCGAGAGTTGCCGCCACACTGGAAGTAAAAACAAGCCGGCCACCGCCGCTGCGAAGCATGGTCTTACAAGCGACTGAGAGTGTTAGAAAGGCGCTTGAAAGGTTAGTGTGAACGACCTCATTGAATGCATCAAGGGCGAGTGCGTGAGGGGGACGTATAACCAGCGACCCAACAAGATGTGCAACCCCTGCAATTGCGCCTTCTCCGGCTTCTTTGGCCTTATCGACTGCTGACTGGACTGATTCAGCGTCCAATGCATCACCATGAATCAGATGAGCACCTTGATCCACGAGAGGTTGTACTCGGTCTACATCCCGTGCGAGGAGGGTTAGTGTATGGCCTTTATCCAAGAGAGACTGACCAAGTTCGAGAGCGATATCGCTGCTTGCACCGATGATGAGGAAGGACTGGCCCATGTGTTCCAATTTATGAAGAGCGCATTTATACTTCTGTTTTCAGAGAATTCGGCATTTGTATCGGGGAGAAGGGCGTAAATCGGGCGTGTAATTCTTGACGCATTGCCTCTTTTAGAGGCCTTTGGGGGCGCGCCATGGTGAATCTTCGAGCAAGGCCAAATCATCTTCAGGCATTCCAGCTCTTGTTTTGGAGAAAGGGGCTTGAACGGGCGATTTGGGGGCATTCTCTTTTTTCTTGGCAAAGTACTCTCCACCTTTCTTTCGAACGATGGTTTCTCCGAAAGCAAACAAGATCAGCATCGAAGAGAGGAGTACGTGTCCTTCGATAGAATAGGATGCAAACGGTTGAATGTAAAGCGTCTGTTCGGTGATGATGCCTGGGTCGGTATTCGTCTTTACTACGTAGGTTCCCGGCATGAGCTCGCCGTTCCAATTCGGCGTCTCATCACCGAGTTCCCCAGACCACTGCGCAACAATTTGTCCTTGCTTATCGATGATTTCCCATCCAATGGAGCCTCCGTCTGAAGTGAGTGCTTCGAATTCGAACTCGAACGTAGATGGCATAGACCTCTCCTGCCCGAACACTCCGCCAAGAGAAACGGTTCTCTCTTCGATGGCGTGGTCATAGTCGTTGATTTCATACGGTGCGGCATTGTCTGAAATACCGCTCCAAAGAGAATTCACAAGAAGCAGGGCAACGGGCCACAAAATCATGTTTAGACGCCCCCTGTCCATGTCTGCACTTCCCACTGATAGGTTTTAGCAGTATGTTTTCAACTGCGTATTGAATCTCCAAATCCTAATTCGGACACAATACGTTTCATCCATTCAAGTTTCTGCATCTTGAGTGAAGGGGTCGTTGTCGCCGACCAGGCGCCTATTTTCATTGTTGAGAAGCCTACCAATTCGACCTTTTCAGGCGCAACTCCCATCGACAACACAAAGCACAACGCACGGTCTCCATCAGTGAATCCTCCGAAATTGTACATCCCAGAGAGTTCTTTGGTGACTTGGTGGGAAAGAACAAGTGAAGGAGGTTGTGAATGTTCCTGCCATTTCGTAAGTATTCGTTTCCATTGAGAAGAGTTGTCACCGTGGGCATGCGCGATGATGGTTTGACCTGCTTCTGCCGCCTTATCGAGATGTTCTGCACCATCAAAATCAGATACAACACAAGCGAGGTGTTCGTAGGATTGAAGCGCCCCTACTGCTCCATCTGCAGCGACAAAAACAGCCCGAGTGTCATTGAATCTATGCAATTCCGAAGGCTCAACGGCTGCGCCCAAAAGCACGACCCGCTCAGCATTGACAAGTCTTTGCTGAAGGTGTTCCAGCGTTGCTTCCCTTTTTTCAGGAGACCAAAGAGCATGTCCCTCCAAGGTTCGTAACAACAATTCGGCACTGTCGGTATCGTCATGCTCCGACCAACCAAATGCTTCCCGTACTTCAGACTGAACTGAAAATACACTCGGTATGGGCGCCATGTGCATGTTCTGTGCAATGGCTTCGCCCACATGAAACATCCGTTCAGTTTGTTGAAGTTCTTATGCAGTTGAAGCGCTTGGGATGGTCATGCCCGTCCCAAGAACGCTCCCTGCGCTTGTGGACGAGGTGACGTTTGCTCGATACCCATTTCTGCCTCAAGCAGGCGATTGGATTCGAGGTATGGCCGTTCAACACGGCATCGATTTGGATGAATTGTTGGACGGTGCTTGGATGGAAAAAGCTCGGTCCCGCGCTCGTATTCGCCTCATCGATTCCATTCAATCAAAGGAAGGTGTTGAAGTCGTAGGTGGGGATTTATTTACCGAAGAAGGACGGATTATCGAGGCCTTTTCATTCTACTACGCCCGCTTGGTCGTTTGTGCTTCTGAAGACGAGCGTTTGATCGCCCGATGGGCGCAGGCTGAGGCTGCACGGGCGGAACAAGTTCTCATCAGAGATCACAAAAACCTCGATGTTATCGCACGGACCTATATTGCCAATATTCAGCGTTCTGAAGGCCAAAACTTAGCGGCAAGCGCTGATCCAACTCAAAATTATGGCGGAGCCCTTCAACAACAGCGCCGTTCTTCATCCGGGCCGCTGTGGAAGATTGGATTGAGTGATTTTATCGAAATCTGTCCCAAAATTACCGGTTCACGCTGGCGGCTTCCGAACTGCGACGTTCGTGATGGTTGGGTGACTCTCTTCGAAGAACCGCAATACGGCTCGTCGGCGAAACTATCTCGGTTGTTGCGTGAGCGAATTAAGAACGGCGTAGAGCAGGAAGCGCTGGAAAAAATGGGCGAAATCACCATGGATTTGGCAGTGCGATTGGCAGAACCGGTTGGCATGGTTCGCAATTTGATGGCCAACAAGGCAACTGAGGCCATTGCTTTGGTAGGCGCTGATGAAAACGATTGGCCTCCATGCATGAGAAAGGCTGTTGCCGAGTTGGCAAACGGAGTCAACTTGAACCACTTCGGGCGACTCTTCTTAGCATCGATGGCTGCGACGCTCGCGCTTCCCAAAGAATCGTGTGTAGCATTTTTTAGAGGTGCTCCTGATTTTAGTGAAAGTACCACATCGTACCAAGTTGACCACGTCTATCAACACGCATACACGCCTTCAGGTTGTGGGAAATTGAAGGTGAACCACAATTGCCCAGTACTCCCAGGAGACGACCGATTATGCGACCAGCCTTGGCTTGACCATCCGCTGAAATATATTCGAGCAACCCAACGGTGGAAAGCCAAAAACAAGCAAGCAGAGGCTCAAGCCATCGCACTTGTATCGAGTCAAAATGAGCCGAAAGAAAATGCCGAAGATTCATCGGATTAACGGGCATTCGCGCGAAGACTTTGAAACAGGTGAGTGGTTAGCATCCACCATACACCGGTGAATGCCAATGACTCGAACACTTGTTTTAACCGTCGACCGAGATAATGACCTCGGCGTTAAAACCGGAATTCGCGGACCGGTTGTTGGCCGCCGCCAAGTGATGGCTGCGGCTCTAAAACTTGGAATCGCAGACCCAGAGGAAAGCGATACAAACGCAATTCTTGGAGCCTTGTCGCAGCACGACAACCTTGCAGAGAACAATGCAGAAGAGGAAGAAGTCGAAATTGCTATCCTCACGGGTGACGAAAAAGTCGGAATTCGCTCCGACCGAGCAGTTGCTGCCCAACTGGAAGAAGTCGTTGCAGCATTCCAACCCGACAAAGCCATTCTGGTGACGGACGGAGCCGAGGACGAATCGGTGCTTCCAATCATTCAGTCTCAAGTTCGTATCGACCATGTCGAGAAAATCATTGTCAAACAATCAAAGGGTATTGAAGGAACGTATTACTACATTGTAAAAGCATTAGAAGATCCAAAGTGGCGTGCAAAAATTATGATTCCAGTTGGGCTTGTCATGGCTTTATTTGGACTTGGAATTATGCTACCTAACGAAATCGGAGGCATCGTCATTGGGGGATTGCCGCTTGTAACGGGCTTGTACTTGTTGAGTAAGGGTGCTGGAATTGAAACCACCGTCAACAAAGTGATTCAAGAGATGCGTGATAACGCCGATGCTGCCATGTTCTCTTCACTCCTGTGGACGGCAACATTGTTCAGTGCTATTTTCGCTGTAGCAGAAGGATATCGAGAATACAGCGCTCAAGTCCTCTCAGCAAGTTCGTCCGTCGTTTGGCTCGAGGTTGTGCATTCTGCGCTTGCATGGATTGTTATCGCTTTCTTGACTTCCACGGCTGGGTTTATGTTGTTGCGGTTGAAGCGCGGTTCTTTTTCTGGTCGGCTTTTGGTACTCGGTATCTTTGGTATGGTCGTCTACTCGTTTGTCGATACGGCGCTGGACATCGCCATCCGGGTTTTGCTTGGAGAATCCTACGAATTCAGCGTCCCGGTCATCATTGACGATTTACAATACCCAATGATTTGGATTGTCGTGCTGTGGATGGCAATGACCATTGTTCGGTCCTTAAGAACCCGTCAAGCGCAAACTGAGCGCTATTGGGGAATTTGATTCACAGAATGAATTTCGGCATTTTACGGGCCATTGTAATGTGGCCTACAACACCAATGAGTGCGCCCTTCGCATCGACCACACCAATTTGATTCAAGTCATGGGCAAGCATGAGCGCCCCCGCCTTGAGGAGCGGTGTTGCTTCATTGACGGTAATAGGCGGTTGGTTGACCAACTGCTGTGCGGGAATCCCATGCATCCAAGCAATGTCTCTGTTGACTGTTTTCCGAGCAATGATTTTCAAAACATCGACCGCATGAATTCGCCCTTGAGGCGCACCTTCTGAATTGATGACAAAGATATGGTCCCAATTGTTTTCAGTGAGGCTGTCAATGACTTCAACCATCGAACTGTCGTCCCAAATCCAATGCGGTTGGGTCATTGTTTCGCCGCACGTAATCGAACGGGCTGTAGCTGAACGCTCACTCGGAGTCATTCGAGATAGGGTGGCACGGGTAAACTTTCGCGGCTTGGATTGTGGCATCTTAACGACTCCCTTATTGCGCCGGCGCACGCGCTTCTCTTTCAAGGCTTTCGACCACATGTTGGTTTCCACATCCAAGTCTTTACTTTCCGGCATCCGGCGAAACCCGTCGACTCAATATAAGTGAACAATCAAAACGCAGGTGTTCATGTGGTGAACATGGCAGGCGTCCCAGAACAAGTTCTTTCCGCATTACGCGCCCTCTCAGGCTACGAACAAATGTTGGAAATGGACCGAATCATGGGGCAATACGGAATCAGTGAAGCGGAATTGTTAGCAGCCATACAACCGAACGGTGTCGGAAATGCGCCTCAGCCCGCCCAAAATCAACCGTATAACCCTACGGCACCGTTTGTACCCGGAGTCAAAGAAGCAGCGCCACTTCCTCCACCGGTTGCTGTCTTGGATAAATCGAAACTTCGGTTTGAATACGACCCGTCGCAAGAAGCAGCACAAAGACGCGCTTCTATTGCTCAAGCCATCGCTTGCCCCGGATGTGGCGCTGCACTCGGAATACCCGATGTTCGCCCAATCAAAGTCATCTGCCCGCAATGTCTCCAAGAAACCGTCTTCGGTGCTTCATCGCTGAATTGATGAAGAAGAGCATGGAGGCCTGGACATGGAGAACACTTCGCCGCGGCTCTGGACCTACACGCCGTCCAATTCCCCTGTTGCTTTACCAAAGGAGGCGCTCTTCTTCAATTCCAGTGAATTGCTTCCTCTGATGTTCCCGGATGAGGCGCCTCAAGGCATGCTTTCTGGACAAACTCTACAGGAATATTGTTCTGCGTTCACATCCGAAAAAGGAACGGTCGATGATCTCCTCTCAAACCAGGAAGGGGCACCAATGTCTCAACGGCGACCGTTTTTACTGCTTGGTGAACTTGCCAATCCATATCGCTTACAAGACATCGGTGTCGGTCCAATGCCAATCTTCACCGTTCGAATGACCGGCCTCTGCCGCACTTATGCTGATGCCCTCGACAACAGGGAAGTCGTACCGGGTGTTCACCACATCACGCTTGCACGAACCGAAGGATGGTGGGAAAAAACCCACATCGGTATGGCTACAGTTGAACAAATGAAGCACATGGTGGCTTGGCTTGACCAAGGCCGAAAAGGGACATGGAAACCTGTTCGGCCGGCAGAAGGTGAACTGTATTTCGAAACTGAACCGCTCGACCCTCCAACCCCAGATGACATTCAGTGGGACGGCCACAAGGAAATTGTGAGTGCCTCTTCACCTGAAACAACGGGTGCCCAAATTGATTTGAAAACCGTCATGGTAGCCATTCACACGAACTATGGGTGCTACGATAATCGGGGGCGTTTCGCTCGTTGCGCTCATATCAGCCAACGTGATTTTCATGACAATATGTTCCGCCGAGGCTCTTCCAAAAAGTGGAAAGATATTCTCGATATCTGTTGAACAACAGCTGCTGGGAATGGGGTCCCACGGCACACCCACGCCGTATTGTTATATCGTGGAAGACAAAGAATACATGAGAATCATGAAAGGAAACGGCGTACAAAAACAAGCTCGATTAAACCGATTGAAAAATGAGATTATTGAATATGTCTCGTCGCAACCGCAGTGTTCAGCTGCAGACATCGTTGATCATCTTTCAAACGAGCGGAAGATGAGAAACCATGGCCTTACGACGCGTAAGGTTGGTTTCTTCATCCCAAGGTATCTTTCTGAAATGATTGGATTTACGCTCGATAATTCCACTGGCAAGCGACTTTACCATCTTGCTGCTTAATATCAACGCTAAGTTCATGCAAGAGTGGTGTCTGCATCAACCATGAAATGGCCGGATGCTCTCACCTCAGCACTGGAACTCTTTCCGTCGATGTTTCATGATTCTCCCCCTGAAGGCGCCTTCCCAATTCTTCCAACATCAGAACCCGTCTTCTCCTTCTTGCAGCCCGACCATCCAAACGGGTTGAAGGCGCAATTAACTGAACTTGTCAGTACATACGACTCTTCTCCTCAAGACCCAACACTCTCAGGAGCAACGACCGATGAATCCGCTGGTCCAGTCATCGTGGAACAAAACGCACGAATTGAGCCGGGTTCACACTTTATTGGTCCGTGTTACATTGGACCAAATGCAGAAATACGGCACGCGGCGTACGTTCGACAATTTTCTTGGGTTTGCGCCAATGCAGTGGTTGGCCATGCTTCAGAGACCAAACATTCCGTTCTGCTTCCCGGTGCTAAAGCTCCGCATTTCAATTATGTTGGAGATTCAATACTTGGCTCAGGAGTGAACCTTGGAGCAGGGACAAAAATCAGTAACCTACGAAACGATGGTGGAGAAGTACATCTTCGTATTGACGGACAACGCATTGGAAGCGGATTGAGAAAATTCGGAGCGGTGCTCGGTGAACGATGTCAACTTGGATGCAACAGCGTCACGAATCCGG
>Ga0206126_10003735_pt1 | contig 15229 bp, 12 predicted proteins | sample Helgoland_Spring_5_FD_148621 | JGI IMG/M metagenome (GOLD analysis project Ga0206126, IMG submission 148621) | Pelagic subsurface seawater microbial communities from Kabeltonne, Helgoland, North Sea - Helgoland_Spring_Bloom_20160412_1 | ecosystem: Environmental > Aquatic > Marine > Epipelagic ...
TGTGCAAACATCCTGCGACGCGTGCCCCTTTCAAAGGCTTACTAGCACCGAACTCCTCGCGGAGTGCCATAAGTCCTGGCATTTCGGCTTCAGCAATTTTGATTTCTGTGCGGCCCCAATCGGCCAATGACATATCTTTAACTTTGTACGGAATGTATTGCGTTACTTCGCTCATTATATATTGTCAATTAAACTTGGCAAAGTTAACGAATAAATAGTGATATATGGAATCATAGAAATCGAATTAACATGATACTTTTATTGTTATGTTCTTTATTTAATAAAATTGAGAATTTATAATATTTCCATATACTCTTTTCTAGTAACTTATATTTTCGATGCCTTTGGTCCTTAGAGGAAATTTTTGTCTACACTCTAGTGCTTCGTTTAAATTTAAATGATAAACCTTGATATTGCTAAAAATCTCGTAAGGATCTACTAATTCCCCGAGCGGTGAGAAGAGGAAAGAACTTTCTTCATATTCTATGTCATTTGCATCCCTCCCGATGCGATTTACACCTATCACGAAGCTTTGATTTTCTATGGCACGCGCGGCAAGTAGAGTTTTCCAATGAGCTAAGCGTAACTTAGGCCAGTTGGCTATATTCACTAAAACAAGGCTATTTTCAGATAGTCGCTGAAACAACTGTGGGAACCTCAAATCATAACAAATACTCAGACCCCAGCCTCCGGGCCAGCCTAAGCTTTTGACCTTATTGCCACTACTTATTAGTTTATTTTCTCCAGCGTGTGAAAATAGATTTATTTTCTCATACGTATCTGAAATCTGCCCCCTAGAATCTACAGCAACACAACTATTAAAGAATCGGCCCTTTTTTACGGTCATTAAACCAATTATTATATGAACTCCGTTTGAAATTGCTACTTGCTTTACCTTTTCTATTGTAGAAGAATCTTTAATCTCTTCCGCAATGTTCGGATTATATACTGAGAATCCAGTAAATGTCATTTCCGGAAGTATGACGAATTCAACCTTATTCCGTAATAGCGAAACTAACCTTTCAAACTCCCTAAAATTCGCCTCTTTATCTTCCCAAACGGAGTTGAATGAAATCGTGGCTACCCTCATCATTTTTGATTTAAATTAAACTCTTTCATTGGCGTTTTCGCAGCTTCTGCTTTACAATTATAACATCAAAATTCTACATATAAACCTGAGATATTTCACTTACGATTTAAAGTCCAATTTTCATCTCATGACCAATCCAACTTCTTAACTTCATCATAAACTTTTTTAATCCCCTCCTCTAACGTAATTCTCGATTTCCATCCAAGAGCTGTTATCTTAGCGACATTCATTAACTTTCTTGGGGTGCCATCAGGTTTAGTAATATCGGTGAAAATTTCACCATCAAAACCAACAATTTTTTTAATGAGTGTCGCAAGCTCAATTATTGATATATCCTTTCCTACACCAATATTGATTAATTCGGGTTCATCATATGACTCCATAAGAAAGATACATGCGGACGCCAAATCATCTACGTGTAAGAACTCCCTTTTCGGTGTTCCTGTGCCCCAAATTTTTACGTACGAATCACCTTGATTCTTGGCGGTAATAAACTTTCTAAGAAGCGCCGGCAAAACATGCGAATTGGCCAAATCATAATTGTCATTAGGTCCGTACAAATTCGTAGGCATTACCGAAATGAAGTTGCAATTATATTGTTCGCGATAGGCTTCGCACATTTTAATTCCAGCAATTTTGGCTATCGCATAAGCATCATTTGACTCCTCTAGCGGACCTGTTAGAAAAGATTCTTCAGCTATCGGCTGTGGAGCCAGCTTCGGATAAATACAAGATGAACCCAGAAATATTAGCTTTTTTACGTCAGTTAAGTAGGAGTTATGTATGACATTATTTTGAATCATTATATTATCATAGATGAACTCAGCCTTATATGTCTTATTGGCTAAAATTCCTCCGACTCTTGCGGCGGACAAAAAAACATAATCCGGTTTTTCTTTTTTAAAAAAAGTAGCAACCTCATGCTGGACTCTTAAATCAAGCTCGGACGACGTCTTAACTACAATATTTGAATAACCTCTCGACTGTAATGAGCGTATTAAGGCGGAACCTACCATTCCTCTGTGTCCGGCTACATAAATTTTTGCTAATTTTTCCATGATTACAATTCTTTATAAACCCTTAGAGCCCAATTGTTTCTTCAAAAGAGTAACATCCTTAACAACCATTTCCCGCACCAAACTAATCAAATCATATTTAGGCTCCCATCCCAATATTTTTTTTGATTTTGTCGGGTCACCAATAAGTAAATCCACCTCGGTTGGTCTAAAATAACTAGGATCTACAGCTACAATAATTTTACCAATTTCAAGTTGGAAATCTGGATTTATACATTGGACAACATACCCCTTTTCATTAATCCCTTCTCCTTTAAATTCTACCATTATTCCTAACTCTTCGAAAGCCAAGCGCACAAAATCCCTAACACTCGTTGTCTTACCCGTTGCAATTACAAAGTCATCCGCATTTTCCTGCTGTAAAATAAGCCACATTGCCTCCACAAAATCCTTCGCGTGTCCCCAATCACGTCTGGCGTTCAAATTACCCAAATGAAGACAGTCCTGTTGACCCAACGCTATTGCAGCTGTTGCCATTGTTATTTTACGAGTAACAAACGTTTCTCCTCTCCGAGGTGACTCATGATTGAACAGTATCCCATTGCAAGCGAACATATTATACGCTTCGCGATAGTTTTTTGTTATCCAAAATCCATAAATCTTGGCGGCACCATACGGTGAGCGCGGATAAAAAGCAGATTCCTCATCGTAAAAACCATTCTTGTTTTTATTGGCTGCCATACCCCCGTACAATTCTGATGTTGAAGCCTGGTAAATTCGTGTGTGATTTACGAGCCCTAAAATACGCACAGCTTCCAAAATCCGCAATGTCCCTATTCCGTCAACATTGGCAACATACTCAGGAGAATCAAACGAAACCTTCACATGACTCATCGCACCCAAATTATAAATCTCATCTGGCCTTACTTCTTGAATGATTCTAATAATATTTGTCGAATCTGTCAAATCACCATAATGCAATTTAAAACTTATACGATCTTCGTGTAAATCTTGATAAATATGATCTATTCTTTGGGTATTAAATGATGAAGCTCTCCGCTTGACACCATGTACTTCATATCCCTTGGACAACAATAATTCGGCCAAATAAGAACCATCTTGACCTGTAACTCCAGTTATTAATGCTCTTTTCATTATATGTACTTAGTATTGATTAATCTGAACTAGAAATTTAATCATTCTTATTTCCTTAATGGTTGCTCTTTTTACGTGAATTCATTTTAATTTGAAATAATTGAAAACAAATAAATTTTATTATGACAATTAGCGTTTCAAAAGTTCTATGGCAAATGCTCCTCGTCTTGCTAAATTAGACGAAAGTCCGTCGTAACCCTAATTAAACCTCGGTCTAAATATTCGAACAAATATAAATAAGACACAATAATTCGTAATTTAAAGAATGAATGACATACGGTAATTACTTTAATTTTTAAAACTTTTTATATAAAGATTCATTTTTCGCTTTGATATAAAGAAATTACTAGCTAACGCGTATCCGTGTGACAAGTAAAACTTATTCACACTATCATTTTTTTCTGCATCCGTTGTTAATGTAATTAAAGACGAAACTTTAGCTACTTCACTTTCGAATTCCATCAAAGCACACCTTCCATAACCCTTCTTTCTCAATGATGGATCTACGCAAATAGACAATAAGCGTGAGCCTTCTGAAATATCCATTTCAATTGTTTCCCTTGAAGCGAAAGATTGCGCTAAGCGGAACATAAGCAATGGATTTCTAAATATTTTTGGGAAAGCCGCGAAAAATAACTGAAAAGCATTTCGGTACAATAGGCGTTTGTAAAATCCCTCTTTCATGATCGCTCCAACCGCAAATGAAACCAATTCTTCATCTTCGAAAATTCCAACGGCTAAACCATTTGAGTCTTTTAATATTGAATGATAAAATTTCTCTAAAAACTCTCTGCCTAAACTTGTTAAAAAAAAAGAAGGAAATGCCCTTTCATGAAGTTCGGCAATCGATTTGCTATCCTTTGAGCCTAGTTTTTTCAGTTGCATCTAGTTAATAATTGATTCTACTAACTTTTTTAAGTTAGTGTTTCTTGAAAAATATTTCGATGCGTATTGGTGTCCTTTCTGTCCTTTTTCAATAAGACACTCGTTACTCAAACCTTCAATCTTTTGAAAACAATTGATTAGCCAAGAATTATTCTCCGGTTCACCGACCCAACCACAATCTGATTCTCTAATAATACCTTCAATATCTGTTCCGGCTTGTGCTAAGGCGATCACAGGTCTTGCAGAAAACAGATACGCGAGTAGTTTTGAAGGTATTGAAGTGTTTCCGGCAACTTTTGTTAATGGCAAAACCATTACATGCGCTTTGGACTGGACAGAAGGCACCATGCCATCAGGTACTTCAATAAATTGAATATTAGCATCAGAGAACTTTTTAGCAAGTTCAATACATGCTTTTCTTGCACTTCCACTACCAGCAATAACTAACCGAGAATTTGACAAAGCCGCTTTTGCAAATGCTTCAATAACAAATGGAATACCTGCAACGGGCCCAATATTTCCTAAATACATAAAAGTGCGCATACCTGGATACCAGGTTTTTTGGAAAGTACCAAAAAAAGAATCGTCCTGCCAATTTAATATCACCTCAAACTTACTTTCAGATAATTCCCTCGTGTCAACCAAATACTTCTTCATGTTATTCGATATGACTATGATCTTTTCTGCATTTCGTAAAACGTAGCTATCCAGCGGCATCAATATTCTATGAACTAAATATGACGCCAATCCGGATAATTTGTTTGTAATAGATTCTGGATAAATGTCTTGTATATGAACTTTATAGGGTATTCCTGTCAACTTACTCGCAATTGCCACAGCAAACTGAGCAAATATTGGCCACGTATTCATATAGACTATATCGACTTTAGATGAATGACTCACAATATATTTAAAGGATACGACCCCAAATGAAATTGACTCTATCAGTCGACCTAAAATTCCAGACTGGGGGTAGACATATGACTTTAAATTAACTAAATCAAAATCATATTCTGATTCACTTTTACCATCAAATTCGAAACCAAATGGGCGCGAAGGACTTGGTGCAATAACCGTGACTGTATTTCCCATCCTACCTAATTCCTGCGCCAAATCCTTTCCAACTTGCGCTGACACAACAGGCTCCGGGTCAAACACGCAATTCACAATCAATATCTTTTTCAAACCGTTATTTCCTTTAAAATACTATCATACAATTCTAAAGTCTCAAGGGCAGTTTTATTCCATGAGAAAGAAGCTCGATTAGCCAAACCCTCTTCTATTCGGCTCTTAGAAAATTGGCATTGTTCAAAACACATCTTTATGCCCCTAGCTATATCATCTGGAAATTCAGGTTCAAAATAATTGACACTGGCTCCTCCCACTTCTGGTAGAGAACCGGCATTAGATGAAGCGATAGGTACCATGCATTTTTGTGCATCCAAAATTGGAATACCGAAACCCTCATACTTAGATGGGAAGACAAAAACTCGTGCCCCAGCTATTAAAGGATTTACTTCTTCGTCCGGCACAAAACCAGTAAAAATAACATTTCTGATCAAGTTTTCTTTTCGAATTATTTCTAATAATTCATTACTACTGCTTTGATGACCTACTAACACTAGAGTTAATTTCGGTTGCTCATTAATTAATAATTTCAATGCTAACAATAGATTAACTATATTTTTATGAGGGCTGGGACTACTAAAGGCTATGATGTAACTATCTGGCAAGTTATATTTTTGCCGAACGTTTGGTGTAATGAGTTCGCCTTGATCTAATGTGTCTTTTGACCCAGAAAGATAAATGACTTTTATTTTATTCGGTTTCACATGAGTGTGTTCGGTAATCTGATTTTTTGAAAAGTGGGAAATTGTAATTATCCTTTTTGAAAAATGCGCAGATAGCCTAACCATAAAACCCAAGAGTAATCTCTTGGTCAATTTCATATTAGCCCCATGTCCGCGAAAATTTATATCCAAGATCGAAACAATCTTTCTTTTTCTAGTTAATAATGGTGTAACATAGCCTAGGGAATGAATGAGATCAACCTCATCTATAATTAAGTAGAGAGGTAAGACAAACTGTTCCCACATGTAGCGCATATAAACACTTGAATATGTAAAAGGTAAAACTCTTACAATAAAATTTTCACCTAATTCAAAGTCTGAGACTTCACATCCACGATGAATATAGATATAATACTCTGTTTCTTTATCTGCAAAAGCGATCGCAGCCGTTAATCTTTTGGCATATGTTACAGAACCACCGGACAATTTAGGATTGATAAAAAGTAAGTTTAATCCAACTCTAGACATTTATTCAAATTTTGATTCAAGTTCACAATCAACTAACCTTTTAATCAGTACTTCCGACCAGGTTTTTGCCTCCCATTTAAGACATGATTTTGCCTTGGATGGATTTGCCAAGCCTAATTCTATATCAGTTGGCCTTAAAAGGCTATCGTCAAATACAACGTATTTTTCCCAGTTTAAATTTAAGTAGTCAAAGACAAGGTAAACGAATTGTTGAAGACTCATCGTTTTACCAGTTGCGACTATAAAATCATCAGCCTGTTCTTGCTGTAACATCATCCACATTGCCTCAACATATTCTGGTGCCCATCCCCAGTCTCTTTGGATATTAATATTACCAAGCGTCAGCTTTTCTTGAGAACCATTTGCAATTCTGCACGCCGTGGATATGATTTTCTTAGTTACAAATCTATCTTTTCTCAAAGGTGACTCATGATTAAAAAGTATTCCTGTACACGCGTAAAGATTGTAAGCCTCTCTATAATTAGCCACCTCCCAAAATGAAGTAGCCTTTGCTACTCCATAAGGACTTCGGGGCCTAAAAGGCGTCTCCTCATCTACAGCAAAACTAACATTCCCAAAACATTCGCTTGATCCAGCGTTATAAAATTTGATATCTAACTGGGAAAACCTAATTGCCTCCAAAATGTTAAGTGTTGCAGAACTTATACTTTCTAACGTTTCTACTGGTTGCTCGAACGAAAGTGCGACGGATGTTTGACCTGCCAAATTATAAATCTCGTCCGGCTGAATTTTCATTATTGCTTGTAAAACACTCCTGAAATCGTTCAGCGAGACCGATAAATACCTAATTCTTCCCCCTATTCCGAGCTTCTCATGATTTACAAAATGGCTGCTCTCAGCATCTCGCGAACCTCCAAATACTTGATAGTTCTTAGCCAATAAGTATTTGGCTAAATATGATCCGTCTTGACCACTAACTCCTAAAATAAGTGCTCTTCTCATATTAATGCTTTTCTAGAAATAATAAATCGTAAAAAAATCAAAGTTGGAATTAGTGTTTGTAATAGACCAACCATAACACTAGTAAAACTACTCCCCAATATTGCAATACCTAGGAACATAAAATTTGCGACATAAATAATACGAATATTTCCGTTAGACATTTTGTTCCGAAAGAAAGAAGAAAGTTTGCGTAATAATGCTCCTACAATGAAGCATCCAAAAAAAACACCTGGATACCAAAAATTCCAATATAATTCAGCAAACAATCCTGGGGGAACTGCGCCTGAACCATACGCTTTTGCTCCAAATACCTTAATGCCAATTGTATTATCTACATTAGTAACTGGCTTCGCCGGCCAAACCGAACGTGGTATCCACGCAAGCAATAAGGTACTATAGGTTCTGCCGTATGCATATGGCAATTTTTCAGGTACTGCATTTACGATGTGTGTTGTCTTACTTATATCGATAAAATTTGTCGCTAAAATAGCTGGTTCCAAAGCTCTAATCAAACTAAATTCTGTGTGATTCAAATTCTCACTACCAAAACTCTCTCTAATATCAGACATCAATTGAAATAACAACAATGCACAACATAATCCGAAAGCAGTCCATGCCTTTGGCAACTTCAAATCATTTGAATAATAATATATAGCTATAATTTGAATGACGATGAAAACAATTGCGGTTCTCTGACTGACAAAAAAATTAAAAAACAAAAATGTTAATAGCGATTGTAGAAATATAATTTTAGAGAATAACTTAGATCTATCACATTTTTTATCCATTATCCAACTAAATGTAAGCATCGCATTAATACCAGATAACGATATGATCCACCGTAAATAACCTTGAGTCTTAACCTCCGTAATTTCCTTTGCAACACCTCTATACTCTGAAAGAGCGGCTCCGATTAGTCCTCCTTGAACACTAATAAAATGCTGAAGCGCAAAAATTGACATAAAAGATAAGGAACATATTAAAATTAGATACCTACGTTTATTCCAACCACCATCCAAAAAACCAAGGTGCCTTATCTTAAAACTTCCCGGCCATACCGTATATCCCAATATCAAGAAAAAACTACCGGCTAAAATGAGAAAAGCCCCAGCATTTAAATTTGATATGGGCGTGTTCAATAAAAATACTCTATTCAGTTTTTCAAAGTCCGATAACTCAAACGCTATATACAACGCACGTAAAAATACTCCAAGAAACACACTATAAAAACTCCAAGACATAATTGAAAATAAATCATGTTTGATTTTCTTAATAAGCGGGATAATGTATAACAGCGATGTTAATACTGCGATTGTAAAAAACTCTATGCCTTCCAAATTTCTTTCATGAAAATTTCTATTAAATATTTAAGATTATTCATAGTCTTCACCAATTCGTCTAGGATTTTTATTCTTTTGGTAATTCAGGTTTTATTAGCTTCAAGCCGACACTTTTGCTTTTACCAATGATATCATCAGCATAATTCTGAACTTTTATGTACTCTTTAAATTTTACTTTGTAGTGCTTTTCTATATGATTTTCCAGGTGCGGATTTTCTATCCCAAAAACCATAAAACAACCTATTCTTTCGATTTTTTCTTCCCTAATTAAAAGCTTAGGCAGTAAATTCTCAATTCTATAACCTAAAGCAAGATTTGGAAACATCTTCAGTCGCACGGCATTTCCTGAGTGTAACGTTCTCAAATCCCATACCACCACGTCACCTGCTTTCGAATCTATTATTAATCTCTTACCTCTACGAGCTCTGTGCGAACCACTCTGAACTTTTAAGCCCCCACTACTCATATGATGATCTTGGAGATAGACTCCTATTCTGATAATTCTATAATCCCTTTCCCAATCCGAACCAATAGGATAAATTCTGTCAACATTGTCCCTGTGGAAGCCTCTGTCTCCCAAGCCTATTTGGTAGTTGCTCTCTCCAAAATGTGCTGGCTGACCTTCAAGAATATTTTCCGCTATCTTAATTATACGTGGATCCAATAGCAGCTTACTCATAGGTTTAATCAAAAAATCACCTATCGTGTAATACACGTCTTTTCGCGGTTCAGCGGCACTAGCTTCGCCACGTACAACACGTCCATGGCTCTTATCAATCTCCAGAGACTCATACGCCAGCTTTCTAAGATCTTCGATTTCATCGCGCTCAAAAACATTTCTAACTATTGTGTAGCCATTTTTTTCAAAAAACAATTTGTCAACTTTCATAATTTATAATATAAAGAAAAATACTAATGTTTATAACTTATATTTCCTTCTAATAAAACAGTCGCAATTGAATTGCAAACGATTGGAAATCTATTCGGGCCATATCCAATATTATACATTAACAACTTCGAAACATCCACATGGCTTGACTTATATAAACCACTCCGAACAAACTTATTTAGGTCGGTTATATCAATAACCAAACCATTTTTTATAAAGCCATACCAGTCAAAAAACTGAACGCTATTGAAGTTATAGTAGTAACTTGGTACTCCGGCATTAAGCGCTACAAGATGAACGTTACTTTCACCCACAATTATAAAGGAAACGCAACCCAACAGGGTATATATTGATTCTGAGGACTGGGAAAGTTTAACATCAAATTCCTCACTAATTTGATTCCAAATGTGTTCTCTTTTATCCGAAGGATGTGGCCTAATAATCACATTGTATTTTGGTAATAGGGTTTTTAAGCTCGAAATTAAAGTAATAACAGATGTCACATCATCTGCTAAATTTGTACATATCGCTACTTGATCCTGATCTACTCTAGAAACTGTTTTGTTCGCATCCCATTGAAAAAGAGAACCAAAGAGATAAATATTACGTGTCTTGTTTAACTCAGTAGGCAATCTATTCTTTGAATATTCACCATCTAGGAAAATTTGATTTAACGTCTGAGGAAAATTAAACTTCCCTCTAGGAAATATGGCATGTTGGATGTAGGCTGTTTCAATGCCAGCCTCTTGTGCTACAGAAGCTAATACGAGGTGGAAAACTGAGTTGTGATTTGATATAACAATTTTAGAGGGCTTAACTTCCTTCAAATATTTAGGAACGACGTTCTGACAAGCTAAAACCAAACAAATCTGGTCAAACGCGTAAAAAAACGAGTTTTTTTTAAAAAGCTCCTCTTCCTTATAGTACATTCTTATAGCTTTTGGAATATAGGTTAAAGCATGAAGGTATATTTTGATATACGGAAAATCATTTCGATACCTCCTGTTACCAATTATAAAAAACCTATCTGACCGAGAATCACCCAAGCCCTTGAAAAGATTTAAATATGGAACATACTCATTGTAGTGCTGTCCGAAAAAAACAATAGCGTTAGGCGGGAAAGCAGCTCTTCGTATTAAGAGTGATTTATTGATTTCATGTAATAATTGATTGAATAAACTTAAGATTCTCCAAAAAATTCCTTTTTTAGGATTTCGATCATTCTGATCTACTAGGATACTAAAATCCTCTATACATAATTCTGGAACAAATGAATAAATATTTTGATCAGCGGTCTTCATTTATGGTTTTACTTGATGTGCAATATAATAGTCATTCATTAAGGTAGTTGTCTCCTTACGAAGTATGTTAAAAGTTGCTGAGGTGTATATTTCTGAGTCATAGCTATTCTCAATTTATTTTGATATTAATTAAACCTTGGCCATATACTAGCAACTATCCCTCGAAAGTAGTCTCGTTAATCCAGTAAATATCTAACACGATTTTTCCGGAAAGTCCGTATTACTACGAAAAACTTGCGTTAGATTCATAGTTTACTTTTTCGAAGGAAATCTTTAATGAATACGAAGTAAAAATTCTTTATTCATTCACTTCACCGGTGTTGATTAATTCAAGTCTCTAAAACTATGGACGTCTTCAAATTTAATTCCTTTACTATTTCTGGGATCAGTTGACTTCCATGAGTATGATATACTGGTATCATTCATCAAATTTGAATATCTAACCAACTGTACTACTCTCGAGCAATTCGAAAGATTTCGGATTCCCTCATGCTGCAATAGACTATCAAAAACAGCGAAATCTCCAACATCAAAAGAAATGTCGTATGACTTATAATTGTCTTGAAAATAATCTTTATTCGTTGTAACCCTATGTTTACCCTCAGCAATCGTCGATGGGCTAATACCATCTTTATGACTTCCGGCCCAAACTCTAATACCCCCATTGTTTTCTGCTTGTAACTCCCCTAGATTGATATATGCTGTGATTTGCTGCGGCGATTGCATTATGTAAGGATAATCCTGGTGCATAGGCAGATTGTATTTAGTATTCTCTATACCTGGAGGAAAAATGTGCAATGTTTCACCAAGATATGGGAAACCTAATAAGGCAGCATCACCCATAATGCTCTTAACAAAATTGGTAATAGTTGGACAGCTTTTCAACTGTACACCCGATAACAACTTTATCGGACGAGTTCCTAAATCGTACAAATTTCCAACTTCATCTCTATTTGTTTCGCTTAATATGGTTAGAATGCGATTTAACGTTAGTGCTCGATTAATCTCAACCCCATGCTTCTTCGCAATTGTCAACGCTAGTTCCTTAATATCATTATAGTAATTCCAAAAGTTAGTGTCCTTGGCGAAAAAGCCCCTAAACACCACGACACCATACTCCTCAAAAATAGAAACATACTGACTTAAATCTGTGGCAGTTGAATCCACACCAGATATTTCAAATTTTTCTCTCATAACACAAAAAGTTTCTAAAATTAAACTGTTTTGACGTAGTTTCTTTCTACGCGTATTTAAAATTTTTCAAAATGTGAGTTTTTCCATTAAACTCACTTTTCGTTCATTATTTCACTCTCATTTGACGCGATGCCATTTTAAAAGCAGCGTCGCTTGTCAATGGCGGTTATTAGATTTTGTCTCTATTCAAATCGACTCATCGCAACTTAAAATATATCTTCTCAAGAAATAATAAAAACACCAACCAAAACTCTTCTATTTGTTTCCATAAATTCTTTTAACACCAACTAATAGGTCTATGATATCCGCTTTGTAAGCTATACATGCGGCTATTACTATAAGTTTGGCCATAACAAACCAGTTTAACACAAGTGCGAAAATAATCAAAACTAATATAGCCTGGAAAGTAAGCGAATATAAGTTCACCCCGATAAAATGTTTAATTTCATTAAATTTAATAAACTCATATACCAACATATTATAATAGAATAAAAGAACCAGGCAGTATGCTACAGCACTCCAAATAGGGTCAAGACGCATTATATGAAGCATTAAGAATAAAACAAATGCTAGTACAACACTATAAACTGACACCCTAGCCAGACATAAATATTTACTTCGCGCGAGAAGAAAAGTAACGTATGGATATGTCATAGCACCAAAAACGGCAGATACAAGCAACAAGTAGTAAAACTGCTGCGCACTTCTATATTCAGGGAATACATAAAATATGGCTGGCGCTAATGAAAACGCAACCATAGACATTATCAATTGTAAAATATAGATCTTTCGCCCCAAATTAGTGATGTAATTAATCAAAGTAGCAGTATTTGAAAAATTGGAAGCTAAGCTCTGAACAACTCGCGGATAAGCAACCCAAAGCAGCGTATTGGTTAACAATAAGAATATGTTGACCAAACTATGTGCAAAAGAAAAATTCCCATAGGTCGTTAATGTATACTCTCGAACGACAAACGAGCGGGTACCCATAAACAGGAGGTTAAATGTAAGGTGATAAAATAAGATTGGAAAAGAAATACTTAATAAATATCTGACGTATTTGAAACTTAAATGAATACGACCAATACGTCTTACAAGGACAATGTTCGATATCATCAGTGCCACAGATGTCCACAAAATAATATTTTTAACTAGCTCTAATCCTTCAAAAAATTGGGTGATTATGAGAATTAATATACTCGAAAATAATTCTAAAAAAGCAATGGTGTAAAGTTCATTTTTTACTCTTAAAATATTGATTGATAAGTCTTGATAATTAAATAATGCTGTATTTGCAAATAAAAATAGCAGAAAAAATTGTCTATCCTCGCTAAACAGCGAAACCTCAAACGTCGATAATCCTATAAATAAAACTGACAAAAAAATAGTTGAGAGTATAGTGACAACAAATCCAGATCCCACCAAATAATTTGAGTACTCGTCGCTGTGTCCACTTCTAGACAATTCCAAATTTAACGCATACTGCACTCCAATATTACCATATTGAAAATACTGCTGATATAACAAGAATAACGAGTAAATTCCAAGATAATGCGGACCTAAAATCTGAGCAATAATTAGTCCTCTTACGCCTAGGACAAGAAAGTTCAAGTATTTAATCAATGAAAAATTTAAGTCCTTTGCACTAAACATGGTTAACGATGACGGTAGTTAAAATTCTTGAGATTTTAAGTAATCAAAAAACTCGTACAACAATATAACAAAATCAATTAAGTGGTTTTTTCAATTTTTGTGTCTAGTTTGAATATAAAATAATTCTTCAACTTTTTAAGGGTAAAGCACCTATGCAAAGACTATAAATTAAACGGACTTTTTAACTTTTTGGCAGTACTAAAAAAAGTCCTCAGTCATTGATTCAGATGTGAAAGAAACATAATATATGGTATAGTCCTCTTTCGTAAATATTCGGATACCGCTCAAATCTTAAATGAGAGCCTATCTCAGCATTATTCCAATGAGCATATCGAGGACCTTTCAAAAGTCTGAATAATAAACGCTTATCCAGTGAAATGCGGACAAAAGCGTTCTGATTTAGATGAACTCCATTATTGACAATTTCCATGGAACTGTCCTCTCCTAAATTCATCATGATATCTTTACTTTCATCGATTTGTATAAACAATTTTGTTCGAGTCTTAAATCCGATTTGATTCTTTTTGTTTATTACCCTCCTGAATGCTTCTTCCGCCATATTAACTAAATCATCATAAACAACTTCATCTCGTTCATAATCAAGTAAGATATTTTTCAAATTGTTACTAATATAATCTGCTCGTTCCTTAACATCAATTTTTAAATATGGCTTACTTGCAGACCCATCCGTAATATCAAAAAATTCATTTTGATTTAGCAGTATACCGCTAGAGACTCTCGAATCACAATTCTTATTTAAAAAATCTAACGCTTCATGTAATTCTGGTATACCTCGGAAATTATTCAGTTTATGCAACTTACCCGCCAACACATAAGTTCCCGCGAAAGGCATGAAATATTTCGGCTTTATCAATTCAATATATTCCAAGGCCTGATTTAAAAACTGCATACTTTTGGCTTCCCCTGCCACTTTCATCTCATATTCACTCAGCTGAAAACACTGCGGAAAAGGACCGGCGCCACAATAGCCTACCAATAGGAAATCAATTTGACCAAATTTTTTATTAATAACTGGTAGGACAGATCTTGTTAAATCTATCGGACAATCGTTTAAATTTAACACAGTTTTATTTCCCTCTGTTAAAAGCATCAACGAATCAATTTGCGTCGATTGATATTTAGTTTCAACATGAGCACATCCTAAGAATTTGCTGCATAACTCTGGATTACAATTATCCGCTGCATATATCGTAAGGTATTCGTCCTCAGTAAAATAATACGATTCGCCGTTTGGAAGCTCGACAACATCAAAACCAATTCTTTCAATATTCGCCTTTAAAAACTTTGAGTCGTAACTATGTATTAACACCGGAATTTTACGATCGAGTAATTCTAAGCTTCGAACACTCAAATGGTCTGGATGTATGTGTGATATATATATATGTGTAATTGACTCTAACAACT
>Ga0206126_10003739_pt1 | contig 15220 bp, 19 predicted proteins | sample Helgoland_Spring_5_FD_148621 | JGI IMG/M metagenome (GOLD analysis project Ga0206126, IMG submission 148621) | Pelagic subsurface seawater microbial communities from Kabeltonne, Helgoland, North Sea - Helgoland_Spring_Bloom_20160412_1 | ecosystem: Environmental > Aquatic > Marine > Epipelagic ...
TATATAAGTAAATGAGATAGACCCGCCGGCGGAGACGTGGCCGAGTGGTCGAAGGCGCTCCCCTGCTAAGGGAGTAACGGGGTGACTCGTTCGAGGGTTCGAATCCCTTCGTCTCCGCCATTACCTTGGTGTAATGGCTTGATTTTTAATGATAATATTTTAAATTGAAAATCTTACCCACAACGCTACCCACAATGAAGTGTTATGCCATATATTTTCTAAGATACTAAACGAGCTATCAATACCTACTGCTAGGGATGGTAACTGGCATATGGGTACTGTCAGGCGCTACGATTTAAGACTTTTAGAGCAACAACATAAGGCTATTTAGGCCTACTTGACAGTTTTCCTTACAAGGAGTGTAGGCGATAGCTATACAGCAATAACTTTTTAGAATATATGAATAATCAATGTTTATATGTGCAGAAATTACTGCTTGCTACCCCTGCAACTTATTTTGATGCTGCAAATTGGCTGACTAAGACTAGTTAATCTCACTGAGGCTGCTGGACTTGATCCATCAAGCTCACACACCTTTAATGAAGTCTTCAACTTATCACTTCACAAAAGCACCCCGCCTGATATGTTGATTGCTTAAATATAAGGGGTACTCGTCATGCGCGCCGCACTAATAGTATTTTTGTTGACCTTCGCTACGCAGGCTGGGGCTGAAAACAAGCAAACTAACTTTGGAGGGGTGATATTTAATTTGCCTAAGCCTGATAATTTATGTGTGGTGGAAAATTATGATTCGACTTTGGAAATTTTTGAAATGCAAAGTGCTATTCAACGTAATGCAGGTAATAAACTGTTGGCGTTTTATGATGATTGTTTGCACCTTGAGAGTGCTATAAATGGTTCTGACGAAGCCAATTCCCCAGAGTGGCAATTTGTTGTCGCGTACGATCCCAATTCAGATGCAGAGACAATATTCAAGAACTACAGTACTCAGCGTTTTAATGAAGAAATAGCAGCAGGTATTTCAGATCTAGATATAAATGAACTTTTTAAAAGAGGAGAACAGGGAGTGAACGAAACTCTCAAAGACTTTTCTCACGATGGAAATATTGTATTTGGTAAGCCAATCGATTTAGGTGTGTTGGAAATTGGTGATGCCGTTTTCCAAGGTATGATAGTAAACATCAGTAATGGAAATGACGATTTTCTAGTCGGCGGTATTTTCAGTTACCTTCTAGTAAATGGAGTTTTTATTTCTGTGTACAAATATAAAAAATATAAGAGTAAACAAACAATGATTGATTTGCTATCTGACGCAAAATTTTATGTAGCTAAGGTCGTACATTTGAACTAAACGGCATTGTTAGACAAACTTGACGTCCCATTGGTTGGTCCCTAATTTTTATGAATGACAGCAGAAAACACATTCAAATATCTCAAGACGGCCCCCTCTAATTAATAAATGTTCCCTTAACTCGTTTAGATTTAATTAAATAAGGAACCCATATACAAGTTGATATAACTCCTCGAAACATATTTACAATTGTATCTCTGTCGAAGGTTAGTTTATTTGGGAAAATTATTTTAGTAATATAAGCATCAAGAACAAGGAACGTGAGACTGCCGACTAACAGTAAAATATAAACTCTTGGAAACTGTATTTTTTTCCAGAAGAACAAGTATATTGAATAAAAACTAAAAAGAATAAATACTGCATTAACTGCAGTTTCGAAGTAGATTAATGGCCCTAAAAGTGGTATGTATAGCTCATTTCCTTTGGAGCTTATGGCTTCAATAGTCCCATTGGTAAATATTGGTACAAAAACTGTCACAAACTGAACTGATAAGATTATAGGGCCAAAGATTACCCCTATCCCAACTAAAATCAACCATCCTCCTAAGCCTGTCTTTGTAATCTTATCCATTTTAAACCTCATTTATAAAGTATAATTTTATAATATCTAAATCATAAATAACTTTCATTTTGAAACTTAGGTTACCACTTGCGACTTCACAACTTGGGTTGGGCCTCCAGCTTTACTTCTAGATTTGCATGATCGTGATACTTTACGAATTAATTGACAGTACTATAACTCATAAATTATTTCCATCAAAAATTCTTAAGCACAAATATTATTTGAATCCAACACTGCTTGAGTTTTTTATTAATGCTCTTAAAAAATTATAACCAAGCCCATTGACAGGAATTTAATTTGGTTGGGACAATCGTACGTACGTGAGGCAACAACAGAAAGTGAACCTGAGAAGCTGGCTGCATATGCGGAACTAGCCCGTAACAAAAAATGTAGTTTTGCATTTTTCTTTATATAGCAGATTTTATGTGTTTAAATTGTCTTTACGTTGTTTTTGGTTAGTTGCATAATGAAATTCATCATATGAGGTAGTATACTATGAAAGAAATTATTTTTTTATTACCTGCTAAGCTTCAAAACTGGTTTGTAACTGGTTTAATAGCTACTTTGATAGGGCAGTTTGTTATGTTTTTAACATGGTTGATATTTGGGAAACCAATGCCATTATTAGCTGTCATTGAGACAAATTTCACATCTTATTATTTGGGGCAACTTTCTGCTGATTTATTAATTTGGTTTTTTGGTGGTGTTTTAGTTTATTGGTGGCAAATAGGCAGGCACAAAGAATGATTTTGGTCACCATCGCAGCAGAAATTCGAATATATCTTTAAAAAAAATTGTTAGGTATTGATTTTTTCCATTCATTAGATTTTCACTTATTTAAATTTATTTATACTTTAACAAAATTACCTCTTCAGCGAAGTCTTTCTTTATAAACTAACCATTTGGCCGACCTCCTTAATTTGCAAAACAATGCTTATTAGTTTGTGCTTTTGTTTAAGTGTAGTAGTTTCATTACAATACATTTTTGTTAAGATTTGGATTATGATAAAAAAACCTGACATTCCAGTTCCGTTTGAAAAACTCAAAGACCATCAGCATAAAAAATATCCTGATGGTTCATCATATTATGGTCAGTTCAAAGGGGGAGTAAGGCACGGTTTTGGCACTTATACTCACAAAGGTGGTGACGTATATAAAGGTGCTTGGTTAAATGGAAAATATAATGGGCATGGAATTTACACATATGCAAATGGCGATATCTACGTAGGTGAATGGAAAAATGACTCACGTAGCGGCCAAGGAACTTTGACTGCAATATCAGGTGAAATTTACGTAGGTGAATGGAAAGATGACATACAACACGGGTATGGTACTGTAACATATGCAAATGGTGATATTTATGTTGGTGATTGGGTAGAAGACAAACGCCATGGAAGCGGAACATACACATTTGTAAAAGGAGACATTTACATAGGTGAATGGAAAGATGACCTAAACAACGGGCAAGGTACCCGTGAATATGCAAATGGAGAAAAATATAAGGGTGCTTGGTTAGATGGCAAATTCCATGGACATGGTATTTATACATACGCACAGGGCGATATCTACGATGGTGAATGGAAAGATGGCGAACGTAATGGCATTGGTACTTTAACTTTTGGAAAAGGCCAAGTTTATGTAGGCGAGTGGAAGGGCGGTGTTCGCAATGGCAAGGGCAAACACACATACGCAAACGGTGCTGTTTATGAGGGTGATTTGAAAGATGATGAATACCATGGCAGCGGTACTTTGACTTTTCTAAATGGGGAAAACTACGCAGGTGAATGGTGTAACAGTAAACGCCATGGACGAGGTACTCACACATATGAAAGTGGTATTGTCTATGAGGGCGAATGGAAAGATAGCAAAGAAAATGGGCATGGTACTTTTAGATTTACAGATGGGGGTATTTTCATAGGTGATATGTTAAATGGTGAACGCCATGGATATGGTAAACAAATATATGAAAACGGTGTTATCTTCGTCGGTGAATGGGAAATGGGTAAAAGAAATGGGCGTGGAATTTTTACAGATACGGATGGCAAAGTTTATGAATATGACTTCAAGGATGGCGAGCCAATCGATCCTTGAATTTTACTAGTACTGAAAAATCCAAATTATATTTAGATAGTTCACATAGCGTTTTAAGTTTAAAAAAATTATGACTTTATTAAGCATAAGCTATTGAGATTTTAAGCTGACAATTTTAAAAATGACGTTTAAGGCAATGTCTCATGACCACACAACAAACACCTTTTTTCTTTTAAGCGATAATTTATTATGTGTTCTGAATAAGAATTACATTGCTCACAATGTTGCTTTTCTTTTATTCGTTTATTTTTTTTGGCCCAATTAAATGTGTATGCATCATTATCAAATGAAATTGGTTTTTTATTGCTTGAAGCCTGTTTATTTTTCATCTCTGGCTTTGTTTGAATTATGCTTTTAGGTTCATCAAGATCTTCAGTGGTGGTCATACTCATTTTAATCATTTTAAATGATACAACTGAAGCGGCTGCAAATACAACAAAGCTGCCTGTTGAGCCTGACCATAAAATGGCATCTATTCCGCAAAAAATTATTACGCCAAATGCTAATAATCCCCAGAAAATTGAACCGAACCCTTCGCCATCGATAGTTGAAGATTCTCTGCCAAGAAGAGTGTTTATTAGAAAAAATAATCCGCCTGGTGCAAAAAATCCTACTGATACACCTATTATAATTGGCCCCACAATTTCATTAATAATAAAATCCATTTTAAACAGTTCCTAATTAATTGAAAATTTAAAAAATTAGTTCCAACTAATGTTTAATTCATCCCACTGTGACTGCGCCCCAAATCGTAATGGTAAAATAGTAGTCCCAACCCCTGATGTTACAAATACTGTTCTTTGGCTATCCTCATAAAGACCACAATGAGCTTCAGATGGGGCATCAGATGGCACCCATAAGGGTCCAATGAATGGAAGACTTATCTGACCACAATGAGTATGCCCAGCAATTACAAGTCCTTTAACGCGCGCATTAAAAGCACCAGCAGGGTCATGTGTAATAGTAAATTTGGGAATATTCTCACATTCTTCGGGGTAATCTACATAATCATATCTATTTGTAAATTTATCACCAAGTCCCCGAATGCAAACATTACCTTTGACTGTTTGAATTAATGAAGTTTGGTTTTCCATTATATCAACACCTAATCTGTTAAATTCGCTGATCCATTCTTCAGCATCTGACCAACTTTCGTAATTGCCTAACACAACAGCCCTTGGCACAGGATCAATCAACTTCATTATATTTATAATATTTTTACGATGAGATGACATATTATCTGTGGCTTTTGGGTCAGATGTATAATCGCCGACAAATACTACCAAATCAGGTTGTGTAGATTTTATTTCTAAAACAAGTTTTTTAAACGCATCTAAATGCTTCGAACCTTCAGGAAGATGCACATCACCAATCACTGCAACTGATAGTGAGCTTGATACAACTGAAGTGTCAGATAAAGAAATAGTGACAGTGTTACGTTCAGTCTTTAAATTCTTTGATATTGAAACGTATAAATATGCCCCTAATATTGTAAAAATAAAAATCCAAAAAAATATCTTTCTCAAGTTTGTAAATCTCCTGTAGTTTTACAATTATATTTTGATCGACAGTACTAGTGAATATGGTCAATAGGCTGATTTTGCGGTTTCTTCTGAATGCTAAATGCCTCTTGTAAATTTCCATTTTGCCAAACGCCGTCATATTTCTGGCCATTTGGTAATCTTACCTTCATGAACCCATGGGGTTTTAAATTTCTAAGCGTCCCATACCATTGGAAACCATCGGCATCTATACTCGTTGAAAAGTTTACATTTGTGTCATCCACCCAGAAACCTGATATTTTATTTCCAGATTTATTTGTAAACTTTCCTATTCCATGTCTTGTAAAATTAATAAGTTCTCCGACGTAAATAGATCCATCACTGTAGGTTAATTTACCTTTGGTTCGCCCATTTTTATTTTTGATTGATCCAACAAATTCCCAATCATTACTTGTTATTTCAACTTCACCAATTAGTGCGCCATTTTCCCAGTTTCCTTTGAAAAATCTTTGGGATGATTGATCATATAGCTCACCAAATCCACTCCGGATGCCACTTTTTACAAACCCTTCATAGCAGTCGCCATTTTTATAAAATATTTTTGCTGATCCTGTCTGCTGACCATTTTCCCATTCTCCAGCATATTTAAAGCCAGATGCAGAATTTATTTCACCATAACCGTGTTTGCTACCAAATCTGAAATTCCCCTGGTAATTGCTTTTAGAATTATATTTTAAGATGCCATAGCCATGAAACAAGCCTTTTTTCCATGAGCCTTTATATATTAAATCCTCTGAATATTTCACTGAATAGAAGCGCCCAAAGAGGTGCCTTATCAAATTTTTCATGTAAATTCCTGCTATCGACCACCCGTACATTGCACGTGTTTCATGTTATTATAATTATTAGGCTTAAAATATTTGAGTCAATAAATCTAAATTTAGTAGGCAGAATTTTGCCTTATGTATCAGGATCTAATTTAAAATGTTAAATAAGAATATATTTTTGATACTAAAACAAAGGTTATTAATGATTGGCTTATTTAGAGATTTTCACCATCTCTTCATAAAATACCATAAAATCATTCAATAATTTCATCCCAGCAATCATATCTACTTCATCCATACCACCTAAAGTTAAATCTCGTAGCATTAACATCCCGGCATTCATTTCAAATCCACGTTGTTTTCCTGATAAATATTCAGCGCAATCGTTTCCTATCACCTGTGCAAGGCAATCTAAAATTCCAAATCCGTTCATAATGACAGAGGGGCTATCAATCTCCGCTTCTGCTAAAAAATCTGATTGTGAATAATCTGCGCATTGAACTTTGTTTTCAATTGAAAAAATATCGCTTACTCTACATCTCTTATCACTTACTGTGTCTTTTATATTCTTAAAAATGCTTTCAGAAAATCGTTCAACGACAGCACGATTATCAATTGTTGTTGACATTAATATTGAGACATATACTCCGAGTGCAGTCTTAAAGCGTAATTCAGCCGCAGTATCGTTTGGTGCCACACCCCAGGCTTTGAATGCTTGCTCTTGAAAATTATTTATTATCTTTTGTGGATCTGATTTTTGTTTAAATAATCCAAACATTTAATACTCCAATATGGTATTTCATAAATTTAAATATGCGCTAAAAAATAAAATTATTCCAACTATTCCACCTGGTATCAAGCCTTTGCTTTTTTTGCTATTTTGTCGTCTGGGATCAAATCCCGACATTACGGCAAATGGGCCTAATGCAAGCCCAGTTATAAAACCTGTTAAAAAATCATTTATATCCACACCTGATTTAGCTCGGTTTGTATTGATAATAAATCCAATGATAAGAAAACTGATTATCCAAATCGCTGTAAATCCTATAAATGTAATAATACTCATTATTCATCCAACCATTATTAAAATCAATTCGATATAATAGATATGGATTTATCATTCTGTCAATATTCCTGATGAAAGTAGCTCTTTCCGATGGGGGTACCACATTTCATCGCTACCTAATCTGTAGGTCTTTGCTGCTATATCAGAACTTACACCTCTATCTGTTAAGTATGTAATGAATTCGTAAACATCTTTTTGAGTTTCATCATATACCCATGAACTAAATTCAAAGGGTGTTTTCCAATCTTCAATATTTTTATACTTTTTATAATATTTTTCTTGGCTTTCAGCGCCCCAAGTGCCTCGGTGAAATCCAAACTTAACACCAAGGTTTGCAGTCCTTTTATTGCCGGCCAGAAAGAGCCTCAAGCAGGAGCTACTACATTCCTTATCCACATGCGTATTAATGTTTGCGTCCATAATTATTCTCGCCATATATTTTGCCGCCTCAATACTACCACCGTAGCTGTGGAGTTTTAATAGATTTATATTTCTATTGGATTTGAGAATAAAAAGTAATCTTTCGGCGTGGCCAAAAGATATAGAGTTATCTTTGTGATAATCTTCAGTATAATAAGTGAGAGTATTTTGATGGACTTTGAAAACCTCTGAAAAAGCTGGCAGAGATCCAAAATAAATTAAGGCTAATAAAATTAAAATACGCATAAATAATTTTCCATCAAGGTTACTCGATTACTTTTGATTTGTTGGTGCAGTAGTTTCAATTACTACATTCCAAAGCTGTTCTGATGATAAATGATACCACTCGTTTGAGTCCCCAGTTGTGTTACCTGCTACACGGTATTCATTAATTTTTTTTGCGATATCGTTTTCCAACACAAACGGTTCAAGGACAGTTTTCCACTTTTCTGCTTTCACAGAATATTGGTATTTATTTTCATAACGTTTTAGTCGTTTGTAAATGCTTAGAGTTGTTGCCCCTAACTTAACTTGCCCAGGACGTGAGTTTGCCGACATAACATAAATTAAACCTTTACGATAATTTCTGTCAAAGCGATGTCTGATAGCGTAGGGGCGGTCTATTGTATATTCCCCTGATAAAACTGCGTCTTGCATTTCTTTGCCGTAACATTTCAACCCATATTGAAGATTTTTTTCTACCTCTCTTATGGCTTGTGTTTTAGTAAGAATTTTTTCTACATCGCCATCAAGGTAGAATATTGAGCGTGCTATCTTTGACAGTTCTCGGCTTATGAGATCATGGGGTCTTCGCTTGGCCCTTTGTTTCATAATTTTGTATGCTTTGTATAAATCCATTGTTGGTTCCTTTCTTTTTTATTCTGACATTTCAGCGCACAAATCTTCCCTTTGAACTGAATGGTGTCAGAACTTTTTATAAAATTAGATTTTTAAATTTTGTTAATACTCAGCCTTGGCAGGCTGCATATGTTCGGCGAGCTAATGATTTTGCGTTGTGACGCCACCTAAAGTCACTCGGTGTGCATGGCATGAATATCCGACCTTCAGTGCAAAGTACTGCCAAATGCTTTCCTCGAAATTCTATACCCAAAACTGACAGGCCTGCGTCGTTACAAATAGTGCGACATTCTTTGATGTGCTTACGCATTAGAATTCTCCTCGAAATCAAAGGCCTCATGAGTACCCTCTAATACTCGTTTTTCGTGCCGTTTAATTATGTCTTCGGCAAGCTCATCAGGTTTGGATCTAAGCTCAAAAAATAAATATGATCCAACTGAAAAATATTTTTTAAGAATGGCTTTTGCGAAAATTCTACGATCATTTAAGGTTTTATTTGAATGTTCTGGTAGTAACTCATTGATCCTATTTTCTTCCCACTGAAAAGCCCATTTTACCAAACCGTCAACACGGTTTTTAGATCTGAACCTTTTGGGAATTTTGGGAAGAAGATCATTATTCTGAATAATATTACGCGCCAGTTCTTGATCGGAATCTGGATACCCAGGCAGAAGTTTCCATACAGCATCAAGTGAAACTGGAAGATAATAGACCAAATCTTCAAGGTCAGCGCCCTGTTCGGTATATGAAGCAGTATCTTTGTCATAAGTTTGGGCATCAAAAATCTCCATGTCTATAACTTCATTTTCAATAAGAAAATTAATGAAATGTGCGTTTTGGTTTTTAGTTTCATCTCGGGGACCTGATAGGTCCTTCTCTTCTATTGCTTTTAATTCTCTGTGAATTGCTTCGAGATAATCATCTGTTGCAGATGTAAAAAAATTATCATCTCGTGAAAAAATACTATTATCTAATGCCTTAAAGTCTGATAGGCATTGCTGTGCCTTTTCTCTGCGTTGCTCAAGAGACTGCTCTGCCAGTATAGTAAAAAATAGACTGGCGTGTTCAATAATCCAGCTCTCCGGTACATTATATAGAATGCTTGCGCCAGAAAGGTATTCATTTCCAAATTTTTTAAACAAATCATTTTCAGAAGTTGGTTCTGGGGGTGATGTTAGCTGCTCTGTTGTTAGCTTAAGCGCTTTTGCAATTTTCGTAACTGTATGGGCCAGTAGGTTTTGATTATCTTTTTTTATTTTACCAACGGTGGTTTCGGTAACTACAGCCATTTCTGATATAGCTTTATTTGTAAGATTTAGACTTTTTTTTCTTTGTTCAAATGTATCTTTGTTAATTATTGGCATTTTATATCCTCATTTTGCTTAAAATTAGAATAATGCTATTTATAAATAACACAATATTAACATTATAATAGAAATATAGGTATAAATGTTATTTAAAAATAACATAAATGATATTTTTATTATTAATATGTTATTTTAAATTATAAAGTTTAAGTTTTATGTAATTTGCTATTATCAAAGTATCTTTTTGGTGAAATGGCCAATAATCCTGAAGAATCATACTATTTTCACCAACCGTCGAGCCATCATGATAAACTCACGATCTGAACGTTTCTCAGCCTCACATGCGCGCTCCTGAAGGCGCTGGTAAGTTCTCCACCACATTCCCTTAGGCTTTTGTGCCATACATGCTTCCAGTCCAATATTTCTACTCAAGCGTCGTCGCTGCTTTTTGCGTTGCCTAAGTGCGCGATCCCAGTGACTTTCATTCTTGCTTGAGTAGGGCAGATGATAGCAATGTCTACAAAGGAAATGTTTACCAGCTGCGTAGAGTTTAACTACGCGCTTATTACACTTGCACCTGAAGTATGCCCTTGAACCACCAAAACGGCAGGGCAGGCGCTCTATTGGGATAGGCTGGATCAAGGAGCCATGCTGTTTAGAACTGTAGCCTATATGAAGATAATCGGCAGTTGCACGCATTCCAATAGAAGAGGTCTTTACACCATCGCGTAACCATGTGGTTGTCCCGCACCAGCCACTCTTAAGGCAACCACCTCTATTGAGCTGATTTGCATCTAGAGAATTGCAGTCCTCGATCTTTGGCTTGGTGCTGCGCCGCCCTGATCCGTATCCGCCCATCTATATTCTCCGATTATAAGGTAATATTTTGGAAACTTTGTGTTTTAGGGGCTTTTTATGTAAATTGAGAGTATCGATTAGCACGAATAGCATGATTAGCATGAGCGTATGTTTGGTTTGCAAAAAAATGTTGCCTCGCTAGTTTAAAGCCACGCATTGGGACTAAATTCATTGAGAAAGTAATATTCATCAAATAAAGATTTAACCGCATCATAAGACTTTCCCTTATCATTTCCTTGGTGGTTTGTATTTTCATACTTTAAGAATGTAGCCGTGCTAATCGTGCTATTTGTGCTAATCCAACCTAGTTCTGGTTCAATAACAATTTGCCTTGCATTTGAATCCCTCACGCACCTAATTTTTTTAAGAGCGGCGTCAGCATCAAACCACATGGCCTGATGCCCCAATAATTTGGTACGCTTCTTTCCGATGTTTGCCACGAACCATAATTGAACTATCCATAAGCTGTAACCAACCCGCCTCAACCAGAGTAGCAATGGCTTTATTTGTTGCTTGTCTGTTGCGAAGCGCCCGTATTGGCGCCTTTTGAACAATATCGTTGGGTAGAATGTGGGGTTCTTTCCATGTGTCCAGAAGCCACTTTCTCAATGTTTCAGCCTGCCTAAAATTTTTGGTGATTACGGCCTCATCTGCCAACCGCAAAGCCTCTGAAAGATAGAACTGGGCAAGAGTAATAGCGTCTTTTATGGTCTCTACGGTGACCTCTGTGGCATCAAGATCAGACCAGAGTGTCAATACACCAGAAATGCGCGCTGCCTGTTCGGCACATTTTGATGCAGTTCCAGTTATATCTGACAGGCTTCCATTTTTAACTTGTTTTACCTCGATGGTATCAGAAAACTCAATTAGAAGTGTGCGTGCCTCATCGCTGAGCCGTAATGTTTTGGGTTGGAGTTCTCTAGTTTTCTCATCCATTTTCATTGGCGTTTGTAAAATTGTTCTAAGTCGTAAACCAAACGCGGTTATTGAAAAATTATCAATTCGGCTTTTTGAGTAAAGCCTTGTGCCAATGGTACTGCTAGGTTCAGACACCAAAAACCTTGGGAGAAATCCTGTGTCGACTGCAAGGGGATCTGACATAAACTCATGTGCAATGGCGGGTTGAACCATTAGGTGAATGGCCAACCTTCGTCCGTGAAGTGTATTTGACCCATCTCCTTGACGCGTACGGCGTATCGGATTGCCGCCCCAAATATCATTTAGTGCTGTCACTGTTTTTTGACGGTTATCAGAGTTCATCCCATGGCCTCCAAGAAATTGTCCACCTTCATCGGAAAAAATTCCTAATGATGAACTTCCCTCAATAAATAAGCGGGTCAGACCTTCATAGGTTGGCTCTGTAACGGTACGGTCTGTGGAGGGAGGTGGAGTTGGCTCTGGCCCAAGTGCGTTCAGATCTACTTCCATTGTAGTTTTCGACTGATTGTTTATACTTTTTTTTGAACGAAGGATGCTTTGAGTTTCAGCCTTCCATACAGCATGCCTAGTTTGAAACTTTTGAAACTCCAGAGATCTCTCTGCAGCCATCTCCTTTTCATGGTTTCTTAGCACCGTCATAAAAGGTGCGTCGCAGCTAGATTTTCTTTCCCCACTTTTGGCAATCGTGAGGCAATAGAGTGAAGTTGGACGAGGGCCGCCTAAAGTTTCTACGTCTGCGAAGCCCTGAACCGCCAGTGAAGCTATTGAAAGTGCGGACGCAGCAGGTATTGCCATTGGAGCCTGTGTCATACCTTGTACTGCCTCAATTGCAGCTCTCAAGGGTCCAAGGGCTTCAATGGGATATGTCTGACCTTCTAATGTTTCGCGAATGAGTGGTTGCGGCTCTTCTTTAATAAGTGGGATTGGTTTGGGTCTATTCATGTTGCCTCTCCCTTTACATTCAGGACGTCATTCCAGTCCTGCCCCTCAGGAGCAGCTAGGAATGAGACTTGCCATCCAGATATTTCAGCTCTTAGGGCAAGTTTGTAGGCCGCTTTGCGACCTTCTGCATCGCCATCGGAGGCAATGATCAACTCTGACGCAGTTTCAGGTAGCTTCAGCCCCTGGAGTCCTGAAGTTGAAAGAGCTGCCCATATTGTGGCTGGGAAGTCTAAAAGGCCACTCGATAGACTTAAGGCTGTTTCTATTCCTTCCGTGACAACAAGAGAATTGCCCTTGGAGGTTAAACGCACAGCACCACCAGAAACTTTCCCTAACATTGCCTTACTTGGTGAAGCTTGAGTTTTAGCTGAACCATCAAGCTGTAGGTAAGTTCGATGAATTGCAAACCCTTCTACGCCCTCAACGAGTGCAATCAAAGATGGAATGTGTTTGCCTGTTGGATGCCAGCAATTTCTTAAGAAACGCAAAGTATCTGGTAGGTCACTGGTAATGTTTCGATTGCGTAAATATTTTTCTCCAAGTGTACCCATTATTGGAATTGCCTCTGACCATAAAGCTTTGCATTGAAGTGAGCGCCTCACTGTAGATTTTTCTATATATTCCCTATTTTGTGCAATTGTTGAAAGGCTAGGGGTTCTATAATTATCTTGCCTTACACCAGCCGCCACTGCGATTTTATGAAAGCTGCAACCATCTTTTTTGCAGTGGACTAAAAGTTTACTCTCACCATCTGATAGTGTGAGTGCATTTTGGCCTTTGCGCCGCTCTGATTGGCAAATTGGGCAAGGTGCTACGCCGTAGCTCCCATACCAATGACCGCCAAGCTGTAGGGATATGGTTTGAGCGTTTACCATTTTGTCTCCCCACGTTGGGAGATGCGCTCTTTAATCCATGCATCAACTTCAGTCTCTAGCCAACCAACAGCTCGAGGTCCGAGTTTTACTGGTTTTGGGAAAGTCCCATTTTTCATCTTTTCATAAATAGTTGACCGAGAGAGGCCAGTTTTAGCTTCCACCTCGGGGCGTCGTTTTATTTCAGGTATCTTAGTCATGTTCAGCTCCAATATTTTGGGGCGAACAGGTTCATCAAAGAGATCCAAGCGTCCGCCCCTTAGGTTAAGGGGTATCAAACTCTCTTCTCTTTCTCTCTATTCTCAGAATGGCCTAATTATTCTTCAATGTCAACATGTTGTGCTTTAAGTTTAAAACACAACATGTAGTATACTATATGTAGTTATTTTTTAATTGTTTTCTGAATTTTTTTAATCAATATTTCGAAGGCTTGAAGAAAGGCTATGTATAATATTCCAAATCATTCTCTAGAGCACCCAAAGTTACTTTAATTTAGCGTTTTGAGTTAGGGTAAATTTAAACCTCAGGTTTCATTTTGATTTTTTTTGACTTAAAATATTTTTATGGATAACTTACTGAGAATTCACAAAAAGTGTTTATAATCAATGAATCAAATAAGATTGTGCAGAGATTGTAATGAAGAAATTGACGCTTCAAGGCTGCGATTGTATCCCTTAGCTGATAAATGTTCAGACTGCGCTGCTCCGTTGGCATCTGCAGCCATAAAAAGCCCTAGCAAACATTTGCCAAAAGAATCGTTTTCTGATTTTGAAGCTCTTGTGAGCCAACCATCTAAGAATATGGACCATTCGACAGGTGTTCCATCTAGACAACTTAAAACTAAACAACCCAAAGTCAGACATACTAAAATCGACTTCAAGTCTTATGTATGCCCTCTTTGTGAAAGCAAAATAAAAGTTCGGCAATTGAGTGGAGATGAATATAAGCTTACGTGTAAGTTATGTGGGTGGTCAGATTATTATCTACGGCTCTTAAAGGAACAACATAGAAAAGGATAAGAATATTCGTGAGACCATCTATAGTTCAAATACTAAGCAAATTGTGGACGCACATTCAGTATTACAAGTATGAGCCAAGCAAACCTTCAAGGTCAGAACTTTTACGGCTAAACCTTAACAATCAAGCATCATGGATTAAAAACAATGTTCCTGAATACGAGTATAATCTTTATGGTGATAATTATCTTGGCTGCTCTTACGAGATAGATGAAGATATTCTTCAAGAGTATCTCGATGACCGTGAAAATTATGATACTTCTGGACTGATTACTGAGCAAATGCCTGACATACCCAAAGATCGAATAGATGAGATTTATGAGGGTGCTGAACTAACCGATGAAGAGCTGGAGAGTTTAAAATCTGGCATTGCAAATAGCGATGAAAGCGGCTGGAAGCTTCACAGTGGTCAATATATTAAGGCACGCTTTGGCGCTTTATACGCTCTGTATGCTGGAGAAGATATGGGACAGGGTGGGGCTAGTTTTGAGCTCGAGCATATCTTTAGAAACAAGAAGCTGGCACTAAGGTATGTTTCGAAGAAGCCATTGATAGCTTTGGAGAAAGTGTGAATGCATACAAAGATTGGCCAAATATTAAATAATCAACAAGTTCCAATGTTAATAATAGATGAATTTTGCAATTAAA
>Ga0206126_10003740_pt1 | contig 15217 bp, 16 predicted proteins | sample Helgoland_Spring_5_FD_148621 | JGI IMG/M metagenome (GOLD analysis project Ga0206126, IMG submission 148621) | Pelagic subsurface seawater microbial communities from Kabeltonne, Helgoland, North Sea - Helgoland_Spring_Bloom_20160412_1 | ecosystem: Environmental > Aquatic > Marine > Epipelagic ...
GGATCAGAAACAGTAGCAATTGTACCATGTTTTACAGCTATTTTTGCAAATTCTGAAGGAACTAACATAGAACTTTCTATATGAATATGCGCATCTATAAAACCAGGTAAAATGTAATTTTCTTGATTGTGGTTTGCCTCTTTTACAGAAACAACTTTACCGTTTTTAACTTCAACTTCTCCTTTGAAAATTCGCCTGTTTAGTATGTCAACTATATTTCCTTTTACAATCATTTTTTTTCAGTTTCTAAAACAAATTTACAAAGAATAAGAGGCGTTTAAAAGTTTATTTCGGGTAGATTACTTCGTTTAAAGGAATATCAAACTCGTTAACATTTTCTATACAATTAACTGGCTTGAAGAAGTTTAAACCAATCGTTCTAACATCTGCTTTGCATTCTGCAAGAAATCGATCATAGAAACCTTTTCCATAACCAACTCTGTACTTTTTTTCATCAGAAATTAACAAAGGAACAAATACTAAATCGATTTTTTTAGCATTGATTTCTATGCCGTTTATCGGTTCTGGAATTCCATAAGAACTAACTTTTAACTTTGTCTTTCTATCAAACAAAAAATGAGTTAATGTATTTGTAGAAAAATTACTTACACTAACAACAATTGTCTTGTTCTTAAATAGTAAAAAATCAATTATTGGATTTGTATTCACCTCTAACAATCGTTCTATTGATAGAAAAATATGAATTGTATTTATTTTATAAAAATCTAATTCAAAAACTTGTTGGTAAATATTTTCTTGAAAGCAGTAAACTTCAACAGCTGATAACTGTTTACGTTTCTGCTTGTATATTTTTCGAAGTTCTTGCTTTTTCATTTTACAAATTAACGAATTCGATTTTCTGTTATCAATGAAAAAGTAGTTGCGTTAATCGAAATTCTTGCATTGTTTTGATTATCTGACATACAAAAACCTCGGAACCTCTCTGAATTCATTCTATTATTTAAAATTTTTATTTTATAATTTTATACAAAACAGGCTTACTTGGAGTTGCATCATTTTCGAAAGGAGCAATCATTAAATTTAATAAATACTCACCGTCTTCCACTTCGTTTGGCACGTAAATAAACTCTGTTATTGTAGCGTTCATTCTTAATTCTCCTGCAGTATTCCAAAAAGCATTATGAGCCAAAAGTGCTCCACCATCTTTTTCTTTATCTACTGACGGTAAATCTACTAATAAATGTTTTATTCCTTTTTCTCTTAAATAAATGGCTGCTTCTTCCAATAAATAAGGTGGATTTGTATTCAAGTATTTCATCGATTTCTTATCCTTTAAATTTGGCAAAGTCCTTATAACAATAGCATCTCTTTTCTTATTTTTCAAAGCCGTTTTTAGTTGTTTTTCTGATATAAAAAAGTCTTCACCATTGCTTTCCGGAACAACCGTAACTACCTCAGCTAAAAAAATAAAATATTTTAAATTTTTATTTACAGAGTGTACTTCTTTAGTAATATGACCAACACATTCTGTATGTGTAATATGAGAATGTGGATTAAAATGGATATTATTAAAATTAACCACGGCACCACTTGATACACTTATTTCATGACCATCTACTATTTCTGGAAAAATCTTTGGATCTTCGACTCCCCAAGCATTTATACTCTCTTTTTTAACATCTAAAGGAATTGAAATATCTATAGGATTAGATATGTTTACTTCTATTTTTCTAGAATTATATTCTATAACTGCTTTCATTTATGCTGTACTTTTTTCTTTATTAATTAAGTTGAATAACTTAGTTTATCATAAATAAATCTGATGCTATTCCATCTGATAAAAACTTCCCTTTTTGAGTGGTTTTTAGTATTTCATTTTCAATATACAATAATCCTTTATCAATATATTTCTGAGATTGCTTCTCTAAATATGTGATATAATTTACGCCAAAATCATTTTTAATTTTAGTAAAAGAAACACCCCAAATTGTTCGTAAACCTGTCATAATATATTCATTATAACCATCTATTTCCGTTAATATTTCTCTTTCTATTGGAAGTATATTTTCTTGAATTGCTTTTATATACTTGGTGTTATTTTTCAAATTCCAACTTCTTTCTTTTCCTCCAAAAGAGTGTGCAGAAGGTCCAATACCTAAATATGGTTTGCCTAACCAATAAGATGAATTATTCTGACTAAAAAAACCTTCTTTCCCGAAGTTAGAAAGCTCATAATGTACAAAGTTTGCTTTTGCTAATTCTTCAATTAAAATATAAAACTGTTCTTGCGCTTTTTCTTCATCAACATTTTTAATTTTCCCTTTTGCTATTAAAGTTTCTAAAGCTGTTTTGGGCTCTACTGTTAATGCATAACTCGATATATGAGATACTCCAAAACTCAATGCTGTTTGTATGTTTGCTCTCCATTCTTCATTTGTACAATCTGGAATTCCATAAATTAAATCGACAGAAATATTATCAAAGTAGCGAATCGCCACAGATAATGAATTTTTAGCCTCTATTGAAGAATGAGCTCTGTTCATCAATTTTAAATCCTTTTCATAAAAAGATTGAACTCCAATACTTAATCTGTTAATTGGAGTTTTTGAAAGTTCTATAATTTTCTCTTTGGATAAATCATCAGGATTTGCCTCTAAGGTAATTTCTGGTGATTTGATTACATTATGATTTTTATAAACAGCATCAATTAAAGCTTGAATTTCAGAGACTGATAAAACACTTGGAGTTCCACCTCCAAAATAGACAGTTTCTATAATTTCATTTTGCAATTCATCTTTTCTAATTTCTATCTCTTTCACTAGAGATAAAATCATATCATTCTTCTTTTTTAAGGAAGTAGAAAAATGGAAATCGCAATAAAAACATGCTTGTTTACAAAATGGAATATGAATGTAAATACCTGCCATTATTTCTTAACTCGTTTTTCATTCTGTTTTACAAAACTCGCCCAACCTGTATAATTTTTACCACCAACCACTTTTCCTGAATTGTAAAAATGACAAACTGCTGCTGCTAAACCATCTGTTGCATCTAGATTTTTTGGAAGTGTTTTTAAATTCAATAATGACTTTAGCATTAAAGCAACTTGTTCTTTAGTTGCGTTTCCATTTCCTGTTACAGCCATTTTAATTTTCTTTGGCAAATATTCTGTAATCGGAATTTCTCTTGATAAACCCGCTGCCATTGCAACACCCTGTGCTCTACCTAACTTTAACATCGACTGCACATTCTTGCCAAAAAACGGAGCTTCAATTGCAATTTCATCTGGATTGTAAGTATCTATCAACTCAATTGTACGTTCAAAAATATGTTTTAATTTAAGGTAATGATCGTCGTATTTCTTCAACATTAATTCATTCATTTGAATAAACTCCATCTTTTTACCAACAGCCTTTATGATTCCAAAACCCATAATTGTTGTTCCTGGGTCAATTCCTAAAATAATTTTTTCTACCGCCAAAATCGCAGATTGTTTTTGTATCTATCATCAAACTTACTGATGATTATTTATTACTTTGCAAACAATGTATAATTCGCTTTCATACAAAACTAAGCAATTCTTTTCGTTGATAATAAAACTATCGATTGTAATTGGTTGTGGGTATTTTATTTATCTAAGATTGATGGAAAACGAACAATTAAAATTTTCTGTTTTTTATCTAAATTTAATAGAAAACAATGTTTTTACACTCAAAAACTGCTCCATTCTTATAATCTTCACCACTTTTAATTGGTTTTTTGAAATTAGCAAGTGGCATTTACTAATTTCATTTATTAACAAGTATTCTTTTAAAAAAGCTTTAATTCAGAGTTTAGCCTCTTTAACCACTTCGTTAATAACACCTAACAGAATTGGAGAATATGGCGCAAAAGCATTGTGTTTTGAAAAAAAACAACGAAATCAAGTTTTAGGTTTAAACTTAGTTGGTAATTTTTATCAGCTATTAATGACATTTATATTTGGAATTATTGGCTTCAGTTATTTTATTTATCAACATAAAATTGGAATCGACTTTTATCAAATTTTTAAAGTTATTCTTTTATGCTTTTCTGTAATTACAGTATTCTTTTTTATTACGAAATACTTTAACCACAGCAATTCGTTTTTTGAAAAGGCAAGAACTTTTACAAAGAAAATTTCGCTACGTTTAAATCTAAAAGTGTGTCTTTTTTCGTTTTTACGATTCGTAACTTTCTCTCATCAATTTTATATTTTATTACTGATTTTTAAAATTGATATTTCTTATTTTAATGCACTTTCTGCAATTACTTCTGTTTATTTAATTGCTTCCGTTGTGCCAATGCTATCCATGTTTGATTTCGTTTTAAAAGGAACTGTTGCCATTTGGATCTTTTCTTTTTATAATGTACAGCCAATTATAATTTTATCAATCACATCGATTATGTGGCTTCTTAACTTTGTATTACCAGCAATTATTGGAAGCTATTTTGTGTTAACTTTTAAACCTAATTTTGTAAAATGATTTGGTTTTTAGTTTTCATATTTACTTTTTATGCAATTCTGATTGTTACTTTAACAATTGGTTTTAATAAAGTTGATGAATTTAATGAAATATCAAAAAATAATTCAACCTCTTTTTCTGTGGTGATTCCTTTTAGAAATGAAGCTCAAAACCTTCCTCGTTTATTAGCATCTATTTCTAAAATTAATTATTCTAATAAACTTGTCGAATTTATTTTAGTTGATGATGCTTCTTCTGATAATTCAGTTCAAACAATCAACAACTTTCTGTCTACTATTCCGACCGAAATATCAAAACATAAAAACAAGCTAAACAAACACTGCCTTGATGGAACAAACATTCATATCATAAAAAATAACAGAGCTTCAAACTCCCCAAAAAAAGATGCGATTACAACTGCAATTTCGATTGCAAAAAACAATTGGATTTTAACTACGGATGCGGATTGTATTCTTCCTGAAAATTGGTTAAAAAGTTTAGATAATTTTATTCAAGACAAAAAGCCAAATATGGTTGTTGCTCCAGTTAATTATAAAGTGGAAAACAATTTTTTAGCGCAGTTTCAACTACTTGATTTTATGAGTATGCAGGGATGCACAATTGGTGGCTTCGGAATTGATTTCCCTTTTTTATGTAATGGTGCAAACTTTGCATATTCAAGAGAAGAATTTTTAAATCTCAATGGTTTTGAAGGAAATAATACCATTGCAAGCGGTGATGATATTTTTCTATTTGAAAAATTCATGAAAAAGGATAAAAAAAATGTTCATTATATAAAATCGAAAGAAGCAATTGTAACTACTTTCCCCGTAAAAAGTTGGAGCGATTTAATTAACCAAAGAACAAGGTGGGCCGCTAAAACCGGTAATTTTAGTTCTCTTAAAGTTAAGCTAATTGGCCTATTAGTTCTTATGACGAACTTATTAGTTATTTATTTTCTGTGTATTGAATCTTTAGAATTATTGTGGCTTCCTTTTGCTATAAAAATGATCGTTGATTTATTTTTATTTTTGCCAACAATCAAGTTTTTTGATCACAAATTTTATTTTTATAAATGGTATACTTTTGCCAGTTTATTGTATCCTTTTTTTACCATTTTAATTATTTTCAATTCACTTTTTTTTAAATATAATTGGAAAGGAAGACGTTTTAAAAAGTAACTTTTCTTTCAGTAATTCATTAAATATTGCAAACAATTTTAGCCCTGATTGAAGCAATTGTTTGAGCTCTTTTTTACTTTTCGAAAAAAAGCGAGTGCGAAAAGCAGGAAATAGCTTCATTAAAATATTCTCACAATAATGCATTCATAATATCTTCTGCTTTAAACCAAAGAAATAAAGCTAATGCTAAAAGCAAGATTAAAAAAATCCCTTTTGTAGGTTTTGTTTTCTTTTTTCTACCAAATTTTCTTTTAAACTCCATACAAATTATTTAGTTTTTAGTGACTGGTTTTATAGCACGTAACATTTCTCTTTTTCCTGGAGGTCCTGGTAAACGTTCTACTGTAAAACCAACTTCTTGCATTGCTCTTCTAACACTTCCCTTTGCGGAATAGGTTACTAAAATTCCGTTTTCTTGTAAAGAATCAAACATTTTACGAAAGATTTCTACAGTCCATAATTGAGGCTGAACACGTGCACCAAATGCATCAAAATAGATTAAATTAAAAGCATTTTTATCATCGATATCTTCAAAAAATTGTTTCCTTTTTGTGAGCGAAAATTTATTAGAGATTTGATGTTTTTCTTCCCAAGGAATATCATGAATTTTTTCGAAAGAAGCCTTATCTTTTTCGGCATTCAACACAGAAATAAAGTTCATCTTCTCTACTTCTTCTGAAGTAACGGGATACGCCTCTACGCCGACATAGTGAATTTCTTTTTCAGCTTCAAGATAGGTTATAAAACAATTTAAACCTGTTCCAAAACCAATTTCTAAGATTGAAACAACATTGGATGCAACCTGCCTTAACCCACTATTAATAAAAACATGATAAGACTCGTTAATCGAACCATTTTTAGAGTGATATTGCTCATTTAACTCTGGCAAATTAATGGTTGTAGAACCATCTGAAGTTATTAGAATTTCTCTTTTCATAATTATATCGTTAAATCGTTCTCTATTTTACAACAAGTGAAGTTTTATACATTCCGAAAAATTTACTCAAAAACAGGAGTACAAGTTTTACATTTTTCGCTCCATTAAAACACCATCTGCTTCAAAAGTATATTCTATTTTAGATTTAGTAATCTTAGCTATTTCTTCTTTTGTTTTTCCTGCATCTTCAGCATAATGTTGAAGTTCCTTTACAGAGGTTTCTTTTATAAAAGCTTTGCCGTTTAAAACAACTTCTCTTCCTTTAGAGTCTAAAGGCACAAAGAATCCATAATCTTTAAAACGAACCATTGTTTCTGCACCATCAACCAAAGGTAATTTCATCCAACATCCTTTTTTAGAACAAACATCTTTAACGATAGAAGTAAATTTTACGTTGATTGAATCACCCGCTTTCATCATTTTAAATTTTGACAATAAGGCTTCCGAAGTAATAGCGCCATCTAAAGATATTTTTGCTCCAAAGGAATCATAAACCACTTCCTGTTTTAATTCTGTAACTTCATCGTTTGTTTTCTTTACTTCTTTACAGGCATTTAAACCAAACACAACAAAGAAACAAAACTGTACTACATATTTCATAATTTTTCAATTTTTAGAATAGACAACAAAAGTACATATTTTAAAGAGTACAAAGCAATGATTTGGTGTTTTGTCAGATGAATAATTTATGTACATTTGCGACATAAATCAATCTAAATAGAATGAAATCTAATATAACAATTCAACTTACAGAAAAGTCAAAGATAGACACTGTCGATTTTGATAATTTACCTTTTGGTAGTGTATATTCTGACCATATGTTGGAATGTGATTTTATTAATGGAGAATGGCAAACACCTGTTATTAAGCCATATGCGCCAATATCCTTAGATCCTGCTGCAAAGATTTTTCACTACGGACAATCCATTTTTGAAGGAATGAAAGCTTATAAAGATACAGAAGGAAACACCATGTTATTTAGACCTTTAGAAAACTGGAAGCGTTTAAATAAATCTGCAGAACGTTTGGTAATTCCTCAGATTCCTGAAGATATTTTTATGGATGGCTTAAAAAAATTATTAGAAGTAGATAATAATTGGATTCCTAAAAATGAAGGAAGCTCATTGTACATAAGACCTTTTATGTTTGCTTCTGGAATAGGATTTCATGCTTCTCCCGCAGACACATACAAACTTATTATTTGCACCGCACCTTCTGGCGCTTACTTTGCAGGAAAAGTAAAGGTTTTAATTGAAGAGAAATACGCACGTGCTGCAAATGGTGGGGTTGGTTTTGCAAAAGCTGGTGGAAATTATGCTGCCCAATTTTATCCAACACAATTAGCTATAGAAAAAGGTTACAACCAAGTAATTTGGACGGATGATAATTCCCACGAATATATCGAAGAAGCTGGCGCGATGAATGTATTTATTAGAATTAATGACACCTTAATCACAAGTCCCACTAGCGATCGTATTTTAGACGGAATTACACGTAAAAGTGTAATACAAATTGCGAAAGATTTAAAAATTGATGTAGAAGTTAGAAAAATTTCAGTTTCTGAGGTCATTGCTGCTGCGCAAAGTGGAAGTTTAAAAGAAATGTTTGGAGCAGGAACCGCTGCAGTCATCTCACCAATTGCTGGTTTTGGATATCAAGGTACGGATTATGATTTGCCTAAATTAGAAACTCCTTTTGCAAACACTATAAAGAAAGCAATTACAGATATTCAAACAAATAAATCTAAAGATCCTTATGGATGGCGAATGATGCTTTAACCTTTAGAAAAATTAAAATATTTAAAAACCTCAACTTTTTGTTGGGGTTTTTCTTTTTTATAGCTTTCACTAAAATTATTATTTTTAATCATCAAAAACCGCTTTATTACTTATTTAGCCCTTAATTCCTCATCATTATTTAATGAATAGTAAGAAAATAAATTACCACAAAACAATCTTTGCATTCCAAAAAAACAACTCTTTATTTTGTTAAAAGAAAGTAAATTGCTTTAAAGTAAAAAACATTAATCCACTAAGCGTAAAATAAATACAAAACACTATTTGTCAATCAAATAAAAAGCAGTAGATTTGCACTCCTTTTTTAAGGTAAAATTAATTATTAATAAACAAAAACTAATAGTGTAATTATGAACACATTAAGTTACAAAACAGTATCAGCAAACAAAGCTACCGTTAATAAGGAGTGGGTTTTAGTTGATGCAGACGGGCAAACGTTGGGTCGTCTAGCTTCTAAGGTAGCAAAGCTAATTAGAGGTAAATACAAACCAAACTTTACTCCTCACGTAGATTGTGGAGATAACGTGGTTATCATCAACGCAGAAAAAATTGTTTTAACTGGTAAAAAATGGACTGAGAAGTCTTATATCCGTCACACGGGTTACCCAGGAGGACAAAGATCGTTAACTGCAACAGAAATGTTTGAGAAAGATCCTACAAGATTAATCGAAAAAGCAGTAAAAGGAATGTTACCTAAAAATATTTTAGGTTCAGCTCTATACAGAAACTTGTATGTATATGCAGGTGCAGAGCACAAACAAGCAGGTCAAGAACCTAAAGCTATTAACCTTAACGATCTTAAATAATGGATATAGTACATAAAATCGGTAGAAGAAAAACAGCTGTTGCTCGTATTTATCTTTCAGAAGGAAAAGGTAACATAACAGTAAACAAGAAAGACTATAAGGACTACTTTACAACTGGTACTTTACAGTATAAAGTACAACAACCTTTAATGTTAACAGAAAACTTAGAATCTTATGATATCAAAGTGAATGTTTACGGAGGTGGTGTAACTGGTCAGGCAGAAGCAATTCGTTTGGCAATTACAAGAGCTTTAGTCTCTATTAACGAAGAGCACAGATTAGTATTGAAACCAGAAGGTTTATTAACTCGTGACCCAAGAATGGTTGAACGTAAGAAATTCGGTCAGAAAAAAGCACGTAAAAAATTCCAATTCTCGAAACGTTAATAGTAATCAGAATTTATTCTGTAATATATTATATCGAGAACTGTTATTATATTTTAATATTAAACAGTTTAGCATCTAAATAACTAGGACTAGGAGGACTACCTAGTTATTGATTTCAAAACAGAAAGTAAACACATTTAGAAAAATGGCAAACGTAAACATTCAAGAATTATTAGATAACGGTGTACACTTTGGACACCTTACTAGAAAATGGAACCCAAACATGGCTCCATACATTTATACAGAGCGTAATGGTGTGCACATCATTGACTTGTATAAAACAGCAGCAAAAATAGAAGAAACTTCAGAAGCTTTAAAGAAGATCGCTAACTCTGGACGTAAAATTTTATTTGTTGCTACAAAAAAACAAGCAAAAGATATCGTTGCTGAAAAAGCAAAATCTGTGAACATGCCTTTCATTACAGAAAGATGGCCAGGTGGTATGCTAACTAACTTTGTAACTATCAGAAAAGCTGTTAAGAAAATGGCTCAGATTGATAGAATGAAATTAGATGGTTCTTTTGATGCATTATCGAAAAGAGAAAAATTACAAATCAATCGTCAAAGAGAGAAATTAGAAAAGAATTTAGGTTCTATTTCAGATATGACTCGTTTACCTGGTGCATTGTTTGTAGTAGACATTAAAAAAGAGCACATTGCTGTTGCAGAAGCTCAAAAATTAGGCATCCCTATTTTTGCAATGGTTGATACAAACTCTGATCCTAGATTAGTAGACTTTATTATACCTGCAAATGATGATGCATCTAAATCTATAGATAAAGTATTATCTTTTGTTATTGACTCAGTAGCTGAAGGTTTATCTGATAGAAAGGCAGATAAAGAAAAAGTAAAAGAAACAAAAGAAGTTGCAGCTCCAAAGACCGAGAAAGCAGCTCCTAAAGCTAAAGTTTCTGAAACTCCTGCTGAAGAAAAAAAATAATCATAATTAAAAAATACAAATAACATGGAAACAGTAAAGATTAGTGCTGCTGATGTTAAAAAATTAAGAGAAGCAACTGGAGCTGGAATGATGGACTGTAAAAAGGCATTAGTAGAAGCAGTTGGTGATTTTGATAAAGCAGTTGATATTTTACGTAAAAAAGGTCAAAAAATCGCTGCAAAAAGAGCTGATAGAGAATCTACAGAAGGAGTTGCAGTAACAAAAATAAACGCAGATAACACCGCTGGTGTTGCAATCGTTTTAGCTTGCGAAACTGATTTCGTGGGTAAAAATGACGCATTTGTTGCATTAGGTAGTCAATTTGCTGAAATCGCTTTAAATTGCGCTGATAAAGAAGCTTTCTTAAATGCAGATTTTGGAGGAATGACTGTTGCTGAAAAATTAATTGAGCAAACTGGTGTTATCGGAGAAAAGTTAGAGATAACTGCCTTTGAGAAAATCGAAGCTGCTTATGTTGGTGCTTACACTCACATCGGAAAAATTGCTGCTTTAGTTGGTTTATCAGCTGTTGTTGATAATGCTGAGGTTTTATCTAAAGATGTAGCTATGCAAGTAGCATCTATGGGGGCATCCACATTATCCTATAAAGATTTTGACCCTTCGTATGTGGCCGCTGAAACAGAAGCTAGAATCGCAGTAATTGAAAAAGACAATATAGAATTAGGTAGATTGGGTAAAACATTGAAAAATGTTCCTCAATACATATCTATGTCTCAATTATCAGAAGAAGTTTTAGCTAAAGCTGAGGAAGCTGCAAAAGCTCAATTAGCTGCAGAGGGAAAACCAGAAAAAATCTGGGATAGAATTTTACCAGGAAAAATGGAAAGATTTGTTGCGGATAATACAACTTTAGATATGGAGCAGTGTCTTTTAGACCAAACTTTTATTAAAGATGAAAAGAAAAATGTTGCACAATATGTAAAAACATATGGCGATATTGAAGTAAGTACTTTTAAAAGAGTTACTTTAGGATAAAATTCACTTATTATTCTTGTTAAATCGAGAATATAAATATTTAAAACCTCGCATTCTATAATTTTAGAATCGTGAGGTTTTTTTGTTTCCCATAAAAAGGAAACTCAAAAAAAAAGCTTAATTTTGCACAAATTTCAAACCAAGCTATGGAATACAATAGAATTCTTTTAAAATTAAGTGGAGAGGCATTAATGGGAGATAGACAATACGGAATAGATCCTAAACGTCTTTCGGAATATGCAAAAGAAATAAAAGACGTCGTTGCCAAAGGAACCCAAGTTGCTATAGTTATCGGTGGAGGAAACATATTTAGAGGAGTTTCAGGAGCTGCAAACGGAATGGATCGTGTACAAGGAGATCACATGGGCATGTTAGCAACCTGTATTAATGGATTAGCCCTGCAAAGTGCACTTGAGGATGAAGGAGTTAACACACGCTTACAAACTGCATTAGAAATTAAAGAAGTGGCGGAACCATATATCAAGAGAAAAGCGATTCGTCATTTAGAAAAAGGTAGAGTTGTTATTTTTGGTGCAGGAACAGGAAACCCGTATTTTACAACAGATACAGCTGCCGTATTAAGAGCAATTGAAATAGATGCAGATTGCATTCTAAAAGGAACTCGTGTAGATGGTATCTACAACGCAGATCCTGAAAAAGATAAAGACGCAATTAAATTTGAAAGCATTACATTTCAAGACGTGATTAAAAAAGGTCTTAAAGTAATGGATATGACAGCATTTACATTAAGTGAAGAAAATAAATTACCTATTATTGTCTTTGATATGAATACCAATGGAAACTTGATAAAACTTGTTTCTGGATCAAAAATTGGTACTATTGTTGATAATCAATAAACATAATCTTAAAAAAAAGACTGAAGATGAACGAAGAAATTGAATTTATTCTTGATTCTGCTAAAGAATCAATGGGTAATGCCATAGAACATTTAATCAAAGAATTAAGAACTATTAGAGCAGGAAAAGCTACCCCCGCAATGTTAACTAATGTTATGGTGGATTATTATGGAGCTTTAACACCATTAAGCCAAATAGCGAACGTAAGCACTCCAGATCCAAGAACTATAAGTGTGCAGCCATGGGAAAAAAACATGTTACAGCCCATTGAAAAAGCAATTCAAGTTGCCAACTTAGGCTTTAACCCTATGAATAATGGTGATTTTATTATGATTAACGTACCACCATTAACCGAAGAAAGAAGAATTGGTTTAGCGAAGCAATCAAAAGCTGAAGGAGAACATGCTAAAGTTGGAATTAGAAATGCTCGTAAAGACGCAAACAATGACATCAAAAAGACAGATGTTTCTGATGATATGAAAAAAATAGCAGAAGATGATATTCAGCAATTAACAGATACTCATGTAAAACAGATAGAAAATATACTTGCTCTTAAAGAGGTTGAAATTATGAAGGTCTAAAAAAACCCAAGTAATGACAAGAGAGTGTTTATGAGCACTCTCTTTTTATTTGTAAATAATATATAATTAAATTTTAGTAAAATTATAAAAATGAACTTCTGGACAAAAGTTGCTGGTATTATCCTAAGAAACCGTTATTTGGTTTTAATAGGCATCGCCATCGTTACAGGCTTATTAGCATCACAAATGAAGTATATGAAATTTTCATTTACCGAAGCTAATTTATTACCAGAAGATCATGAGGCTAATTTACAATACAATCAATTTTTAAAGATTTTTGGTGAAGAAGGGAATTTAATTATTCTCGGAATTAAAGACTCTACAGTTTTTACACCTAAAAAATTCAATAATTGGAATAGCTTAGTTAAAAAATTTGATAGTTTAGACGAAATAGATTTTACTTTATCTATAGCTGATGTTCAAGAATTAAAAGCCGATAGAAAGAACAGAAAATTTATACTAAAACCTTTATATGAAAAGAGCCCCGGAACAACAGAAGAAGTATTAGAAATAAAAAGAAAACTTTTCGAAAACCTTCCTTTCTATGACAACCTACTCTTTAATAAAGAAACCGGAACGCTACAAACTGCAATTTATGTAAAGAAAGAAATTGTAAATACACCGCAGCGTAGAGATTTTATTTTTAACAAACTAATACCAAAAATAAAAGAGTTTGAACAAGAAAATAATGTAGATGTTCGTGTTTCTGGTATGCCATATATTAGAACACTAAATGCTCAAAATATCCAAAATGAAATTATACTTTTTGTAGTAGGTGCATTAGGTATTACAGCTGTGATATTTTTCTTTTTCTTTCGATCTTTTAGAGCAACTTTTATTACACTCTTAGTCGTGATGATTGGTGTTACATGGGCATTTGGTTTTATAGGCTGGTTTGGTTATGAAATCACAGTTTTATCCGCATTAATACCACCGTTAATTATTGTCATCGGAGTACCAAATGCAGTGTTCTTAATAAATAAATATCAGCAAGAAATTAAAAAACATGGACATCAAGCAAAAGCACTACAACGTGTAATATCTAAAATAGGAAACGCTACTTTGATGACCAACATTACAACCGCATCTGGCTTTGCCACCTTTGTTTTTGTAAAAAGTAGTTTATTGCGTGAATTTGGAATTTTAGCCTCTGTAAACATCATTAGTATCTTTATTTTAGCGTTATTAATTATACCTATCTTATATAGCTTTATGCCGCTGCCAAAAAAGAAGCATTTAAATCATCTTGAAAAAAGATGGATAGAAAATGTTGTTGATTGGATGGAAAAAATGGTTAGAACCCGAAGAATCACAATTTATTTTACAACTGTAATTGTTATTATTGCTGCTATCATAGGCGTTTATAGAATTAAAGTATCCGGCAGTATCATAGAGGACATGCCAAAAAGTTTAGAGTTTTATCAAGATATAAAGTTCTTTGAGAGTGAATTTGGAGGAATCATGCCACTAGAAATTTTGATTGATACAAAGAAAGAAAAAGGAGTTATGAAATTATCCACTTTAAAAAAGATGGAGAAAATAAATGAAACCATAGAAACTTTTCCAGAATTATCTAAACCCGTATCAATAACCAACTTAGTAAAATACTCTAAGCAAGCATATTACAAAGGAATTCCAAAATATTATCAACTACCAACAAGTCAAGAGCAAAGTTATATTTTTGCATACACGAAGAATTCAAATAGTGAAACTGGTATGCTTAAAAACTTTGTAGATTCTACAGGGCGTTATGCAAGAATTACTACTTTTATGAAAGATATTGGTACTGAAAAAATGAATATAATTCAGGAACGGTTAAAAGCGGTAATTGTCAAAGAATTTCCTTCAGAAAAATATGATGTTTCTCTCACTGGTAAAGCACTGGTTTTTATAAAAGGTACTAATTACTTAATTAAAAATTTAGTAATCTCATTATCATTAGCCATATTTTTAATTGCAATTTTTATGGCATGGATGTTTAGATCACCTCAGATGATTTTTATCTCTTTAATACCCAACATATTACCATTATTAATTACTGCAGGATTGATGGGGTTCTTGGGCGTTCCCATAAAACCATCAACAATATTAGTATTTAGCATTGCATTTGGTATTTCTGTAGACGATACGATTCACTTTTTAGCAAAATACAGACAAGAATTAATCGCTAATAAATGGAGTATTGTACCCTCAGTGTATGCAGCTCTCAGAGAAACGGGGGTAAGTATGTTTTATACTTCAATTGTATTGTTTTTCGGATTTTTAGTATTTACATTATCTAGTTTTGGTGGC
>Ga0206126_10003745_pt1 | contig 15209 bp, 19 predicted proteins | sample Helgoland_Spring_5_FD_148621 | JGI IMG/M metagenome (GOLD analysis project Ga0206126, IMG submission 148621) | Pelagic subsurface seawater microbial communities from Kabeltonne, Helgoland, North Sea - Helgoland_Spring_Bloom_20160412_1 | ecosystem: Environmental > Aquatic > Marine > Epipelagic ...
CGGCGGAGAAGTGATGACGCACCTTGGCAACCCTGAAGACGAGAGTATTCGTGTCCGCGCCCCATTTGGTGAGTTTTACCTTCATGGCATTCATGATAACATTAAGTTTGTTGGATATGTGTGCTTAAAGCATTCTGAAGGTTTTTACAAGAAGAAACTGAGCTATCATGTGGACGATGTCGCAGCGCTCGAGCCGTACGCCAAAGACGTTAATGACCTAATTCATGGTCTTCGTTGGGGGTTGCATAAGGTCATTGATTCTGAAGAAATTGAACATCTCATGGAAGGCTTGATTTCGGTGGAAGATCACACTGTCATAAACGCTGATGGCGAGATGGTGGAAGAGACAGTTCGTTTTGACGCGATGCTAAAAGCGTTAGACGAAGCAGCGTGCAACTATCTGATATGCGACAGCAGCACCGTATATTCTGGAGACATTTCGAAGCTCATCAAGAGCAATATTAATCCATTTTAAATATATACATAAACTTCAATAATGGTAAAACGCTGTAAAAGCCAGTGTAAACCCACAGGCAAGAACCATTGCGCCAATACTTGCAGCAGGCTCAACTGCAAGTACTTTGCTGTACCGGGCAAACGCACCTGTACTTACTGTGCAAAGGGGCTCGCTGTGACCGATGGTCTCGCTTACACTCGCAAGTGCAACAGGTTCAAGCAGAGGGCTGATGCCCTTGTGGAGAAGCTCGCAGTGAGTGACGATGTGTTTTCTGATCTGGTTGAGGGGCACACGAATTACGAAATCATCACCTTCCTCGCCAAGCTTGCTGCAATGGAGCGGGCCCTGCCGGAGAACGGCCCGGCTAAGGTTTACTTCACCGCCAAGCAGGTCGAACCGCTTATGCAGGGCTATCAAGAGTGTTCGGTCTTCAATCTGGTTCACCAGAAGGAAGTTAGTATCCTTCTGCATGACAAGATCCTTGGGCGCGTGCTCGATCACTGGAACCTTGGGCGCGATAGCTTCCCATCCACCATCCGATGCTACTGGGGCTTCTACGGCGATTACACCACGCCAATCGGGCTTTACGAGAACCGCGACAAGGCCATTTGGAGTGAAGACGGGAAGCATCTTGGTGTGATGAAGGCTCTGCTCTACTGCGCCCGAGCTCGCGACAAGCTGTGCATGCTCCGTGCAATGAACGCAAGCGCAACTCTCCAGAAATTCAAAAAGCTTTAGAGATACTCACATATCTCTATTGCGACATCGGCGGGAAACTTCTGTTCAAGAGTCTGTCGAGTCTCAAGTACTTTAACCTTCTGCCTTGCTAACCTCACTATATAATCTAAGTAAACATGGAGACCGCAGTAGTTAAGTCTAACATATATTGTGAACAAATGTTTTATTGATTCATTTTTCAGTAGTTTAGCTATGAGTTCATAGTCATTGTTTATGGCAGCCTTATGGATTTCAGCTGGTATATAAACCCCACACATTTATTATGTCCACGCCACAGGTAAATACAGAGGTGAGTGCAGAATATACCCTTGATTTGGCATTGCGCCAATTGGATACATCAGAGGCGCTCGAAATTGAAGCGTATCTCGAGCAGGTTACGATGAAGCGTCTGGATGCGTTAGCAGAATATCAGTTCTGGCAAGCGATGCAGGGGATGTCGGACATGCCTCTGCAGATGTGGGAGTATGAAGTTAGCAATCATTTGCGTGTTTGGGTTTGAATCATGTCTGGTACTCAGTTTAAGCAGGAGATACAGCCTTATATTGATCAGATTTGTAATTGCGCCGATGAATTTGAAAACCCTGAAGACGGTGAGAAGCTGCGTGCATCTCTTAGTGTTATGTATGGAGAAGGATTTATTCCGCCTGAGTGCTATTTCGAGTGCGTACTTAGCCCTAAGGGTTACAAGCCTGGTGTTTACGAAAGCCTGCCAGCAATCCTACCGAGGTACTTCGCAGTTGACCATCCTGTAGTTAAGCCTGCGTACGACGCCATTCTTGCTATCTTTTCAGAGAAATATGCTAAGTAATGGGAAATCGCAAGCATTGCGCCAAAGAAATTGTGAAATCGCCCAGCAAAATCGTGATTTAAAAAAAAAGCAAATTGAATCAAAAATTAAAACTTATACTCTGTTTAATGATATCTGTAAGATATTTAAAGAACAGGAATGGGTACCGTCTGCATTTAAGCAAGGGGACATAGCACTGGAAGGTGAGAGGAAGGAGAAAAACAGAATTGCAAGTCGGAACTCGCGTGTAAGGGCGAAGGCGATGGAGGCGGAGTTGGATAGCCGAATCGTCGTTCTTGAGCGGGCGTTGGAGCCGACGTTTATGCCCTTGGATTTTGCTTTCCCGTTTGAGGAAGATGTTGAGCTCAAAGTCTTTTCCGATAGCCACGGCAAATGGGTGTGTCAAGGACAGGAGTGGATTAAAGAGTATTAAAAAGGATGTGTTTTTTTTAAAATGAATAGTGTTGGTGCAGCCGCCCTCGCTACTGGCTTGCACTCGCCTACATCCGTCGGAGATCTTCAAGCGCCTCCTAAGTTGGTCCGTCAAAGGAATCGCCTCGGATGGTATAATGAATTGTGTTTAAACGGTTTTGTGGTACTTTCGCCTAATGTTGTCCGTGCCTTTGACAAGACTGTTGTGGTACGTGGTAAAGAAATTGACTGTCCAGCTGGGTCTTTAATTCTCATCAACTCTGCACTGGTAAAAGATGAGTAATAACAGGCAGGTGGAGTCTTATTGCGCCGATAGAATTTTTCATTTGCATGACCGAGTGAGAAATACCAGGTTGAAGCATCTTTTTTTTTATGGGTTCATTCACTGTGACATCAGTAAATACGAGGAGTATACTATTATTGAGTTGATAGAAGAATTTTGTGAGGAAGTTCCAACTTTTTTCAAGACCTACGACGATTTGTATTTGCTATTTACACACAGGTGGGAAAACTGCAACAGGGCGTTTGTCCAATTACAGACTGACTTACTCAGCCCACCTGCAGGGTTTCTGCAGGCTAAGATAGCTCGTATCATACATAGTTACTTTCGCGGCCTACCATGGTTTAATTATAGTGGCCCTCCTGCTGCTGCTCCTCGTGCTCCTGCTCCTCGTGCTCCTGCTCCTCGCTACACATGGCAGACAGGACCACGCGGTGGCACTTACAGAGTTACCGAACATGGCTCGAGGGTATACGGTGGCGGTATGTGAGTCTAACCCATAAGTAAGTCTATAAATAGTTTTAAGTACTGTATCAGTAGCTGTAGTCTAAACTCCGTTCAATTTTTCGCGGCCTACCATGGTTTAGTAATAATTAATTACACATACAAAGTGAGTACTTTCTGTGCATAGTATGTATCAGTAGCAGTAGTGTAAACTCCATTCAAATTTTCATTGCGCCAATGGTTTTTTTGTGCACCTCTGTAGGCTAAAGTACCCCCCAGTACTTAAGTTTACTGTGGGTTATCCAGATCCACTTGACACTATCAGAATGTGCCCCCTTATGAGTTGGTATAAAATTCTCACTGCTTGTTGTCAACCCTACTACAGAACACTACCAACCAGAAAAAGCATGTCGAACTCTGTTCCAATTTCCGTTGCGCCGATAAGTCTCAAAATGGCTCTTGCCCCAAGTGATGAGATCTGGCATGAGTGGTTAACTACTCAGGATGACGAGTTCAGTGGGTTCAAGGAGAACCCGACTGAGGAAGAGCAGGCTAAAGTAGCTAAGCAGCGGGAGGTCTTTGATGCTCGCGTGAAGCGGTTCCAGAAAGTGGACGCTAAGTTCGTTGAGGCGGATCTGACGAAGGCCTTCAAGAAGTGGACCATGTCTATTGGTCTGAAGATTCCGCCTTGCCCGGAGCTCGCCCAGCTTCGTGTGAATTTCGAGAAGATGGTTCTTGAGATGGAGGACACGAGCAACGCGATCACCCGCGACGCGGCTGCGAAGAAGGCGTGTGAGAAGTACCGTGACGCGGCGGACGAGAACCTCTTTGAGGAGTGGCTGACGCTCCAGCCGAACCTCTACGTGCGTGCGATCGCCCACACGGGCCATAACATGAAGATCCAGCTCAAGAAGGATTTCGAGAAGCTGTGTGCCTGCAAATGGGTCACCGCTGACAGCAAGGATTTCGTCACTCACCTCCTCACCGTGGAGAAAGGCCCTGCTGGTCTCGACAACCTGAAGATGGCAAAGTCGATCATGAAATTGGTCTACGCCAAGATGCCTGCGGTTTGGCTGACTGTCGGCAGTCGTGACCTTGCTGCTGTTGTGGAGCAGGGGAAGGAGTTCCCTGACATCAACAAGAGTGCTGACGAGATGCTCGAGCGCCTCAACCAAGTTTCTTCGTCGGACGAGGAAGAGGAGGAAGAGGAGGAAGAGGAGGTTGCCGAGGTCGCTGAGGCCGAGTCGGGGGCTCTGCCCCCTAGTGACGAAGTCACGCCCGCGCTCGTCGAGGATGAGCCCGCTGAGGGTGAGGCCGCGCTTGTCGAGGATGAGCCCGCTGAGGCTGCGCCCGTCGAGGTTGCTGAGGCTGCGCCCGTCGAGGATGAGCCCGCGAATCCCACTGTCGTTGCCCTTCAGGCTCTTGGCAAAGCTTACGACAAGGCTCCGGCCCCTGCTGTGGCTGAGCTCGAGGCCGTGTCTGTTGCAGAGGAGGATGTGGAGGGTGCGTCTGCGGCTGTGCCTGCCCTGTCTGAGATTGTCGATGAGGAGGCAGAGCTTCAGGCTCGTCTTGATAAACTCCGCGAGCGGAAGAAAATCAATAATGCGAAGGACATTGATGCGAAGATGAAGCCCGTGTTCGACAAGCTGTGCTTCAAGCGCAAGATCCGTAGCTTCCAGCGCCCGGCAGAGCTCCGCAAGGCTCTCAAAGAACTCCCGCCGACGAAGAAGAAAAAGATTTTCCACGAAGCTTTTGAGGCGGTCATCAAAAAGACGGATGCGGCGGAAAAGCTTGCTATCAAAGCCCGTGACGACGCCCGCGCCGAGATTAAGGAACTGTGTGTTGGTTACTTTGGCTCCTTTGCGTAGAGTTTCATGGTATTATTAGAGTCTCAAAAGGAGCACCATTAAAAAAAACATATTTAACGATCCACTATGCGTTGTCTCTTGTTAGAACTAGTTTTTCCCTTGTGTTGTACCTTGCCTACCCTGTGTATAGTAAGACCTAAATCGTGCGTGAGGTCGTTGAGTATCCAATCAATAGGAGTATGGTACATATTAAGCTCTATTCTATTGACAAATTCCTCAACTACCCATCTTTTAAATTTGTAAGCAACCATGCCACAGTATTCTGTACCAACTCTCAAACAGGTAATGTCCTGTTCTGGAATATCATATAAATCGATGACAACTGTATCATCTTGGAGCCAAATCAGCCAGTTTCTTTTGGTTTTGAGAAAGGCTTTGAGTGAGTACAATGCGTCCCATGCTTCTTTTGTTCTCCATCTAAGAAAGTCCTCTGTATCTCCTCTTTTATCATTGGTAAGAGCATGCTCTATAAGAGTGTGTGGCACTGGTGGACTCTCTATGCATTGATACCAGTTGCACCAGCCTCTTACATGGTCACTGTATCCGGGTGTACCACTAACTAGCAGAACTGGCATCTCACCGCGTGCTCTGTCAACGCTGATGAGTGCCTCGTTTATTGTATTTGGATGGCGTTCAACAAAGGGCATGACTATCATGGGAATATTATTCTTTTGCTCTCTGTGAATTACCATTTTAGCTAAAAGGCTGAAAAGCAGCACAAACATTTTTAGGACAAAATTTTGTATAAGTACGGGGTGGTCACATACCAAACCAATGGCGGCGCGTCGTACGCTTCTTTCTACTAGTAAGGGCATTGACGATGCGGTTCTTTTAATGGTTGCGTTAACGTTGAAAAACATGGGCCTTCACTGTTCAATCATTTCTAATGATAAGTTCCATGACTATCAGCTTGGAGATAGATTGAATCTTGATGAAATGATGTATGAGAATAATTTGGAGTGGTGGAATAGGGCTGATGTGAAGCGTTGGCGTGAAGCACACCCAGCTGAAGCTAAAGCAAGGCAGCCAAAAAGGCCGCCAGTTCGACTTAGGAGGTTACCGGTTAGGCCTGGTCTTGGCAGGCAAATTTCTAGATCTGGTGCTAATACAGACTACAGTTCGTTCAGAGTAATACCCGTTGAGGGCGACTTACATATACTGAATCTAAAAAAAAACACAACGGAAAGTATAGCGACCAGTACAAAGTTTGAGTTTGCATGTGCTAAGGTGTTAGCGAAAAAATTGAACGTGGAACAGCCTTACAACGTGGTCCAAGCATTTAGAGACGAAGTTGTAAGGTTCGTTTATAATGTTACAAACCAAAATAAAGGTGACATTGTGTATATTGTTGATGTGGAAAATATATTTCATAAGGCATCATATGTAAAAAGTTTACCAGCTTTATTACCTGAAATTGACAAATACATAAGAAGAAGGTGGGTGGGGCAAATTTTATGGGGCAGAGGAGTAGATGGTAATGTGCTCTTTGGAGGTGTTGGATATAAAGGTGTTGGAGGTGCTCATTTTAATAGGATTCGGGTTATATTTCCAGCATTTAGAGAAAATAGATATGGAGCATTTAAGTTAGCACTTGAAAGGGTTCAAACAGAAATGGAATGGGTACCTGTTTTTGATGTAGGAATGGTTCCGTATAGCATAGGTTGGTTCAACAGAGACTACTCTGGCTCCTCTGGCTCCGCTGGCGAAGCCACAAGCGCGGATAGTACTCCGGAGACAAGTCGGTCTAGTAGTCCTGCTGGTGGGGGAAGGGGTGGGTTTGGTAGACTACATGATTTAATTACCTCTATGGTTAAGCTTCGATTTTAAGAAATATGCCACAGTTAATAATGAGAATAAAAAAATCAACACCCAGAAAGGCCGCTGCTAGCTTTAAGTATGTCATGCTGCAGTCTGATATAATGTGAAAGTATATTAAAGTAGTAATAGCAATGAATATAGCGCTTGACACCCAAAAATGTGACCATTTTGGAGTGTGGTGCGCAACAAGATATATAATAGTAAAGAAATTCAAAGTCATCAGTATTATAGATACTATTTGCAGCATCTCACACATTTATATAGATTAAGTGTGTATATATATTTTATTGCGCCGATGAATTCTAAGTTCAGTTTTCATGATCGTAGTCACGCTAAAAGTGCGATGCTTCTTCAACTGGTTGGATGGAAAAAAAAATTGAAAGATTTTAAGGATTTCAAAAGCTTTGAGGTGATTTATGGTGTGATGCATGCGTGGTTTGCCATGGGTGTGAACTTGCATGAGCCGTATCTCAGGATGGAGTACAAGAGGCGTTTTGGCATTGAAATGCCTGGCAAGATGGAAGGCTACAAGTATAGCATTGGTTCTCACATGTCATCAGCTCTGAACGTGTTGATGGAAAATTGTGTAGACAATCTCTGGGATGAGATGTACAGTGAGTACCTTTCATCCCCTGACAAGTTTGAGACTGAGAAAGTGCGCTTTGGTGTGGTTATGTACTACATACGTCTGGAGAAAAATGGTGTGTCTGGAAACCCATTTTCACGCTCTCCTCGTCTCCGTGTGGTGTTCCCCCGCCAGACGAGGTCTTTTGAGAAACGCAAGCAATCCGCCAAGCGCCAGAAAACTGATGCATTTTACGCCGCGGGCATCGCATCAGCTTGTGGAGAGATTGTGGTCCCGACCGCCCTTGCCGCTGCCGTGCTTGCTTAAAAACGTAAAAGGAAGGCCGGGGTGCCGTTAGGTATACTTATATATAGTTTAAAATCTTAACGCTGTAGTTTTTTCTTCGCCTGCTCCTCCCCCGGCTCCCCCGGCTCCCCCGGCTCCCCCGGCTCCCCCGGCTCCTCCACCTGGTCCTCTATTCTCTCTGTCTGCGGCTAGAAAGTCTCTCTCGCATTGCATGAGGTCATTGATACACTCAGCAAAACCGGGTTTGTTGAACTTGTTTGTTATTTGAATTTTTTTTCTTTCTACAAAGTGTCCCTCTATCGAAAAAAGGTCCAGTACCAAAGTTGGCGGCGACGCAATTTGGGTAACTTGTTTCGCGTACCACGTCTTGGAGTTGACATAAAAATCAATATTTCTGATTTGGTAATTTTGTGTTGTATCGAAATGGAATAAAATCCTTCCTCGGACACCAGCTGCGTTTATAAGCACATACATGAAATTATTACTGTTTGTAGTATCTGTGTATTTTTTGATAAATTGCCATTCTTCGACGATCTGTGCCATTTAATAGGCGGAGAGCATATTATTATACTTAAAATCTCAAGTTGGTTAACCTATAGATGCCGTCGCCAAATGACGGATCAATAGTTGGTCTTCTACAGATTGGACATTTGAGAGTGTCAACAATGACAAGAATTCCTGTGTCGTCACTTGGAACCGCGTAAGTATTGTTGTCTCGCATTTTTGGTAGCTGAGTCTCCTTTATGCATTTTTCATGGAAGCAATGCCCACAATTGAGCTGAACTGGTTTTCCGACCACCTTTCCGTTTTCGTCAACTGGTTCATTAACTGGTTCAAAACATATAATGCATGTTTTGCCGCCGTATTCATCTTCATCTTGAGCTTTTTTCTCTAATTCTTCTATTTCAGTGGCAGTTTTCCAGTTCTTTCTCCATTTAATCATGTGTGCAATGCCTCTGCGCTTCTGATCTTGTTGTAATTTTGCCATCCAATTATCTTGAAACCACTTGGTATCTGCCGCCTTTCGCTTCTTGGCGGTTGCTTTTTTAGCTGCTTTCGTTGCGTCTTGAAGAAGTTGTCTAACACGTTGAACCTCTGCATCTGCTGCATCATCTCTAATATCGCTTCCGTCAAAAGTGCGCCCTAGCATTTGTCTTTCTCCAACCTCGTAAAATTGCTCGTTGATGGAAGTTGTTATAATTTCGTGCTGCGTAACTAACACATTCTCTAAGTCAAGGCAGAGGCGAAAATCGTATATTTGTTGACGATATGTATCAGCTGAAGTCATTTGGCGTGGGTTTAGCAAGCCGACGCGTCCGGGCACTTCGCTTTCTGTGCATCGTAGCAGACTTCCATCAGTTCTAACAAAATCGTAATATCTTTCACCTTCTGCAGCGGCTCCTTGAGGATCGAGTCTCCCTCCACCAATTAGTAAATATGGTCCAACCATACCAACCATGACTCCCAATGTATATGTAGGCCATCGTGGTCCTTCTGCCGTCATTGGCACTGAGGAAATGGAAATATTCCGTGCTTCGCGCACTGCGAAGTCTCTGGCTTGTTGCTGCTGATCTGTTAGTTGGTTCTGAAACCTTGAATTTCTTAGTGACCGGATAGCCTGTGCATAATCCGTTATATCTGACGTTGTGTAGTTGTCTATGGATGGATCATGACGTCTTCTTGTGCTTCTCGCTTGTGGGCTGTTTGTTCGGTTTCTCTTTGGTGCTGGTGGTGGTGCGGGTAAACCATACCGTGCGTTATTACCAGCAGGAGGTGGTGTTGAAGGCCTGCTGGCTTCGGCTGAGCTTGGTAGTCCTCTGAGCATTCTGTCGTGTTCAATTGACTCTTCATATGTCAGGCCAGTGATTGATCGCACCATAGGCGGCGGTATCCCCTGGTCTGGCTCATCGACCCTCGCCTGCCGCGCCAGTTCTTGGGCTTCGTTATCCATAGCACGCCTTGCATCATCAAGCATACCACTATATTCATTAGCAGGACGTCGTGACCGTGAAGCAAAAATTAGACGTTGGTAGTGATCGGATAAAGGAAACTGCCGTACTAGCATCTGGTCGGGATTTGAGCGGTCATAATAAATATCCATTACTCTCTCACTTATTTCAAATCGGTAACCACCTTGACTAACAATGTAGTAAACAAAACCGTCGAAGTCGTATCGACCATCATAAACTATGAACTTTTCTCCGTCAGATTTTCGGACAACTATGTCTCCTAAGAAAAGGTTCGTTACTGGTATGTTAAGCCTCTGCCTCGCTTTGTTTCCTTGTGTGCTGATGGCAATGTCTTCAATATCTGATATTGATAGGCCTTCCGGGAAAGGTCCTGTGATATGCGTTCTTGCTGCCTCTAGTTGTCTGCGCCACAAGGTCACTGCTCTAAGTGCATGGTGAAATACGAAGCGGATTTCTAGATTACTTCCGTATCGTAGGGGTATTCTCGCAATTGGATCTTGCGCCCTGAGTGCTGTCCAGTCCTCCCCGGCGTGCACTGCGCTTGACTGCGGAACATTATAGTCCCCCGGTGCAATAATTTGCCTAAATTGTGGTCTTCTTTTGTCATTTACATCTAGAAAATCAGTGTTGTTTGGAATCCTTGTTTGAGAATCCTGGTTGATAATCTCGACTGCATGGCCTTCAATTTGTGACAGAAGGTTGAAACTCATCCCGTTTAATGTTCGTAAAACAGGTGGTTCTGAAGGGCGGTTTACAAGCTCTATGATTCGATCAAGACTTACTGTACTATGCGTAAAGTTTCGTGATGTACGTTCCGTAGTGACTGTAAGAAGTCTGAATTGACCACTTGTAAATACAATTTTCGCCAGAAAACCTGTTGCCGTGAATATCCATCCCATTGGAGTTGATACCACGAAAAGATCCTTGGATGACATTTTATTGAAAAGTGTTAACTCTTATAGATTTTTTTTCTATAAAGTCTTGCTAATTTCGTCTAAATGCATTGGGCGTACCTATTGGCATCTACGCTAGTAACATTTACTTTCCTGACATGGCTGCTGATTGACCTGTTCTATGTTGACAAACCAGATTTGCCTGGTACTCAAGAGATTACCTCGATTACCAACCTCGGGTTTGGCAGTGACCGCAAACTCCTTGTGATTGACTATGACGTCAGCAAAATCGACCTTAGTGACAAGCAATGGGCGCGTATGGAAGTGTATCAGACCGTTGGAAATACTGTCACGTCCACGTTTTACCCAATTGGAATTGAAGTGAAGGGATCCGGGGTTGACGAGAGACCTAAGCTTAATTACGCCTTCGAGATTTGGGAGCCTGCGAATGCATCTGTTCCCTGTACATCCATTGAGACGTGTGATGATGACAAGGCTAATCTCTGGGGAATCTTTACAGACGACTTCGAAGATTGGGTTATGCGTGGAGGTTATAAAGAGCCGACTCTTCTTCGAGACGCTATTCCGTCTAATATGAAGGGTGGCATATTGGAGCACACTCTGGTGGAGCTTGTTTTTCGCAATGAAGGCAAGTATTACTATGAAGGCGTATACATTCTGTACCCCGCTATTCAAAGGAAGGTATTGGAGAAGCGGCTTGATTGGGCTGAGAAAGGAAAGAAGACAGACTGCGAGGACAACCCAAGTGCTTCAGACATTACAGAGACTGCAATTATTGGCGAGTATACTAATCCTGGACCGGGGAGCCGTAAGACTGCGTGCGATGCGGTAAATGATATGATTAAATTCAGGTATCCTAAATGCAAGGATATAACACCGTGCTATGTGGACCACGTGAAATCTATCTTCAATGTTCTTACTATGACAAACACGAGTGAAGTGGATGTGGATCTGAATTCTTTTGCAACTAATTTCTTAGCAGAGTCTCTCATGCAGAATGGAGACTTCCCGATTGCGTCTCAGTATTTCTACAAGCACCCTGTGACACAGAGCTTACATGCAGGGCCTCGGTGGGACTACGACTACTTATCTTGGAGGTTTGCTGAACCAGAGGGCTGGGATGTCGAGGCAAATTATGGCAGCACTCACATGCCGTTCTGGGAACATTTGGGACAAAATCAGGAGTTTATTGATCTTGTGAACAGTGTTAGAGTGATTACAACGAACACAAACATTAATGTTGCGCAAGCTATTATTGATGAGCGCAGAGCACAATTCCAAGCTGGATATTTTGATCGCAACATTGCCCGTTGGAATGGATTTGGCAATAGAGTTGTCCCTTACACAAAAGACTTTAATTTAGTGAAGTCTCGTGTGAAAGACACTTGGCAGGAAGAGATTGATTTTATTGAGACTACATTTCAAAAGAGAGCTCAATGGATGTTGGCAAACCCAGTTAAACCTTTCGAGTTTTCTCACGATCATTTCTTCATCTTTAGAACACTGTTCACTATGGTTCCCTTTATTATGCTGTTCCTCGCCCTCTTGGTGTGGGTGGTTGTATTGGTGCTGTTTTTGATGGAGTGTGGTTGCAAGTGTGGTGACGACACTCCGTCTGACGACGAAGAGGAAATAAAGCTCATCGGTGGTGTTGCAGGGTTTGGTTTAAAAACTCTACAGCTCAGTGATCATAATTTTTAATATAAATAAACGTCTAATTTTAATAAATGGCAAGATTTTATATTAAATTCTTTACTGAGGAAAGGCAGTGGAGGTTTATCCACACGCCAAGCGATGTTGCATTAAATGCAATTGAAAAGAATATTCTCCAAATTATTCAGGAGGCTAATTCTCCAGATGGTCCAGTCGAATGGCAAGGCAAATATCCATATAAAGCGCTTTTCTACCCCGGAGCAGATGGGAGCCGTGATATGGGTGCTCCAGTGTATGGATTTCAGGCTGGGACACCTCTAAAGTACTATCATACTCTAGGAGAGCAAGGAATACAGAAAGGCGGGGATGGAAATGTCTATATAATGCTTCGTGATGTTAATCCAGAGACTATTGTTGTGAACAATGTTCTCCCGTATGAAAACGGGGGCTTTATGCCATTGCCTGGGAGCAGTTAGGCCTGATAAAAGTTGTTCGGAGTGAAAAGGAGTTGTACACAAGCGTCTATGATGACTAGAACTATGACCACTGCTTCTACCATAGCCCAATGTATTGCCTCTGCGGGTACAAATTCCCTAGGTGTATTGCCCATAGTGGAGACGTCTTTAAGTGTGGCCCACCATCCGACATCTGTACCATTGAGTTCTAGGTAATCTTGGTTAGTGAACATGCCGAATTGCGCCACAAATACAGCCGCCATCACATGTAGGAAAAACGTGACCGGAGCTGTTTTGTAGTTGCAAAAGAAAAGCTGAGCCGCGGCAACGCTTACAAACCAGATGAAATACCAATCGCCAGCCATCCCGTGCTTCACTCCATCGATCTCAATGTAATAATTTGTCCCTGCGGATCCTGTAAACGATGCCTCGCCAAAGATAAAACAAAGGAATACAAAATCAACTAGGAATTGAAATATCATTAGTAAAACCATAACCTGTCTTTATACTTTATTTTTAACTTCTGTAGCAGCGTCTCTTGCAGCATTTGCAATGACGCGCGCCTGCTCAACTACCGTTTCGTGCCTGCGTTCCATTTCCTGCAGATGTTCTTCCCAGTTGCGGTTAGTTGCCGCGAGTTGCATATCGTTGCCTCTTTCCGCAACGTCTAGCAAGTGTTGGCTTGCAGCAGCGCCGAGACTTTTGTCATCTTCAAAAGCTTGTCTGATGTCATCTGCTGTGGATTCATTTAAAACACCAGTTTGATACATATCATCAATATTGTCGTCCATTTAGACAAATACTTCAAAAGCTTATACTATTTTTTATTGCGCCAATGAATTGTGTGTTTACAAAAAGGGATGGCGAAGAAGTTCTTCTTACGTATGAGAATTTGAAGTTCTTTTGTGAGAAGAACGTGAATGGTGTATTTCTGAAACCGGCTGATGAATACAGTGCAACGCAGCTTGACTGTGAACCGGGTGTAATTCGTGGATCTATCAGTAGTATAGGCCTAAAGACAATGCAGTTCGAGTTCTGTGACAATAGTACGGGATACGAAGCTGAATGCTTGTACACCTACCAGACATCGTGCATGCCGTGGCTTGTTGGCATGCTGTACCCTGGAAAATCTATGATGTAAACGTGGTAATTAAAAAATTATTTGTTTAAACTACTGGACGCATGTTAATTAGACGTGCTTGTTGATCAACTATATAAGCGTTTTTGACGTCTTGCTTGTATGTGAGCATATACGGTTTCGTAGGCTGATCGTAGATATGCTCCTTCTTTGACCATGACTCGGCAATGTTTTTGCCTGGAAGTCTGATTAGAACGTCATCAAACTCGGTGTTGTATGCGTCAACGGGCAAGAAGCCATGCAGGTACTTTTTTCCAACGGCTATAGCATTTGTGACGACATGAGACGGAACAGTAGGATTGCTGTCGACAAGCTCGTGCGGAATCCAAGCAACATCCTTTCCAAATCGGTAAAGACTTATGCCAGGTTCTTCAATGAGCATTTTGACGTGAATGTTTGTGCCCTGTATGCAGCCGTACTCAACAGGAGAGGCATCTCCAGCGAGAGACGTCCGCTTGTCAAAGACGTGCTGGAGCTTGGTGTTAGTCAGAACGCTTATGTGAGCTTTGCGAACTGGTGTGGTTGCAAAAGTTACGACACCAGTTAGTTCATCGTATGACTTTAGAGGCGCTTTTATTGCGCCACAGATGTAAAGATCTTTTGCCATATCCACTTCGGTAAGCGGTATATCTGGTTTGAACTTCTTCTTGAACAGGCCTCTTTTTGTCCAAGCAGACTTTTTTGCAAGACATGTGGAGGGCACAACTGCTTCCATATGCTTGCTCGCCTCTTGGCGCTTCCTAGCAGCTTTCCATTTATGTGTATGCATGTATTTGTGCTTGCCGTAGCGGTACGTAATGATAGCAAACTTTCCACCCCTGGAGACACGTCTAACGCCTACCTCAATGTTCGTCCCTTTTAAATAGTGATATCCAACTTTCATCTTTTTTTCTTTACTAAAATATGACCAGAGTTAATACACCAGAAATGACTCGACACGCATCACCCGAAATATCCCCAGAGCAGGCCCGGCTGCTTTTTAGTTTGAGTACTTACCTCCTTTGTGGGAGGCTCGGTTTGTGTTGACTGTTGTTTAGTAGGCTTAGGTAGTGGCTTTATCAACCCTAAATTTTGTTGTAAAAAGGGTAGAAAACAAAGCGTACCTTTATATTCATGGTAAGGTATAGGTATAAAATCATCCATTTAAAGCTTTATTTGCTACATATATACCTTTAATATCATTTCCAAATGCCTGACTGGAACGTGTTCGTCACAGATGACAGCCCGTATACTATGTGTATTATATTTATTGCGATGCTACTTTACTCATACTATCCTAAGCCATTTCGCATTCTATCTGCCTATTACATCTTGTTTTCACATCTCTTTTTGGTAGGCCTAAAGATGTCATGCGTGCACGCCTGGGTGACGTATCCTATCGCAG
>Ga0206126_10003746_pt1 | contig 15203 bp, 30 predicted proteins | sample Helgoland_Spring_5_FD_148621 | JGI IMG/M metagenome (GOLD analysis project Ga0206126, IMG submission 148621) | Pelagic subsurface seawater microbial communities from Kabeltonne, Helgoland, North Sea - Helgoland_Spring_Bloom_20160412_1 | ecosystem: Environmental > Aquatic > Marine > Epipelagic ...
ACGGCATTCAAAAATCATGGTACGACAAAGGTGAATACTTATTCATGTTTAGCGCAGTATCACATCATGCTGACCCAATATCATACAAGCATTATAGCAATGTTGAGTCTATTGTTACTCACTATCGTTTGTATAAAGAAGACTGTCGTATGACAGAAATCGAAGTTGTTATCACTGAGAATAAAGAAAGATTCGAAGCACCTGTTGTTGAAGAAATCGTTGAAGAGGAAGTTACTTACGAAACTAAAATAGTTAAAGTAGGTCAGTACAAGTGGATGCTTAAAGTAGACGGTAAAAATAACTTAGTTTACAAAGAGCAAAGCTTTACTAAAACAACAGTAACAGGTTCAGACGGTACTGTAAAAGTAACTACAACACCTTACGTACACTCTTCTATTTCTTACAAGAAAAACGGCAAGACAATCGAGTGGACTCAAAACGGTGACAGCACTCATAATGGCCACAAAGTAACAGGTACACACAACATCAAAGTAAGTGAATATTCAAACTACCTAACTAACGGTTGGGTTAGCTTCTAAAAACTTTCTAGAGTGCTTCCCTTCGGGGGAGTGCCGTAGAGTGTTTTTACTCTATTAAAAATCAAACAAGGAAATACAAAATGAAAACATTAATCACAGCAATCGTATTAGCAGTTACAGCAACATCAGCGTCTGCCTTTACTTGTAAAAACACAGTATCAAACGTTAACGGCGAGTGGCTATACACAGGCTCACAGTGTGGTAATCAAGCTCCAGCATCAGCTGAAGTATTAGAAATGATTACTTACATTGCTAACAACCCGCCTAAAGACAATGTAGAAGAAGAAACAGTTACAGTAATCATCGACAATGTTGTTGTTGAAATACCTTTAACTAAGTTAGAGAAGCTTATTAAACGTGAAGGTAAGCTAACAGTTAAGAACCATGCTCTTATGGCTAAACTTAGAAAAATGGCTACAAAGTTTGGTGGCTCTAATCCAGAGAAAGCTATCAAGTTACTGAATGAATCAATTTATCATTACACAATTGGTAAAGGTAATTACTCAGGCAAGCAACTAGCAGAGTCAAGGCAATTATCTAATTACGATAACTGGTCTACAAAAGCAAAAGACCGAGCAACCAATATGACTACTAAGATGTTGGATATCCGTGAGAAGAAGAACAAAGTTGAAGCTAGAATTGCTAAACTATCAAAATAATTAACTACAGGGGCGTTCCAATAACGGAGCGTCCCAACCAACCTCAAGGAGAACAAAATGTTCACATTTAAAGAACTAGTAGCGGAAATCAATGCTAAGTGGGAACACACATATATTGATACTGTTGCAGAAAAGTCAGCTATTGACGAACCAACTATCGAAGAAATAATGGAAGAAATTCGAGAAGCACATAAGCTCTTCGGAGAAGAATAAGTAGAATAGTAGAGTATTCTGGTGGCTAATCTTAAGGGTTAGTCATCCAGAGTATTTTATACTCTAGGCAATCAAGCCATCCCCCATAAAGGAAGAAATAAAATGAAAAATTCAATCGCAACAGTACAACACACAACAGCTTCTTGGTCTTTACAGTACGTAGTAGGCAGTGACTTCGTTACAGCTACTTGGTTAGATGGCTCTGGTCACGTAATCAACTACCCTGTTTCAGAACCAAAAGGCCGTTACCTTGCAGGATTGACTGCTCGTAAAGGTTTCTTAAAGAACCTAAAATAACTCTTAAAACCCCTGCTGTCCCTTCGGGGATGGTGGGGGCTTAAACTAATCCTATTTTTTTTTGAAAGGAAAAACTACTATGACTTTATTCGTACTAATTGCACTCGGTCTTTTATGGGCGGGGGTAATATCAAACGACGATTAAAGTTATTAAATCCTTAACTAAGTGGAGCATCCACGAAGGATGCCCAGTCCACAACGAAGGAATAACATTATGACAAAAACCCTAGACTTACTCGTCTCGAACATGGAAGAACGACAAAAGTTCTTACTTGATTTGAAAGGCGAGAAGCCAGACAAGCGCAATAAGGCTTGGCATCTACATGATGCTGATGCTCGTGACTTGTTACTACACACTTATGGACAAGTATTATCGAAGATAGAAATCCTATCAGAACTAACTAACATGTTATCTTCTGTCGGTAACAGTGTTAACAGAAGACTAAAGCTAAGACTAGATGAAGTAGATGCAATACACTTAGGTTGGTTCGTATTTATCTCGTACATAGACACTGGAATACTCTCTATTAAACGAAAGAAAGGTAAGAAGAAAAACGGCAGACTAAAGAAACATTCTTCTTATCATATACAAGTAGAAGATGTTAAGGCTCTCAACTCTGTGCTAGAAGAAGTAGACACTACAGACAAAATAGAATTGTTTCCTTCTCCTATAAAACCAAAGCATTGGGTAGTATCAGAGTTTCTACATGAAACAGGCTACCCTTTGATTAAGAAGTCGCCCCATGAAGACGCTGTTAAGGCGTGTAAAGAAGGTGGCACAGAGTATCTTATAGAAACATTAAACAAATTAGGCGATGTAGGTTGGCGTATCAACCCATTTATGTTTGATGTGTTTAAGAAATGTAAGTACTTAAATACCCAGAAGACCCCTTTTAAGTTTCAAAAGGAAGTTGACCCCAAGAAGAAAGCCTCGTTAATAATAGAGGCAGAAGCTATTGAATCTATAGCGGAAAGGAACAAAGACAATGCGTTCTATCACTTGTATAATGTGGACTTCAGAGGTCGCATATACCCTAACACTGCGTTTCTCCACGAGCAATCCAGTGACAATGCGAAAGGTTTGTTATTACTCGACGAACCGGTTGAGTTGGGTAAAGAGGGTTTATATTGGCTTATGGTCCATACGGCTAACATGTTCGGTAACGACAAAGTAAGCTTAGATGACCGTGCTCAGTTTGTTCAAGATAACTGGCAAACATTTATAGAGTACGTAGAAGACCCTATGACTAATGATGACTGGATGAATGCAGACAAACCATTCTGCTTTCTTGCTTGTTGTTATGAGTTGTACATGATAGATAACTGGGTTAATGATTGCGAACTTGATATACAAGAGTTCCCGTCAAACCTACCTATCTATGTAGACGGTTCTAATAACGGTGTTCAACACTTAGTTGCTATGTCTAAAGACGTAGAGGTTGCACCTTTAGTTAACTTAGTACCACAAGACCTTCCCGGAGATGTTTATATGTTTATAGCTGATAAGGTTATAGGCAATGTAGAAAGAGACTACAATAAACTAATTGAGGAAGACAGTGAAGCAGAAGAAAAGTTTAAGGAGATTTATGATGAGTTCGTTAAGTTAGAACAATCTGTAAATCATTACTCAACTAATGCCAAGTCTGATTTGTTCTCAGAAGCAATGAAGAGACGCTCAGAGTTCGGTAACTTAAACAGACATCTGTTAACTAAATATGCTCCTGTATACTGGAGTAAAATAAAAGACAGAAAGATATGGCGCAAGACTGTTAAGCGCCCTGTTATGACCTTAGGCTACGGCGCTGTACAATACGGCATGGTAGACATGGTTCACGATGACACACGTAGCTTAAACCTCTATCTCAGAGACAAGCACAAGGCGTGGTCAGCTTACTTAGGCCAGATGATATACAAGACATGCTATGCGGAGCTTAAAGGACCAGCGGCAATGTTACGTATGTTTGAATCCCTAGGTGCACAAGAGAACGAGAAAGACTTACCAATCAACTTTAGACAGATTGTTACAGGCTTACCCTTCGTTCATGCCTATAGGAAAGGTGTAACAAAGACTGTTAAGTTATCTTACAACAATACTCGTATGGAGTTAGACTTTACCCTCTGGGCTGAAGCTACTCTAGACAAAGATAAACAGAAACAATCTGCACCACCTAATATTGTGCATAGTGTTGATGCAGTACATTTAAGTATGTATGTACATGACACAGACTACCCTGTAACAGTTGTACACGATTCGTTTGGCTGTCATGCAGGTAACATGGACAAAGCTTTTGTTGATGTAAGAAACAAGTTCGTAGAGTTATACGAGCTAAACCCACTAGAGCATATCTTTGACCAGATGGATGCTTTACCATTAATCCCAGAGAAAGGAAACTTAGATGTTAAGGAAATTATTGACAGTGACTACGCCTTTGCTTAAAGTAGGCGCAAGACTATACATAGACTTTGAGGACGAAATTGCTCCTGTAGAAGTTCATTCAGTTATCCTTGATGAGGATAATGAAGTAGAAGCCATAGGTGTTATGGCTGACCCTGATAGTGAGAACCCTTACTATGCAGAATTATATATGGAAGACTACGGACACTGGTGTGTCTGTGAATACGACCATTAAAACAAGGCCCAAAATAGGGCGGAATAATGACTAATAATAGTCCAAAACACAATACAAATCTCAAATTAAATTTACCCATAAAGGAAGAAATAAAATGGCTAATAATACAGTAATCTTTAACAACGTTGAACTATACTTTTCGAAGTTAGACCCAGCTAACCCTAACTCTCGCTTTGACAAAGAGAACCCAACATGGGAAGTTCAAATTCGGACTAAAGACAAATCAGTAGCTAAAGAATGGAAAGAAAAGAAACTCCGAGTAACTCCAGACGAAAACGACGATGGTGTATTCTATCGTGCTAACTTAAAGAAGAAATCAAAGAAGCGTGACGGTTCAGACATGGCTCCTGTTAATGTGGTTGCTGGTGACTTATCACCTGTAGACCCTGCAACAATCGGCAATGGCTCTATCGCTAACCTTTCAGTGTTCCAGTATGACTACAACATGAACGGTAAAGACGGTGTTGCATCTATGTTAATGGGTGTACAAATCACTACTCTTAATGAGTACAAGCCTCGACCTAATCAAGGTGGCTTCGCTCCAACAGAGTTCACAGTAAACAAAGTAGCAGACAATCAAGAGGTTGATGCTGACATGGTTGCTGGCGATACACCAGACGACGACTTAGACTTCTAAGACTAAACAATTAACGACATCGGTCATCCCTTCGGGGGTGGCCTTTTTAACCAAAAAGGAAACTATTATGACTGAAGAAAAATTAAAAAATATCGTTATGAAGAATGTCCTTGGTTGGGCAGAAGAAGAATTTCATGCTAACGACGATGATTGGACGTTTAACGACAGGTTTAATCACAATTTAGAAACATTTATAGAACTATTACAGGAAGAAGTATTATGAGAAAAGAAGATTTTCAAGACTGGCTAGACACTCTCATTGATGCGGGTGACGCTAACTATGTTGAAGTTGAAGTAGACAGTATCGGTTGTTACCATGTAGTGTTTACAGGTATACATGACAAGACACCAGAACAAATAGCTGAAGAAGAAGCAATAAGGGTTCAAGAACAAACTCAGATGGCTATCAAGGCTTGTGAAGACCTTCTAGGTGAGCCTTATGTAATACAAGGTAACGGTGTTCAGTCGTCTGGTAAGTTATATTCAGACACAGCAGATGGCTTACGACTAGCACTAAGAGTATTAAGAGGAGAAACAATATGAAAGACCAAGTATACTTAGCAGGGCCAATGGAAGACTGCACAGAAGACCACATGACTGGTTGGAGACAGTTAACAGCTAACGCACTTAAGTTATCTGACATTAACACTCTAGACCCAACACGTCGTGTATCATTCCATGACCAATTAGGTGAGAACCTAGAGAACGTTACAAAGACTATGAACACTTGTAAACGTATATTCAAACAAGACTTACAAGATATTGCTGAGTCTAAAGTTGTTCTTGCTGATGTTAGACGTGGCTCTGGTAGAGGCACAGGTACATCTATGGAGCTAATGTTTGCACACACTAAGAATAAGATTATTATCTTGTGGGCAGATGAAGGTGACTACATCCATCCTTTCTATGAGGCGATGGCTACAGAGAAGCATTACAGCTTAGAAGAAGCAGTAGATTCAGTGAGGCTGTACTATTGATTAAAGTTAAAGACTGTTCAACAGGAGAAATTCTTAACTGGACTCTAGACGAAGTTCTCTATGAAATTAATAGAGACCACAACGATGAGTGGGTTGATTATGACGAAACAGACTGGCGAGAAGGTTGGAATGATTTCGTTGAAGGTAATGGTTACTACAAAATTATAGGAGTCAAACAATGATGACAGAACAATGGGATAAATACTACGCAGTAACCTTCGATGGTGAAGTAGTATGTGAAGGAAGTTTCTCCGAATGTGAAGAAACAGTATTAAGAGCATTAGATGACGATTGTGCACAAATGTTTGAAGTAACAACAACAGCAAAGGAAATAATATTATGAACAAATTTATGGTAGCAGTACACTACGAAGAAGGTTTATTATTCGCAGTAGAAGCAGAAACAGCAGAAGATGCTAAAGGTAAAGTCATGGAAATAGTCGATGGCGATGCTGAAGTTCTTATCGAAAACAATGAGTTAATAAGACAAAAGGTTGTGCATAGAGATGTAATGCACGTTGAAACAAAGGAAATATAATATGAGAAAATTTCAGAACAAAGAGACTATGGAAATACACGAGTTAACTCCTGAGATGTTTGTTCGGTTCTTTGAAAACAGAGACCCTGCTATGTTTCAAGAGTTAGAAGTTAAAAGCATACGTGGTGAGCAGTACGAAAGATTGTTTATCAGATTGTCAGGACACTTCTTATCAGAACACTTACCTGATGACTTCTTTACTTATGACGACGAAGACCAGATGACTCTTATAGAAGACCATCACTGGCAACCGTTTGAGTATCATTCATCAGAAGACGTGTATGACTTAATTGACTCATTAACTTATGATGTACAAAACATCTTAGAAAAAGGAGAATACTAATGGCTGATAAAACATTAGGACAAATACTAGAAGAAACACTACTTGGCAAGACTGAGAACTTCAGTTACCCCGGCGTGTCCCAAGAAGAAGTTGATTGGGAGTCTCGTACTTATGCTTACTCAGAAGAAGGTGATTTATTCTTACCACCGTCTTTGTTTGAAAGAGTGTCAGAGTTCGGTAGTGCTACTGTAATGGGTCGTGGTAACGACTTAGACTATCTACTATGGTCTTCAGACACTAGTGAAGCCCTTAAGTACTTGCTTATGCACGGTTGGAAGTATACAGGAACAGAACAACATTACTGTGCCGTACATACAGACATATCGTTTACAACATTTAGGTGTATAGACAATATCTTTAACTTAGTATTGTTAGAAGACTTAGATGATTACAAGCGTATGATGAAAGCTAATGACTTATGCGTGAAGCTTAAGTTGGAAGACAAAGAAGACAGAATAGCTGTGTTCGATGCAATAACTAGAAAATGTGATTACAGAGGAATATAATCATGGTACTATTTAATAACATAGAAGAAGCGTTACAAGGCGTTAAAGACGGACACATCACTTGGGAAAGGCTTATTGAGCTTAAAGAAGTGTATGATGAAGCCTACACGGTATCTAAAGAATATGGGTATGTAGGTGTTGGTTGTATTACTTGGGCTTGTAGAGCTATCCAAGAATATCAAGGTATGCAAACACCAGAAATAGAAGTTCCTGTGTTATACACAGATGAGGACTTCACATGAAGGTTGCTGTTTACTTTAACCTACATAAGAACATATTTAGTGTTCAGTCCCGTGAAAAAGAATCATATGGTCGAGTGATTGACCATGTGGAATCAGTAGTGCTAGAAGCACCAAAGTTTGTCGTAAGACAGGCAGGACGTAAGAAAGTAATAGAAGACAAGAAAAAGAATGTACACGCCTTTGTTGTAGGTAATATAGCAGAAGGTGTTGAGACATCAAGCCTAGAAGAAATCGTCACATACAACCCTTATAAGTACACGAGCTTTGTTAAAGAAGATACTAGAGAAGAAGTATCATCAGCAGAGTATTCGGTAATTAGATTTGGTGTAGACGGTAAACCCTTAATTTCAGCATATGGAGCTTAACATGACAAATTATATTTACGAAGTAATTGAAAACGGCTACTATGAAGAAACAGAAAACTGGCAACATGCCATTGATTTGTTCAATCAAGCCGGACCTTTGAGGGGTCAAGAAAGAAGTGCACGAATTGAAGTGTACAGGTTATCAGACACAGGGAGCCGTTACCATACTGCCTTACCTACTACTTTAAGAACACACACTGACATACATGAGTGGTCAGAGTTCTTAATTGATAACCTACAAGCAAACAGAATCGAAAGGCGATTAATGAAAGAATCACTACCTAAACCAATGTCGTTTGAATATGAAGAAGCGGCACAAAGAGAAGCAGAAGAAGCGTCTTGTTATAGAGACGAAGACGGTGAGATAGTTAACTCTCCTAGAGCAGAAGTAATTCTAGACGAGATTATGTGTCTAGAAGAGTCTATTGAAGAAGAAAGACAAGAGCTTTATAACCAGCTAAACAAGATATATAACGAAGATGGTCTATATCCTTGTGGTGAGAATGTATGCTTCTGTGACGATGAGAAGTGTATAAAGGAAGATGAGGAAGCTATTAAGACAGACTTCCACGGCGACTTCTCAGGAATGTCTGAAGAAGTTAAAGACTCAATCATCAACCCTAAACATTACAAGATATTTGCCCCAGAGGACTATGTAGACTATCCTGATGGTATAGAGTATATGGACCTATGCGACAAGGCTCTAGCGCACCTCTCTGGTGTAGAGAGCCACCTTGTAGGTCAAATCCTTAAGTACACATTACGTGTAGGTAAGAAAGATGCTATGGAGCAAGATGCTACTAAGATACAGTGGTATGCTACTCGTTTAGTAGACACAGTGAAAGGTAAGTAATGTTTATATCAAGACACAACTTTAAGAAGTTACAAGACAACCAGTGTAACTGTCACGACGACTCAGCAACTAGAATTAGAGAAGACTTGATTGATATCTCTAACCTAGTAGCTAAAGCTTACCTGAGACTTAGCAAGACTAAGTACTGGGTAAGTGAAGACCTTGACGACATCTCTGTTCGTCTTGAAGACATAATGTATGACTTATCAACTAATGAGGTATTTAATGACTGAGAAAGAAATGACAGAAGTACAATTTAAAAAGATGACTCAGCTATATGTTGAGTTAATTGGTGTTGATGAAGATATAGCCTTTACTATGGCTGTGAATGCACACAACATTAATCGTGCTGGTGAAGTAGCCGCACAAGAAGCCTTCTACGAGTCTAAGTACGGGGAATGGCATTTATGATGAAACTTAAATTACCTTCTTTAACTTTGCGTAAACACATAGAACTTGAGGTATACTGTGCGAGTCCTGCATTAGATAAAATGAAGTTTTTTGATTTGTCGTCTAGGTTTAAAAAACAACATATGAAACCAGAGAAAGGCAAGAGGTCTATAGCTACTTGTCATGGCTTCATAGAGATGCAAAGACACAGTGTATGTCTACAGTCTTGGATGGACTGGTCAATGGAAGTAACAGAAGAAAATATACACTTTAAATCTGCAGAATCTAAGTTCCTTGAGACAGATACTTCTCATACTAACATGACTAACGGTTGGGCTGATAAACACAATTTAATTGTAGTTAAGGTGCATGTCCCTTTTGTTGTGTATAGTAAAGACGATGTAGACTTCGTAATGGCCCCAAGTCCCTTTATGCACCATAACTTACACATGCCTAGTGGAATGGTAAACTTTCACCATACTAGGTTCCTCAACTTCTTTATATATCTACATAAGGATTATAAAAGAGTTTGGGAGTTTGAAATGGGAGACAACTTGCTTAACTTTGCGCCTATGAGTGATAGACCTCTTAAGGTACATAACTTATACGATAAAGACAAGTTTGATTATTATGCAGAAGACACATTACACTTGACCAACTCTAATGGCTTTTATCGTAGAAGAAGTCGCTTGCTAAATAATAAATAGAAACACGAACTAATAAGCTAGGAGATTTTATGAAATTAGTTTTCGATATTGAGGCCAATGGTCTCTTACCTACAGTGAGTAAGTTTCACTGTGCCGGTGCGCTCGATGTAGACACTGGCGATGAGTACTGGTTTCGTCCAGAGGAGTTTAAGTCTTTCTTAGACCTTCTAGACAAAGCTGATACTATAATAGCACACAATGCCTATGGTTACGATATTCCCGCTTTGGACATATTATCTAAAACACTCTTGGGTGTTGGATGGTATCCTAAAGCTTCAGTACAATGTACTAAGGTAATGTCACAACTACTTAACTACAGACGCTTCGGCTTCGGTCATTCCCTAAAACAATGGGGCGTGGCTTTCGGAGACCAGAAGGGTGACTATACTGGTGGTTGGGAAGAGTTCAATGAGGATATGTTTACATACATGAAACAAGATGTTCGTCTTGGTACTCGTGTTTATAAAGCATTGATGCAAGAAGTAAAGAACTATGTGACAGCTAGTAACTCTAAAACAATTCTACGGGCTTTACGCTCTGAGATGAAGATGGATGAGATAATGGTTAAGCAAAGTCGTAATGGCTGGTTGTTTAACAAAGAAGAAGCTATTTCCCTTATGGGTGATATAGAAGATAAAATGAAAGCCACAGAAGATTTCATTAATCCGAAACTACCCCCACGAATTAAAAGGACAGATGGAAATGAAAACACGAAAAAACCGGCTTTCACGAAAGCAGGAAAACCACTTGCATGGATGCGTAATTGGTTTCAGCTTGGCGATGAGTGCACTGTTGATGCTTGCCCTGTCTGGGGCGAGTTCTCTAGACTTGAATTTATTGATGGCGATGTGGGCAACACTGACACTGTTAAGAGGCTGTTATATACTCTTGGATGGGTACCTGACGAATGGAACTGGAAGAAAATAAACGGACAGTTCATCAAGACAGGCGCTAAACTATCTGATAGCTCTTTAGAGAAGCTAGGTGAAGTAGGTCAAGCACTAATGGAATACTATACTTTAAGGTCTAGACTGTCTATTATGAAAGGTTGGTTTGACCACATAGACGACAACTCAAGACTACACGGTGATGTATTTAATATTGGTACACCTACATTCAGACAGACTCACAAGATTATTGCTAACTTACCTTCTGGTAAAGCGGCATATGGTAAGGAGATACGTGAATTGTTTATAGCTAAAGAAGGCTATACACTAGTATCTGCTGACTCTGCGGGTTGTCAGTTAAGACTTCTTGCTCACTACATGGGAGATTCAAGCTATACTAAAGAAGTTCTTGAAGGTGATATTCACCAGAAGAACGCAGACATTCTTGGTAGCTCTCGTGCTGATGCTAAACCTTTTATCTTCGCATACCTATACGGTGCTGGAGGTAAGAAGCTAGGCTCTATCTTAGGTGTCTCTGATGCTCAAGGTAATAAGCTAAAGAAGAAGTTCACAGCGGCTTTCCCTGCATTGGGTAAGCTAATATCTAAAGTAGAGAACATATCAGAGAACTCTGGATTCATTCCGGGCTTAGATGATAGGCCTATCTATGTAGACAGTAAGCACAAGGCTCTTAATTACCTTATTCAAGGTGCAGAGGCTGTGGTTATGAAGGCTACTGTAATTATGATTGATGAGAAGTTAACAGCGGCGGGGATAGATTACTCCCACCTGTTATTCTACCATGACGAGCATACAGTAGAAGTAAGAGAAGACCAAGCGGAACAGGCTCGTGATATCATCATGGAATGTTTCAGAGAAGCTCCAAAGCAATACGGAGTTAACATTATGGATTGTGGAGATTGTGTCATTGGTGACAACTTCTTCGCTGTACACTAACTAAAGGAAATACTATGGAAAAATTAATTAATAACCACGTTGTCTTTGCTATTGATACTGGACATGACTTGCATGAACATGCTAAGTTTGTTCGTTACTTAGACACTAAAAGTGTTCTTTATCCGTTACGTTATCAACCTAAGTTATGTGTTGGTGCTTGGGATAATCAAGTAGAATACTCATTTATGATGGACTACAATGACTACTATGAGTGGGTACACAACTCTGGTTGGGTAGACCGTCAGGAGTGCATTATGATTATGAACCCGGTTAACCCTCGTCACACTACTCGTTATCAAGCAACTTTTAGAACTCGCTTTGATTGGGAAGAAGATGATTATGCAGGTGAATTAATTGTTAAAGACTTCTCTGAAATCCTTCGTGATAGAGACGAGAACTTTACTGCCGTCATGGGTACAAACCAATTCTATGTACTAAAATGATTAACAAAGAAATACAAAACAGGATTAGGCTGTCAGTAGCGGCCTTTTCCTACGAATATCAAAGTGACTCCATTATGTCTGATGCTGAGTTCGATGAATTATCTAGACGAATAAACCCTGAAGTAGAAACAGGGAATGAAGTTATGGATAGGTTCTTTAGAGAACAATTCGAACCAGACACAGGCATGTGGATACAACGTCACCCTGACCTAAGAGGGTTAGAGTTAATCTACAATAAGTATTATAAAGGATTTTAACATGATAATAGAAGTAGGAAAAACATACAACGTGTCTAACAAGAATAAGAAGACAGTTGTAGAAGTCGAAATGTATCGACACAAAGAAGAAAGCTTAAAAGGCGTTAACACAGAGATTATCTGGAGAACAGGTGATTTCACTATTGAAATAACAAGTGAAGAAGAAGCAGAGTCATTGCAGGATATGCTTGACGGCGGTACTGAGTTCTGTACAGACTGCTTTGATACCTTCGAACTGGAATCTTGTTGGGACGGTTGTGGTGAGGACTTAGTGCCTTGGACTACTGCTTGGTCTTCAGGAGAGTTCGAAGACTTCTTAAACGAATACTATGATTCAGAATATGGTGGTTATGATTTCTTAATTGAAAGAGACTTTGAACCAATGGAATGTATCTGGTATATTGCTAACGGAATAACAGTAGAGGAGACTGTAATATGAATGAATCAATAGTAAAAGCGTTTGATGTATTTCACGCTAACATTAAATTCGGATTAGTGCCTCTTAGTAGTGAGATGACAGAACATCTTGCAGAACTAGAAGACACATTAATACGAGACAGAGTAGACTATACTGAGTCTGAACAAGAGTATCACTGGGGTGAGGGTTATGACTCAGGCTTTAGTGAAGGCTATGACAAAGGTACAGAAGAAGGCTATGACGAAGGCTATGAAGCTTGTGCTCAAGAAATAGACGACTTAAAAGATGAAATAGCAGAGTACAGAGAAATGGTCGATGACTTAAGAAAGGTAAACGTTTAATGTTCACAGTAGATAAAGAAGACGACAGCTTTGTAATCACTAGCTTAGATGGTAGTGGTTCTTTTGCTGATGTAGAAGTCATCATGGACGTTAACGAAGTATACTTAAGACAGTGGGATGAGAACTGGCAAGAGTATTCAGTCTTAATAATATCCCACCAACAATTAAACGACATTAGAACAGCAATAAGGGAAATATAATGAAAGAAGAAGAACTTATTAACATTGTATTAGATTATGTGGTTTACAACGGTTTATTAGGTTGTTTACCTTGTCAAGACGACGATGAAAGTAGTGGTGAAATTGCTTTAACCGCCGCTTTAGCTCTTAAAGAATTAAGAAAGGACATATAATATGGATTCAAAAGAATTTCAACACGAGGTAGCTCGCTTCTTTGAAGAGGGAACTACAGAAGAAACACTCTTCCTTGGACTAGCGTCTGAGGTAGGGGAAGTAATGCAGTCTAGAGTAAAAGAAACCCGTAAGGGGCTAGAGTGCACCGCTGAGATAGCGGACGAGCTAGGAGATGTACTTTGGTATATCGCTACTATAGCGCAGTCTAGAGGATACTCTCTGGGCGACATTATGCAAGATGTCGTAGACAAATTAACTGTTCGTTCTTACGATGCACATGGGTTTTATACCCAAGGACCACGCTAAACCCCTTAAAAATAAGAGTAAAAATAGGGCGGAATAATGACCAAAGGGTCTCCCTAGTTTAGGGATTAACTAAAGGAATATTTAATGACATTAGCTATTATTGATGGTGATGTTCTCCTGTATATGAGTATATGGGGTTCGGATACCTTAGAACAAGGAAAGACTAAATTTAATACTACATTTAAAGATATTACTAACAGCTTATTTACTGAAGACTACGTTATGGCTATGGGTGGCCCTGACAACTATCGTATCGACTTATACTCAGAATATAAACGTTCTGCTAGTCGTGTGAAGTCGAAATCTACTAAACCTGATTGGTTTGATGATTTGAAGTCTTGGACTACAGAAGCTTATGATGGCTGTATTATTACAGACAATTGTGAAGCTGATGATATGGTCCGTGTATGGGCGGTAGAAGCCGCTAAAGCTGATATCCAACATTGTGTAGTAACAATCGATAAAGACTTAGACTGTATACCGGGTAATCACTATAACCCTCGTACTAAAGTTATTTATCAAATAGACCAAGAATGGGCTGACTACTTTTACTGGAAACAATTATTAATGGGTGATTCTGTTGATAACATTCCCGGTATATCTGGTATAGGGCCAAAGAAAGCAGAGAAGATATTAGAAGGTGCTTCTACTAAAGAAGAACGTGTTAATAGAATCTGTCGAGAATATGAAAACGCTTACGGAAACGAAGGCTTTGACTCGATGTTACTAAACGGTAAACTGCTACATATATGGAGGCATATTAATGACCACTTCAGTATCAAAAAAGAAGTATACGAAGCCGCTATTAAAGGCTGAGTTGGGTCACTGGAAGACTAAGGTAAAGATAAACCCTAGTAAAGCTTTCGGTTTCCTATACTGTATACACAATAAAGAAACAGACCAATATTACTGGGGTAAGAAACAATTCTTCCACGGTGGTAAAAAGAAATCAAAGACTTACGGTAAAGAAATGACTTGGAGAACCTATACAGGCTCTTCTGTCCACTTAAAGAAAGACATAGCACTAATCGGTCATGACCAGTTTACATTTGAAATAGTAGACGTATACAAGACTAAAGGTGGGCTATATCATGCAGAGGCTTATTGCCAGATGGTATCAGAATCAATGACTGAATACTTAGCTGACAAAAAGACCCCTCGATTCTATAATAGACAGATAGCGGCTATTAGGTTTGTTCCTAAAGAAGCCGTTACCAAAAAGACTCGTGAGTATATCAAGGAACTAATGACTAAATATTAGGAGATATAATGGGTAGAATAGTAACTAAAAATCAACCATGTAAAGCCTGTGGAAGCTCCGATGCTCTACAGATTTATGAAGATGG
>Ga0206126_10003750_pt1 | contig 15196 bp, 19 predicted proteins | sample Helgoland_Spring_5_FD_148621 | JGI IMG/M metagenome (GOLD analysis project Ga0206126, IMG submission 148621) | Pelagic subsurface seawater microbial communities from Kabeltonne, Helgoland, North Sea - Helgoland_Spring_Bloom_20160412_1 | ecosystem: Environmental > Aquatic > Marine > Epipelagic ...
TTTCATTCTTCGGTTCTTCGGTATTCTTCGTTAATTCTTCGCCTTTTTCGGTAATTTGTTCGGTGATTTCTATTTTTTTCTTCGGCATTATATTATTATATTATATTTTAATTTTTAAATTTAAAATATTACTTATATATAAATATAATGAGTGTTAGAAGTTTAAATGGACTGGATAGTAATAGTAGGTCATTAAATGGATTAAACACCTTATCAGGTATTAAAAATAAATATGATTTTAATGGTTCTGTTTCTAATGGTTCACTATTAATAGGTAATGGAACATCAGGATTATTTGAAACAAATACACTTACTGCTGGTGCTAATGTAACTATTACAAATAATTCTGGTAATATTTCAATAGCAACAACAGGATTAATTAGTAGTAATTGGGAAACTGATGGAACTTCATTAAGAGTTATTAGTAAAACTGATTATAATTATATTGAATTGGAAAGAACTGATCAAAATAATACTGGTATTAAATTTACTAATAATTCTGGTGCGAGGGAAGCCTACATTTATATAAATAATACAGATGCATTAGAGATAGAAACTCCAAACGAAAAATTAAAGTTTCCTGAAACAAATATTTCTGTTGTAAATTCTAATAACCGAAATATATTTTCATACATTTCTAGTGAAATAAATATATCTCAAAGTGGAGATAATCTTGATTTAGTAAATATTTATAATTTAAAAAATATTATATCGCCTGATGGGACAGAACCTATTTTAAGATATTTTAAATCAACAACACCGAAATCTATTTTATTAGGAAATGCGAGTCATAAATTAAGATTATTTAATCAAAATTTTGATTGTGTATTACCAAATGCTTCTAGCGTTCCATTTACAACACATTTTACAAATTTAGTTGGTGATAATACTACTAATAACTTATCAAATAAGACATTAATTGTTCCAAAATTAATGGATGTTTCAACTAATTATAATTATTTTATTTATCCTTCAACTCTGAGTGCAGATAGAAATATAACTTTTCCATTATTAATTTCTAATGACACATTAGTATGTGAATTACATATACAAAATTTATCAAATAAAACTTTAATTGTTCCTAGATTACTTGATGCTTCAACTAGTTTTAGATATTTTATTTATCCCTCTACATTGAGTGCTGATAGAAATATAACTTTTCCTTTATTATTATCTAACGACACGCTTGTTTGCGAATCACATATACAAAATTTATCAAATAAAACTTTAGTATTACCTAAAATAAAAGACGCAAGTGGTTCTTATAATTATAATATAATTACTTCTACACTTTCGGCATCTAGAAATATCACATTTCCTTTATTATTATCTAATGACACGCTTGTTTGCGAATCACATATACAAACTTTAACTCAAAAAACATTGATAGATGCAAAAGTAAATAAATTATTGAATAATTCTAATTCACGAGAAATATTAAGTTATGATAATACTAATTTCATAGTAAATATAAATCATACGGCATCTAGTGATTTAACTTATATATATAGAAGTAATTACTTTGAAATGCCGAACAGTAAGCGATTTTTTCAATATGTAGCTGCTTCTTCTCCTACACCTACTAAAATAATAATTGGTAATGAGGTGTCTAAAATTGATTTGTATAATATAAATGCTCTTATGACCTTTCCTACAACTTCTACAACTTTAATAGGGACAAATACAACTGATACTTTAACTAATAAAACACTAACAGCACCAGTAGTAGATAGATTAGTAAATCTTTTGGGACAAACTATTATAGAATATGATAATCCAAATCAAAAAATTAATATTAACGCTTTAACAAATACTCACGGAACATATATGTTTAACGCACAAGATTTTTTACTACCAAATCAGCAAAGGTTATTTGAATTTGTTGGTGCTCTAGGAACAACAAATGCAAGAATTGTTATGGGAAATCACATAACTACATTTGAAATTAATAGTTTATTTTGTAAAAGTTTATTACCTACAACTGCTCCTTCTAATCTAACAACGCTCGTAGGAAATAATACAACTGATACACTAGAAAATAAAACTCTTACTTTACCAAAAATGGATACAATAAAATCTGTTAGTGGAAATAGTATTATGAGTTATAGTTCTAATACAATAACATTAGGAAGTGGAACAACAGAACAAGTATATATTCAATATTTAAAAGGATTATCGCAAGTTTTCACTTTTGGAAATAGAAATTTTATGGCGAACACTACGCCAAATCAAATAGAAATGTGTAATACTGCTGATAGAGTTATTATATTTGGATTACAACATTTTTTAAAAAATCCAAGTAATTATGTTAATTTTGCTAGTCAATTAAATTCAAGTTCATCAAAGCATAACATTACAATAGGGACTGGAGCAGAAAATAACACAGTGGGGACTGGAGGTAATATTTGTGCTTTAACAATCAAAAATTCATCAGGAGCGCATTACGCTGATTCTAGAATTAGAATAGATAGTGTAGATGGAAATGCACCTGTTATAGAATTACTTAATAGTTTTTATTCAAAAGCATCATATATTTATATAACTGTTAATACGGGTCAATTAGTTTTAGAGTCTCAAGCAGGTGTTAAAGTGAGACCTGCTTTTAATGATTTAGTTGAGTTTGAAAGTATTTTAGACCAAAAATTTTTAACAGATTGTGATATTTATGGAACTAATCAAAATAATAATCCAGCTGCAACAAGAAATCCAATGGGTAATATTTATTGCGGTGATATATTTTATGAAAATAGTTATGGATTAGTTATGGTAGCTGCAACAAAATTATTTAGAATTCAGCATCCAGTAGATGATAAAAAAACTCTTATCCATAATGCTATAGAATCACCAAGGTGTGATAATATTTATTCAGGTAAAGTAAAATTAGTAAATGGAAAAGCAAATATTAATATGGATAATAATGATTATTATACTATGACCGACGGCACATTTTTAGCATTAAATAAAGATTTTAGAATTTATTGTAATAATAATGAAAACTTTGATAGAGTTATTGGAAAATTAAAAGGAAATATATTAGAAATTATATGTGAAAATACTAATAGTAATGTTGAGATAAATTGGATGGTAATTGGAACTCGTCAAGATGAAACTATAAAAAGATTAGAATTTACTGATGATAATGGAAATTTAATTGTAGAAACTAATGAAATCACAAAATTACCTAATGTAGGTATAATTGGAAATAATTTAACGGAATCAAATATTAATAATGAAAGATGGAAAAAGGTTGCTGGTGGTTTAGATAGTAAATTGAATGAATTTTTAATTCATAAAACATTTTGTGAATGTATGTTATTATATCCTAAGTATATTCAGTGGGGTTATATTAAAAAATAAAATATTATATAAAGTATAATGATTACAAATCTAATATATAACTACCTATATCCAGATGAATTAGATTATGCTATAGACCAAGTATTATTGTATGAAAAAAAAATATTACATATACAAGGTGAAGATATAAATGAAAGTAATAAATTAATGAAAATTAAAAGATTAAATCTAATAATAAATTGTATCAAATATAAATATAATATATAATATATATATATGATGTCTGGTGGAGAAATTGTTGCAATTATTGCATTAGCAGGAACAGTAATTACAGGATTAGTTCAAGCAATATTTCACGGAACATCATTAAGTAGATGTAAAACTGTTGATTGTTTTTGTTTCAAATGTGAGAGAGAAGTATTACAAGATGAAAGTTTATATCTTAATAATAATAATAATACTGATGTAATAACACCACAAGAATAATTAACCAAAATTACAAAATTCCTTATGAATTAATTTTAATTGAATATCACGATTTTTAATAGCTTCTTCAAGTGTTTCAAAAATTTCTCTATAAATTAATTTACGATTTTTTGTAATTCTAACTTCATATTTATTATTTTTTATTCTAATATTTTTATAACCTAATTTATTATTTTTACTTATTTTTTGATTACAACCATTTTCACTTTTATTTGCTAATCTTAAATTATCTATATTATTATTTTGTGTATTATTATCTATATGGTCTATTAACATTCCTTCTGGTATTTCACTTTTATATGCTTCATAAATTAAACGATGAAATTGAATTGTTTTTTCTTTATTATTTTTATGAAGTTTAACTATATAATATCCACCAATATCTATATTTTTTTTTATATATTTATAAGATAGATGACTATATACTTCATTATTATTTAAATCTATACTATATAAACCTTCATAATTTTTTATCTGTTTTAAATTCATATTTGTTTCAATATTTAGTTTAATTTCTTGTAGTTTCAAATCTCGCATTTTTTTTGCTTCTTCTATTGTTTTAAATACTTTATCATAATTTATTTTATGTTTAATAAATCTAACTTGATATGTATTATTTTTTAGTTTTCTTATATGTTTTAAATCCATTTATAAATTTTTTTAAAATTAAAAATCAATTTTAAATTTTTGGAATTTTATATTTATCTACTATTTTTTTATCTATTTTTCTTGCTTTACCACCAACTAAAACAGAAGCAGTCCTTGATTTACACCAAGCATAACTATTAGTATTTGGTCTTGAACCACTACTATAATATGCTCCTTTTGCCTTATCACAAATTTCTTCCATACCTTTTACTAATTGTTTCTGTCTAGATTTACTAGTAGTTAATTTATCTGCAATTTTTTCAAAATTCATAGGAACACCTAATTTTTTTTTGACTTCTACTACATAACTACTAGGTCTAGATTTAAATGATTTTAATTTTTTTCTAGGTGTATATTTACCTTTATCATAATCATCTGCTGATTTTTTTAATTGTTTTTTCTGTAATTTCTTATCTTTTTCACTTAATGATTTTGGAACATATTTATTTGAATAATCCATATATACTTTTTATTATATTTTAATTTTACTTTCCAACTTTTTTCATAGTAATATCGTGCGATTGTTGAAAACAAAATCCTTTTTTCATTAAATCAGTCATCATATCTAAATGTTTTTTTGTATGATGTTTTTTATGTTCTTTCATTAATCTTTTCTGTAATACTGATAAATCTTTTTTTGGTTTATATAATGGTTTAGTTTTTGATTTATACATATATTATTATAAAATATTTTATTTTAATCCTAAATTTAAATCTTTTCTTTTATCACAAGACCAAAGCACCCTCATACTCCAATAGTTGCTACTATCAATATTATTTTTTGTTAGTCTTCCTTGTTTATTTTTTATACCATTTGCCCTTAAACAATAATTAGTTTGTCTTTTTTTATTTTTATGTTGTGTGAAGTCTTCCATTTTATCATATCCAAAATGAACTATATTATTATTATTATTTAATACCATTAGTTTTTTATTTTTTCTATTTGACTTTATAGGAATATTTTTTTTCATATATAATATGTATTATTATTTTTTGATAAAACTAATTTATTTATTTTTGGTCTAACCTTTTTCTTAAAAAGGTTTTTTTTAAAAAAGTTTAGAATATAGATTTGAAAAATCCACCAATTTTTTTTCCAGCATTACTAACAAATTTACCAATATCTTTTCTATGATTATATATTTCTTCACCTGAAAATGCTAATGCCCCTCCAACAGTTCCTAGTCCTGTCCCAAGTGCTAGACCTAATGGGCCACCAAATTCACCTAATTCTGCACCCATCAAAGCTCCTGAACCAATTGCTGTTCCAGCACTAGCTAAACCTCCTAGAAATCCACCACCAATATCACTTCCTGCTGATTGTGCGTCTTCACCTCCACCGAGTTTTTGTATTCCTTCACCTATTAATTTACCACCTTCACTTCCTGCTACATATCCAGCACTACCTGCTAATACTTCAGGTAATAATGTTGTTGCTTCTAATCCTCCAAGACCAGTTGCTAATGATGCTGATAATCCACCACTAATTCCTCCAGACACTGCTTCTCTAGAAACACCAGTTAATTTTTGGTCTTTACCAGCAGGGTCTATATATGAAAGTGCTTCATCCACTCCAATTCCTACCAGCATTCCTCTAGCTAAATTAGTTGCTGATACTGTCCCTGCTAATTGCTCTCTAAAACCGGAAGCTTCAATAGGAGCAGTATGACTTCCTAATTCGTGAATTGAATTAGTCATATCTTCTAAATGGTCGCTTAATATATTTTGTCTTTCATTAGTATTAGCATTAGAATAATTATTTAATTGTTCTTCATTTAATCCTGTTAATCTTGGTATTTCTTCAAAATCACTATCAACAACATTAGATGATTCTTCTTTTGGTGGTGTTAATTGTTGAGATATTTTTTCACTTCCATCTTGGTTAAAATCTTGTAAAAATTCTTCTGCTTGTTCTACTGTTGATATTTGATTCGCACTATCAAATACAGATTGTTCTTCATCTGTAAATTGTCCTCCCATACTTTTCCATAATTTCGCCATACCTTTATCTTCTATATGCCTAGTAGAATCTACTGATTGTCGTTTTATTAATGGTTTTCCATTAACTACTCCTACATCACCATCACCTGTAAAATTATCTCTACTTCCTTTTTGTAAATCAAAATAATAATCACTATAAGATTTATTATTTTTAATATAATCATCTATTTTATTTAATTCTTGATATTGACTCATTTGATTTCCTAATGATGCTATTTTAATAGGTAATCTTTCTAGGGCGTGAGGTGATGTTGATACATTACCTGAATTTCTAGGTATTGTAAAATTATCTAATCTATGACCGTCATACATTTCTTTTGCCGGAATTAAACTAGTATTTTTCTTTAATGGTTTTAATGATTTTACATTCCAATTTTCGTGATTAGCATTTGTAGAAACTGCTAATGGTAATGATGTTGGGTCATTTGTGCTACGAATTATAGTATGTTCTTTTGTTGTATTAGTAATTCCACGAGCAGATTTTGCACCTATAACCGGATTAAATGAAGTTGAAGGAATATCGTATTTTTGAGCCATATATAGTCCCTTGCCCCCTCCTTTACTAAAACCTGATATATGTTCTACTGAACCATATTTATCTATTGTTGCTTGATATTGATTTTTAGCACGAATAAATTGTGGGTCTTCACTTTCAAATCCTGTAATCATTTTAAAATTAGTTGATAAATCTTCATAACTAGTTTTATCTAATATTTGACTACCTCTATAACTTAATTCTGTTTTTCCATCAGGTGTTTTAATTACTAGTCCTTCTGTAGTTGATAAATCTTTATCAATAGTATATCCATTTGGTATATCAGGGTCTCCATCTAAAAATGCTTGTGCTTTATTATAATTATCATCATTCATATATGCTAATTTCCCTGCTTGTGCGAATTTTGCCCTTATTCTTTCAATAGGCATTAAATCTTCTGTATTTGGTTTTAAAGCATTAGATAATTGTAATCCTTTAACTAATTGTTTGCGTTTTTCTTTACCTTTTTCAGTATCATCTAATTCATCTTGTAAATCATCAATTGCTTTATTTACATCATCAAATGAAGTTCCTGTTTTTGATTCAATTGTTTTTTTAATATATTCTTTTGTTTTATTATTTAAATTAATTTTATTATCTTCAATATACTTTTTTATTTGTTCTTTTGTTGGTGGTGTATCAACAGATTTATCTATTGGTTTATCTATTGGTTTATCTATTGGTTTTTTTTTAGATGATTTTGGTAATGCATCAATATTTAAATTATATCTTCTTACATATTCCTCATAAGGAATTCTACCAAGATATTCATTTTCACTAATCATATAATATATTATATATAATCTTTTTAAAAAAAGATTTATCAAAAATAAATTAAATTAAAATGTTTTGTCTAAACTTTTTCTAAAAGTTTTTTTCTATTATAATATATATATGGTTGATTTAATTACTTATCTACAACAAGCAGTAAAAAATAAATCAAAAAAAACTGAAAAACCTACTAAGAAGAAAAAAAAATTACCACGAGTAGCAAGAAGAGGATTAGGTTTTGGTATGCGACATAGAAATTATAAAAATTATAAAGATAATAAAAAAGATGATACTGATTCTAAATTAATAACATTATTAACAGCATTATTTAAAAGTATTAATCCACAAAATACATTACAACAAGATAAAGCATTAAATCCTTTTATTGAAAAAGAAAAACAAACTTATAGTATGACTTTTGAACCAAAAGTAAAAACATTAGAAGATAGATTAAATCAAGTAGAACAAAAACAATTAACTATGGGTGAAGAAAATATAAAAACAAAAAATTTATTAGCAATTGAAAGTAATAAAACAATTGAAAGTAATAAAGCAATAGATGATAAATTAGAACAATTAGAACAAAAACAAATAAAAAAACCTGATATTGAATTAATAGAAAGAAAAAAAAAAGATATTAATAATAAATTAGCAGATTATGAAACAAAATGGATTGATATACTAGAAAATCAAGAAAGTTTATTACAGGAAATGAATGATATTGATGTAGGTGATATGAATTCACATATACAAGATAGATTTAGAGAAGAAAACCAAGAGAATAAACAAGATTTGTTAGGATTACAGATAGAATTACAAACAGAACTAAATGAAAAAGATGTAGATTTAAATGATTATAAACCTATTATAGATTTTCAAAATAAAGTTTTAACTGATGGTGTTGATAATTTAGTTTTAGTAGATAATAGAATCAGTCAAGAACTAAAAGAATCTAAAATGGGTTTTGAAGAATTACAACAAATAACAGAAGATGAAAGAATGAAATTACAAGTAAAATTAGAAAAAAGTGAAGAAAAATTAGAAGAATTAACTGAGGATTTAAATGATGTATCAAATGCTTATAAAAAAACAAAAGATAAATTACAAGAATATGAATTAAGTAATATTCAACCACCGAGATTAGAAATAAAAGGAGTAGATGAAGAAGATGATGAAGAAGATGATGAAGAAGATGATGAAGAAGAAAAATTTAAACCACCATCTCCTAGACCGAAATCACCAGTTGAAAGAAAATTAACACCAGAAGAAACTTGGTTTGTTAATTATATAAAAGGAGCAGGTGCTATGTCTGGTAAAAGATATAAAGATATAGGAAAATTATTTGGTGAAGATAAAATTAAATTTTTTGATACCAAAGGAGGGGGTGCAGATGTAAAAAAAAAAAGACTTAAGCAGTTATTAATAGCAAGTGGTATTGATGAATCTGTATTTAAAAAAACCCTTTAAGAAAGGGTTTAAATCCCAAAATTTTAGGTTAGTCCAAAATTTTTGATATTACAAAACTTTAAAAAAGTTTAGACAAATATTTTTGATATTACTTTTTTTGAAAAAGTATAAAAGTATAAAAGTATAAATAAAATGTTGTATTATAATATATGTATAATAATAAAGTAGTTGATGAAGAACCAAATGCTATGGAGAAAAAACGACCCAAGAAGAAAGAAGATAAGGATTTAGAAAAGAAAATACCATATTTTAAAATATTTCCTAATGAATTCATATTTAATTATATAAAAAAATAATATAATATAATATATATGGAATCATTATCATTAGATTATGATTCAGGTAAATTATTACAAGAATTAAAAGATAATAATGAATTACCTAGTTTTTCTAAAATAAAAATGTATAAAAAATATTTAATAGATGAAAAAAAATTATATTATCCTGATATGTTAATGGAATTTATAGCAAGGGAACATCTGGGATTACAATATACAGAAGAGGAATTATGTGTTATGAGGGAAGAATATATAAATAAACAGAATCTAATTAATAAACAGAATAGAGAAGCAGATGAAAAAGAAATGCAAAAAAAAGAAGAAGAAGAAGAGTTTATTTTTAATAATGAAATAATTTAAATAATCATAAAAAAAAGTATATCAATTATTATATGTCTATACATTTATATAATCCTGATATTGATGGTAAATTAAAAATTGAATCAAAACCAAAAATAAATAATACTCCTACTAAAACTATTACAACTACTAATAAACCAACAATTACATTATTTAATCCATATACTAAACCTGTAGTAGATAATAGACCTCAATATTTAAAAGATAGGGATATTAGAGAAGCAAAAGAAAGTGTTGATTTTAATAAAGCAGAAACTAAAAGAATAATGAAAACAATTCAAGATAGAGATAATCAAGAAAGATTTTATAAAAATCCTATGGGATATGAAACAGGTAAATTAGAAGGTGAATTATCAAGTATCGTTTCTAAAATTTGAATAAACCCTTTAAGAAAGGGTTTTGACCCCAAACATTTTTGATATTACTTTTTTTTAAAAAGTATAGGTAATTGTATATAAACAATTTCTTTTTTTTTATTTCTATCTATTACTGGTTTTACTTTTAATTGTTTTCTTAATTTACTTATAATATTATTATTATTATTATTATTCATATTATATAATAGAAAAAAATTTTATAGTATAATAATATATGTTTAAGTTAGGTAATCAAAGAAAAGATTTAAGACCTATAGATTTATTATTAAGACAATTAGAACAGCAATCTATAAGGGAAAAACAAGCATTAGTTGAAAGTCAAATAGATAAACAATATGAAATGTTAAGAGCAGGTCAAATTGAAGAAATGAATAAAAGAACAAAAATGAGTCAAGTGAGAAATACTGATACTAAAAATAATATTACCGATGAAATTAAAAAAAAAATAGATAAAAAATCACCATTAGTTAAAAAACCACCATTAGTTAAAAAACCACCATTAGTTAAAAAAAAATCATTACCATTATCATTAGATTCAAAATATACTACCCCTGATTTAATAATAGATTATGATAAAGGAAAACCATTTGTTAAATTAAATCCGGTAGTTAAAGATTTACAAGATAAACAAAGAATAAAAGATTATAAAGAATATAATGAAAAATATGATGGTGCTATTATATTAGGGAAACAAGATACTCAAAGATGGAACAAAATGTATCACCCACAAAAAACTATTAAAATGGGTTATGATGTTCCTGAAATGACTGGTGTATCTTCAACAATTTAAACATACTTTTTAGAAAAAAGTAATATCAAAAATATTTGTCTAAACTTTTTTAAAGTTTATAGAATAAAATATTGTAATATATTAATAGTAATGGTGCATCGAAAAAGTAGAGGAGATGTCTATATTTGTATTCGTAGTCGTGATTTAACCTTAACTGGTCAAGAGGGATTTAATAATGCAGGAAGATTTAATTTATTTGAAAATATAGTAGCAGAACAAGATGAAATATTAGCAGTTAGATTACAGAGTGCTACAATTCCAAACAGTTTTTTCAATTTATCTAATAATAATCAAAATAATAAAATTTATTTTAAAGAAACTGGTGATGCTTCTTATAAAGAATTAACAATTACTAGTGGTAGTTATGATATATTAGAATTAAGTTCTAAAATAAAAACATTATTAGAATCTAATTCAACTAATAGTTTAACATATACTTTTACTTATGATGAAATTAATAATACACTTAATATAAAAAATAGTAATCCAACAGTGTATAATACTACATTTAATTTTACAATTGGAAATAGTTGTAGAAGATTTTTAGGATTTAAAAGTCAAGAAATAAGTATAACAACTATTAATGGTATTACTAGTGATAGAGCGGTAGATATAACCGATACAAGAAATAGCATATATGTAAGATTACCTAATTTATCAAATAGTAAAGTATTAGAAAGTAGTTCAGGTAAATTTAGTAATATAATAGCACAAATTCCAGTAGCATTAAGTAGAAATACATTTTTTATATATGAACCACCAAGCGAATTTATTTGTATGTTAAGTCAAAATAGTATTAATAGTATAGATATTAATATAACATATCAAGATGAAACCGAAGCAGTAAATTTTGAAAATGCTGATTTTGAAATTAATTTGATAATTAGTTTTTATGAAAAACATAAAGAAACAAAAAGACATCATAATACATTACATAGTGATATTATTAATAAAATTGAAACTATGTATAAAAGAGGAATAGAAGAAGAACAAGACCAAATGCAATTAAATAATTTTATTAATAATAAAATGAACCAAATAAAAAAATAATATGTTATATAATATATAAGTATGAAAGAAATACAAAATTATTATTATTTATATATTAATAGTGCTGATAATGATTCACAGAACACTAATTGTAAAAATTTAAATTTTAGTTTAGGTAATGTATTACAATCTGCTCCTAATTCACAACAAATACAAGATGCTTCATATTGTTATGTGAAGGTAAAATATTTTGTTTTAAATGAAACACCTGATGAATATACTGCTACTAATACAATTCAAATAAGAGTTAATAAACCTTTTCCTAATAGTTTTGAAACAAAAAGAAATGGTGTTGATACGAGTAATATACTAGGTGTTGTTCCAACTGGTGTTTTAGATAGTAATAGTTATTTTTTAGAACAAACTTATAGTAATGTTGATTATGATAATAATTATGTGGTTTGTGGTAATATTTTTAATGGTAGTCTTAATATACAATTAACAGACCAAAGTGGAACATTATTAGCAGATTCTCATACACTAAACAAAAGTTATGTAATGTATTTAGAAATATATTTTCCTGATATGGATAATTAATTATACTTTTTAAAAAAAAGTAATATCAAAAAATTTTGTCTAAACTTTTTAAAAAGTATAATTAAATTATTAATTAAATTATTAATTAAATTTAATTAATTTAAAATTAAATTTTTTTTTATATATATATAATATATAATTATGGAGGACGAAAATATGACGACACCTATAGAAATGCGATTAAGCGAAGTAGCGGGGCAACCTTCACCTCCAATGGAGTTAAGTTATGTAGTTGCTATACCAAATAATGGTGCTACATACACTCAAAATATGGAAGTCCGCCTTCCTCTAAATGTTCCTGATTCGTGCTTCGTTGATTTAAAACGAGCATATTTAAAATATAAAATTACTGCTAAATCTCATCCTATTTTCCTTGACCCATTAGTTGGTGGTGCTTCTGTAATAGAAAATTGGAGGGTTGTTTCAGGTAATGGTGGTCTTCTTGAAGAAGTCATACATTATAATAATTTCTATGCTGTAATGAAATCAAATGATAATGATTATCACCGTGCTAGTGTAGGTCATCTTGGAGATGGTGCTTCACTAAGACCGGCACAGGCACTTAAATATAATGGAAATAATGGTGCTGATGCAGCTTTAGTATCTAAAAATTTAACCAAAATAGCAACTAATGCTTCTAGAAATATTACTCACAAACCTCAATCTGCTTTCTTTAATGCTGATAGATATATGCCTTTAGGATTTACCCAATCAACTTCATATATCTCTATAACTTTAGCACAGAACGCTACTGCTTTTATTTCTTCAACTGCTGGAGCAGGAACTTATGAAATTAGTGAAATTGAATTACATTTACCTATCCTTAAACCTTCTGTTGAATTCGCCCAGATGTTCCGTTCCGCTATGTCTAGTGGTGTCCCTGTGCAAATTCATTCTGTAGGAGCACAGAATACTCAACAGACTATTACTTCTACAGGAACTGGAGAACAGACATTAATATTTTCTACTCGTAAAAGGTCTGTAAAATCTATGATTACATCTATGAGATTAAATGCTGGTATTACTGATGCTGAATCTAATTCTGTAAGTGGTTTTGTTAATTGTAATATATCGCAATATAACTATTCGATTGGAGGAATGCGAGTGCCGGCGCAACCTTTAGCACTATCTACGGCGACAAATGGATTTAATGCTGGTGAATTAATGTCCCAACAGCAATTAGCATTAGGACATTTCAATAGTAATCTTCGTGGTATTTGTTGTATGGATAATGAAGGTCTAACTGACTTTACTTTAAGTGAAAATCTAACAACAAATGTTGCAGCTGCATATACACAGAATGCCGTTGTTGCTGTTTCTATCCCATTAGATTTAAAATCTACTAATACTTATTTCGGTGCTGATAATCAAAACGAGCAGACTGGTCTATTAGCAGGTAAGAATCAGTTTTCTATTGACCTTGAATCTTATAATGCTTCATTTGCAGGCAAAAATTTAAGCGGTCAGGGATTACCTGTTGTTCTACACGCTCAGGTAGGAAGTAATGGTGCTAATGCTATTGGTGCTGTTATGTGTGATTTATATGTAATTCACGATATTGTGTTTGTTTTGGATGGCATTACTGGGGTCTTAACCGCAAATAGTTAAGCAAATAAATATTAATAAAAATAAAAAATATTTTAAAATTGATTCTAATTTTATATAATATAAAATGAAAGGATATATATATGAAATAAATATTGGTGATAATTTATATGTTGGTTCAACAGAAGATATAGAATATAGAGAATATAAACATAATGATACTTATAAATATAAATCAAGACATTATGATTTATATAATTGTTGTAGAGAACATAATATAGAATATATTAAATTAAATTTATTAGATACTGTTGAAGTAGAAAACGATATTGAATTAAAAACAGTAGAACAATCATATATAGATAAATTAAAACCTAATTTAAATATGAGAAGAGCAATTAGAACAGTAGAAGAAAAAAGAGAATATGATAGAATATCTGCTAGTAAAGTATATCATAGACATAATGAAAAATATAAAAAAATTAGGAATGAAAAATATAATCTAAATAAGGAACAAATAAAACAAGATAGAAAACTTAACAGAGTAAATTGTCCTATATGTAATAAGGAAATGAGAAAAGACGGATTACAACGACATATAAAAACCATACATAAATAAAATAATATATAATAATATGGATATAGCAATAGATAATGACTTTTGGATAATATTAAAAAAAGAGTTTAAAAAATTTAAATCATACTTAAAAGATTATGATGAAGAACAATTTTTAAATTATACTGAAGGACAATTTGAATGTCTATTTTTATATAGTATTGTTAATGATAATCCAACTATGAAAAAAGTAAAAAATAAATTAATGCATAATGGACTAGAAGAAAAATATATTAATGATTTATTCTATACTATAATGAAATATAAACATAAAATAGATGTAGGAAAATTCAGTTGGAATGAAATAGAAGAATGGGATATACCTATGGAATTAATAAAAACAACTACAACAAAATTTAGTTTTTTTTAATTGTAAAAATATACATTCATAAAATCTACTACTTAAAGATTTATAAATATATGTATATATATATATGA
>Ga0206126_10003753_pt1 | contig 15185 bp, 20 predicted proteins | sample Helgoland_Spring_5_FD_148621 | JGI IMG/M metagenome (GOLD analysis project Ga0206126, IMG submission 148621) | Pelagic subsurface seawater microbial communities from Kabeltonne, Helgoland, North Sea - Helgoland_Spring_Bloom_20160412_1 | ecosystem: Environmental > Aquatic > Marine > Epipelagic ...
CGCGTTAGACATCCTAACGGTTTAGAAGTCTAACGCGTTAGGATTTTTGGAAAATTTTTCAGCAACTTTTTTCTAACGCGTTAGACCTCTAACGGTTTAGACTTCTAACGCGTTAGGATTTTTGGAAAATTTTTTCAGTAACTTTTTTTCTAATGCATTAGACATCCTAACGCGTTAGACCTCTAACGGTTTAGAAGTCTAACGCGTTAGGATTTTTGGAAATTTTTCCAGCAGATTTTTTCTAACGCGTTAGAAGTCTAATGGTTTAGAAGTCTAACGCGTTAGGAATTTTGGAAATTTTTTCAGCAACTTTTTTTCTAACGCGTTAGACAATATGGAGTGAGACTGTAATCGAGATATGATTCATACATATGTTATTTATTTTCAAACTTTTTCTTTCGTGTTTAGTATTTAAATAAAATTACTAAACACGTCATGGAGGTTGGTCTAAAAAAAGAATTAAAGTTGTTAAAACAAAAATTAAAAGAAGAACGCAAAAAAAATAGATTATTACGAAAAGAAAATAAACAAATGTTGGAAAAAGTAGATAAATATCTATGTTGTAAACATATAGACAAGCGCGGTTTCACACTAGAATCACCATTAAATCCAAACAGGCACAATTTGCCCGAAGAAGGAGAGTCCGGACACGCGTTCTGTCAAAATTGCGACAGTTTAAAACCTTTATATTTGGGAGAAATTACCAACACTGAAATGCATACGAAATGTGTCTACATCTGTACAAAATGTTGCGATGTAGATGGTTCTTGTTCATTCGGACCCGAATTCAAGATATTGTGTGAAATATGTTTGGTCAAAAGAAAAAAGGTCAAAGAAAAGAACGATGCCAAAAAAAGGAAACGAGAAAGTCAAGAGTGGTATAGAATTCAGAAACAAAACGAAGACCACAATAATAGATTATTAATGCAAACTATACCAAAAAGACCAAAAAAGACCAAATGATGATAGAATATATGCTATTGACTCAAGGTTTAGAGCACATAGCCCAGTATACGATTAATAAACAAAAACTAATCTTTTGGAGAATTTAAAAGAATTCATATCTAAATCGAGTTTGCTCTCTGATTTAAAAACAAATTTGTAATTCTTTTTTAATGTGTTCTATTAACTTTGTATCTGTGCTTGATGCTAACTGTTGCCGTAATTTACGACGTTTTTTTTCAACGAGCTCGTAAATAAAATCTTGTAGAGGTGGTTCTTTGTCTCTGAGGTCGGCACGAATCCACATTAACATTTGCCCTAACCAATCGTGCCCATATTCAACTCCGTTTACTTTCTTATGTGTCCAATTATTTCCCGCACCTTTACCCCTGAGAGGCTTCTCGTGTAGAATTGCATCTCCAGTACTGAGCAATACATTTCGATACAATTCATTCGGTACAAATTTGTGCTGCAAACAAAACGCCATCTGTAGAAGTTTTTGACTGTCTGGAACCTGCTCTTTTATGTTGACTTCTGTCACAATTTCTTGTAATATTTTCAGTCTTTTAGGGTCTTTAACAGCGTTTCCAACTAGCTTAGCAATGATGCCATGAACGGGTTCGCCATTTCTAGTCCAATATTTCTCTTTGGCAGGGTTCCATTTCTTCTTCGGTTGCAATTGTTTTAAAACTGTTAGAAATGTTTCAAAGTCTGTAAGTTCCATCCGGTCCAAAAAAAGTAGTATTGGTCCTGTGTACCGTTGTGAGATGTATTCGAACTCTACACCGCCGTAGAAGTTTGAAAGTAGGGCCCGGTGGTCAGGTTCTGCTGATTTACTGTTAAAGTTGATATCGGTCACTCGATTGAATTGACTCAACATTTTTACACCAATAAAATTAGTTTAAATAGAATAGAAAAATTAAAAAATTATAAAATTACAAATTACACGACGTGTAATTTATGAGACATGCCCCCACTTTAAAATTTCAGAGTGGTCTTTTTCAATCGAGTACCATCGAAATTGATCAATTCAATGGCCGCCCCTAAGGTATTTTTTTCACTTTCGAGATTTGCTACGAATTGTAGCCACTTTTCTTTTGACCATTTTTTTAATTCGGCCTTCGACGTCTTATCCAATGTTCTGTTTACGTCTATTTCCATGTACCACCAATAGGCTGGTGGATAGTTAACGTCATCCCATAACAATTGACGTTTGAGTTCTGTTCTATTGTAATTTAAGTGCTTGGGCAACTGTTTGAACCACTCGATGAATTTTTCTTGGTTACCAAACCGTTCTTGGCCGAAATCAATTTGTTTCAAATTATTCGGACCGTTCATGTAATTTCCAAAATTTGGGTCACAATTAAATAGACCTGTTTGTTCGTAAAGATTCATTGCTACATCGAGGGTTTTTCTGCCTGGGATGGTTGCGGAATTAAGCATCCATAGTCGTTTTTTGAATTCATTGCCAGTGTTTTTAGGCACTGTTACTCTTCTAAGAGTATAGTCGAATGGTTTACATTTTTCCGTAATCATGGCGATGGTGTTGTTTGCATAAACGCGCGGAGCTAGATTGCTCTTTGCAGCCCATTTTTGTAATTCTGCTTCGAGTTCGGGTCCTACTTCCTTTTCCGCTGCTTTGTGGTAAATACCATCTTCTTCTTTTCGGTGAACAAATTTTTTCAAAATGACAGATGCTGGCTCATTCTGTTGGTATATTTCGTAAATTTCAGAATTTAATCCTTCTGAGTCTGTTTGACGAATCGTTATAGTCGTTTCGGACGACGTGTGTGCATAAATAATAAATTTGTAACATTTTTTATTGTTTTTGTCTCTCAAATCTTCACCATCCACTAATTGTGTCCACATTCTCAAGGTCTCTTGCCATTTTTTCCTTTCGTTTGCCTCTTTAGCTATATCCATTTTCTGCTTCCACTGCCAAAGCGATGTCAACGTTTTTGCGGATATAAATGTTTTCGCCAACGGCACACTTGTCACCCTCCTTTTTCTTTTCTTCATTTTACGTAAAGTTAACATGGATACTTTTATACCGTGATAACATTCATGATCGTATTTTTATATTCAGGGATTGAGTTACATAAGCGCCAATTTGTATGGAAAACAGTGGTTTAACTCTGGTTCGGCTTTAATTTGTCGGGTCATATAGTATATAAGCCATGTGGAATGTGTTACAACGGCAATGTGTTCTTGGTCCAATGACGACACAAAATTGTTGAATGTAGATACGTTTTGTTCAGGAGTAGTTGATGTATTAGGCCACAATTGTTCTTCGTCTAGAATATAGTTGAAATTAACTTTCGGGAACAGTTTTTTTAAGAGCGACAGAGACGAGCGTTTGTTACATATTTCTATTTCTTGTGGATACTCTTTGAGACATTCCAGTGCGATAGTTGGTGTTTGTGGATACATGATATTGGCCGTTTGTAGGGCACGCATAAGAGGCGATACCAATACAACATCTACTTTCGGTTTTTCGGCGTTTAAAGCTTGTTGCATGCCTTTCGCAGTCAGTGTTGTATCGACAAAATGTTCGTAAGCTTCGTCTCCGTATATGGGTTGAACTACATTGTGTAATGCTTGTCCGTGACGAATGCCAATTAAATTTTTGGGAGGTATTTGAACAGTGGTCATAAATATTAAATAATAACGTTAATTATATACTCTAATTTAGATAGTTTAGTAGTTTACGTTTTGCAAATGACATGTCTACACGTGTCTGACTGTAAAAAATAACTGAAAACACGCTCAGCCTCTTTATATTTGAATATTTTCGACAAGCTAGCATTTTTTTTTTTCCCAATTGTCTTAATTCTTTGTAGAAAACAAGTTTGAGATCGTACCAACGTATACCCCTTTCCGCTGCTTTGTAGATGTTTGGATAATCTACAACTAGTCCCACGCATGTTCGTCGTGATTTTCCACGCATTTCTGGGTCTGTACTGTGGTTGTACCATTTGTGGTAGAGAATGAACAGCTCTTCATGACGTTTCTTGGCACGAATGTATGCGTTCATTTTTTTTTAGAATAGAACAACTAAAATAGTAGAAATAAGTAACACATAATATTTTATTATTTTGGTTGATGGTATTATAGTGTAGCTAAAAATGAATCGTCCAGCTTTGATACCCCACAATTTGAAACCTCTTTTTCACAATAAGAAAAGTTGTATTGATGTTCGCGAAGGCGTTGTGCATTCTCTTAAGGCAAACACAAATAATAGAACATGGCACAACGAAATAAATCTGGACAGTGCGTCCATTTCTATTAATCCCCGTACACGTCGTGAAAACCGCCTTGTATTTACGTCTAAAGAGCCCTTTCATGTGCTTTCGTTTGGCTGTGGTGCCGATACCTATTACTGGGGCCGTTATAAATGTGTTTCTAAGTCCGGAACATTTGAGTTGGAATATGTTGATGAGGGTTTATTGTCCAGTTGTGTTGGGTCAGTGCATCGTTCTAAATTGGAAACTAAATGGTCAAAGACCTTTGAAAAAAATAACATTGATGCCATTTTTGAACCGGCGACAATGAAGTTATCGGACAATACGGAGTATACTCCTGATTTTTGGCTTCCCGAATCGAATACCTTTATTGAAATTAAGGGGCCAAATCCTAGTAAGCGCGAGTTTACTAAATGCGTTGAGACGCGTCGTCTTGGATTCAAAATCAAGATGTTTCATGGTTCTCCAACTTCGTTTGATGTGTATGATTGGTCCGAAAAAGGTAAAATGAAGAAGTCTGAGCACGATTCGTATTATAGATATTTACATCCGTCAGGTGCGCGCAAACGTCGTCGTATACACAATGTTGCTAATTGAGTATAAATATTCCTGATTGTATTTTTGATATGCGTTGTGTTTATTGCGGAGTTCCTCGAGACTATTATTTCACCCGTGAACATGCTAGTCGTCAAAATTGTCGTTATTCGGACGATGGATACCATGCTTTTTATAGTTCTGGTCTTTTTTCAAAATGTTTGCGCTATTTTTTTACTAAAAATTCAACACGCGAAGAATTATTAAAGCATCGCCGTTCAAGACGACCAAACACTATTTAAGAAGGATATAGATCAGAAAGATGTCTGCCATGAAAACTCAAACTTATTATGACGTGGTGCATGGCGACGACCTCGTTTTTACGAGTGACGGTATTTCTAAAACAATGAAGGTGACGTCAATGGTCTTAGATCGAGACGTGTTGCGACAAGACGTGTGTAAAATTGTTGCTAGAATGGAAAATCAGGGAAGTTTACCGACAAGCGAGATGAAAGTAGTCGATTGTAGAATCGACAGTTGTAAGCATGAAAAGTCGCATTTGACGTACAGTCTGACCACTTTGTTACCTTCTGAGAGGGAACCAAGGCACCTTGATTTAAAGGTAGTGAAATCAAATAATCAAACATCATGTATTATATCTTAAAATTGGATTTCATATTTATGTTCACCAGTATCTCGTAATTATATTATATAGTTAGGATTGTCTACTATTAATGTTTTATATATTTTTGTTGCTTGTTGTAGCGAATGCGGAATGGCCACCGAGTGACTGTGACAAGTCTGTTGATATTAATCAACATGCAGTGACACTGACATCTCCTAAATTAAATGCTGTTGAAACGCGATGTTCAATGTCGGACGTGTTCGAAAACCACGTTTTTATTCAATTGCAAAAACAATCAAATAAAAAGGAGATTGACCAAGATTCTACGCTCTCGTTTGATATTTACCACAGCAAACAGTCACTTTTCAAACTTTCGGTCTTCAACAATCGTATTGAAACGTCTTACAATAATTATCCATACAAGTGCTCGGGTGATTTTTTGGACAAGGTTACCTGGCTAAAAATACGTCTACATACGTTTGATGATTTTGATAAAACTTTTGTGTCGTTATCTACTGGCGATTCGGATGCTTTTACTCCGTGTTTTAATTTCGATTTACAGGGACAGTATCCTTTTTTTAAGTTTAAGATACTTGGTCATACAAGTCATTCGTTGACTCAGAGGGTCATGTATATTGGCAAAAAAGACCCGGCAAAACACGAAAAAAATCAAATGATACAAATTTTTGACAAGCTTACATTTTTAGAAAATCGTATGGATTTAATTCAAATGCAAATTCATTCGCTCAACACCGACCATCACAAACATAAGAAGACAGTCATTGACACGCATCAAGACATCAAAAAGGATGTTCTCCGTCATAAAAACAGTCAACGTAAATCGAATACTTTTACAAAATTATACATAACACTTAGCATATTTACGATTGTACTATTGGTCATAGGTCTGCATTGTTATAAAAATCGAAGAAATCATAGACTACATCTCTTATAAAAATCCAAATGTAGAGAATATGTTGGTATTTAAATGTGATATTTTAAAATACCAAAAAAATGACAGATTATAATTATCAACCATCTAAAAGTTCTTTGCGTGCTGACACCATTGTCTCAATGTGTAGCCGTTCATTATTGGATTTCAAAATGTCTGAAATTCCTGGTATGGGTCCGGCTTCTATTGATAAATTTAAGGACCATGGTATTTACACTCCCGCACAAATCGTCGCCAAGTTTTTGTCCTTTGTCGATTCAGCCGACGTGAGTGCCCATGACGTTTGCGAAGGGTTTTACAATTGGGCCAATCCAATTATGGGCAAGGCAAATACACACAATTTAACCTTTGCATTGGCTAATTACGCAGGGGAGCACGGTCTTTTTAACTTTGAATAATAACCCTGACAAAAAAGACAATTAAAACTATAATAACTATAAATCCACCCATAATAATTGAATAATGTTTATTAATAATTCCCCATGTAATCGTCGCTGTTGTAACAATAATCGCTAGCAGAAATGTGAGTGCTTGTTTCTCGAAATCTGTCTGCGTGTTGTGTGTTATGGTCCCCTGAGGGTCAGATGAAAAAAACTTACGCTTCCTCCGCCGTTCGTCAAACGAGGACATTGTATATTTCTGACAATGGTTTAAATAGAACTATTTAAAAAATCACATATTTATCTCCTAATCGTTTTTTTGATTATCTCGTTTTATTGTTTGTATAAAAAAAAATGGACCCGAACATGTCAAATATGTCAGAAGAAGAATTTAACCAACTCAAGCTCGAGTATACAAATGCAATTCCAGAGGGAGATGCCATTAAAGCACAGTTAAAGAGTCACAACAAAGAACAAAAAGAGCGTTTGAATAACATCCACAGCTATATGCGTGAAAACAACCTAATGTCGGCTGATTTAGGAGGCATCACGTTCGAGCGTGAGGAGAAAACAACAGTTCCGTCTGTTTCTGTGAAAACATTGGAAGAGATTGTAGATAACCCTGCTGTCGTAGAACAGTACAAGCGTGATTATGCCAAAACAAAGGAGTCTCTTCGTGTCCGCAAACCGAAGCGCCAGAGAACTTCTACATCCGACGAATAAAAATAAAAAGTAATATATAATAACCACTGTTTATTTTAAATGAAAAGACCTCGATGTACTAATTGTAAACACACTATGAAGGGACATAAGAAACAAAAATGTTCCAAAATTGAAATATTAACTTTGGCGGACGGCTCGGTGTATACGGGTTCGGTTTATGATGACAAACCTTCCGGAAAGGGATATATTAGGGTTAGTAAGCAACACTACTACGTTGGATACTTTCTCAACGGTCAAAAAAGTGGATTTGGAAAGCAGGTGGGGCCATATGGAACAATATATGAAGGCGAATGGTCGAAAGATAAGTATCACGGCGCAGGAGTTTTGCAAACTCCCGCATTTACTTACGAGGGTAATTTTTGCATGGGCAAGTATCATAAAAGAGGTACCTTGATTAAAGCGAATAAAAATTCATACGAAGGAGAATGGTCCAATGGCATTAAACATGGCTCGGGAATTTTTAAAACCTCGGATGGTCAGTACGACGGTGATTTTTACTATAATCTCCGTCACGGACGTGGTATCTTTACCGATAAAAATGGAAATGAGTATAGGGGAGCATGGCGGTCAGATATTCGACATGGATTTGGTGTATACAAAACGAATGAGTATACTTATGAAGGAAATTGGTCCAGTGATAAGAAACATGGTCATGGAAAAGAAGTTTCAAAAGTGTGTGGAACTTATGTTGGGCATTGGAAACGTGGTTTTAAGCACAAACACGGTAGACAAGATTATTTAGACGGTCAATATTATAACGGTGGTTGGAGCTATGGTAAAAAAACTGGGCATGGAAAGATGGAGTATTCTGACGGAACTTATTACGAAGGATTTTGGTTGAACGACAACTATAATGGTCGTGGCGTATTGAATCTGGAAGACGTTGTGTTCAAAGGCGAATGGAATGGTGGCGAACGCGAAGGTGTCTTTGTAGAAACTAGGGATAATTATGTACTTACTGGTCCTTGGTTGTGTGATTTACGCCACGGTACATTTGAAAAAAGTGAAGGAAATAAAATGACCAGAGAACTTTACTTGTGGAATTGTAATCCAAATTTCAAAAATTCTAAAGAGGCCAAAAAATCAATTCAAAAATTAATGAAAAAAAGGGACTATCTGGCTGCGGAAGAAATTTTAAACTTTTATCCAACATTAATTAAATGGTCTTTGTTTTACAAGTATGACAAAAAGGGCACACTGCTACACATGTTGAGCGCGGACATTTTGAAACTATTTGTCAAACATGCCTACAATCTCTTCAAAAAAAAACGGTACGTGTTTTTGGAACGTTTGTACAGTCTGTGTCCGGAATCTGACCATTCTGGATTATTATTTGATAGTGTTACGAACGAATTTACGGCTAATCCCTGGATAGTAATGGACCAGGGCTATTCTAAAACAACCAAACAAAAACTTTTGGAAGGATTGCATTTGGGTGAGTTTGGTAGATGTCCTCCCAAAAACCCATTTACAAGACAGCGCTTGACCGAAGATTCTGGAACCTGGTTATCTACAATGCCAAAAAAAGCCAAGAGGGTCTACGAAGATTTAATTAATTCAATCTCCAAAATGTCCGATGTCAAAGAACTGGCTTTTCATTTTGATTTGCAAGATTTTGAAACATCGCTCAAGAATGCAAGAGAATCGCAAGATAGAAACACAATAACACGTTTAATGAAAGAAAGAAATACGTTTATACATAGGCACCGGTTAGAGTCGCGCGATTTTGAATGTTGAAATATGTTAATAGATTAGATTCGGACACGCAATCAATGGTGCCTGACGTTTTCAGAGTTGTCACATTCACGCATCTCGTCTGGCCAATGCGCCACGCGCGACCTATGGCTTGTTTTCGTATGTGCGCGGCCAATCCCGGTTCTAGAAAAACGATTTGTGAAGCGGCAGTGAGAGTAATGCCTACAGCGGCGGTTTTTGTAGTCATTATAAATATTTTGGTGTCTTTGTCATTCTGAAACAAATCAATAGACCTTTGACGTTGTTTGGGTGACATGCGACCTTCTATACATGTGTATAAAATATTTTCTTTTTTAAATATTTCACAACATTTTTCCCAAGATTTGTGAAATTGTGTGAATATTAGAAATTTTTCGTCTGGTTTATCTCTAATGAGTTGTAAGATGGTCTTTATTTTGGCACCATATTGAGTTTGTTGATGCACGAGTTGTTTATAAATGGATTTTTCCATTTCTACTGTTTGTCCTTGTAAATTGCTCCCAACCCAATTTAAATCACATTCTTCCAAAAGTTCCGGTTCGTCAATCGATAGTTCGTGCAAATGTTCATTGCCTACTGGTTTACGACATAGTGGACACTTTTGTTGCGAATCATGTTGATAGGCCGATTGAATGCATTCGAAGCAAAACATGTGATGACATGGTGTTATTGTTGGTCGGTCAATAGCATCCATACAAATGGAACATTTTTCGTTCCCCTCTGACCACGAAATAATCAAATCTTTCAACGAATTGTCGTAATTCGTTGAACCCAGTGTGTTCATAAATTTTTCTATTGAAGATTGTTGCGAATGAACTTTTTGGTCTGACCGGATAAATCCATAGTCCGATATTCGATTTAACAATGGGTGTACAGCTGCTTGGCGCAACCAACGCGTGTAATGCATAAGTCTCGCTCTGTGATTTGCTTCGATAGCGTCTCTCGCAATATGTGAACGTATGACATTTTCAAGATGTGAATACAACAACGGACATTCATTTTCAACAGTAGTTTCGTTATAAGTAATTTTGGGCAGAGCCATATTTACATGTCTTTTTTGTTGCCACCATGTACATTCCGTCAAAATTTGACACATGAGAGAAGGGATGACAGCAGGATTATGTCGAGTCAATTGTGCACAAAAGAATCTGTCCTCCGACATGTCGTCAAACGGCGTAACACTCAAGAATGCAAGCATCGAGCACACATTTGCATAACCCTTTGGCCATGGTGTAGCAGAGACACACCATCGATATGGAGCAAACAATCGACAAATTGCACGGGTTGTTTTCGAATGATGATGACGAGATTCGTGCGACTCGTCCAGAATAATGCGCCCCCAACGAATGGCGCCTATCGTTGGAATATGTTGTTGCGTTTCATTCACAACAACACGGTAGGTCGTGACCACAATGTCCGCGTTGCGCAATAAGTCCATGTCTTTGGTGCGTCTAGAACCATGAAATTTTATTAACTTTAAAAACGGTGTATAACGTTTCGCTTCTGTGAGCCACACCGATAACATTGTTGTTGGTACAACGACAAGGGTGGGTCCTGGAGCTTTGTGAGTGGCGATGAGGGCCAACATCTCTACTGTTTTACCCATTCCCATTTCTTGGGCTAATAGTCCACCGCGGACAGTTGTATTCGGCGGAGTTAGTGATATTTGTCCGAATACAGAGTTATGAAATTCAAAGCCGTCTTCCAATTTACGACGTGACCATCCCCATGACGATATCGGTGGAGCCGTCGTTTCGCGTTCAATCAACCAATGCAAGCATCTTTTTTGATAAGTAAATAATTCAACTCCAAAGTCCGAAAACGGTGCTGCCATCGGACTTTTTTTTTTAGAAGCTCGTAATATGTTACTAAAAAAATGAATATTCATCGGTCCCGGAACAGATTGCTGCATTGCGTCACCCCATAATATTTTAAATAGACGCTGGAATTGCAAATGCATGGAATTGGTATTGTTTGGTTTGACAAAACTCATGTCGTGAATATAAACATTGAATTCAGTTTTGGACTTGCCCAGTCGCTTCGGCTCAAACAATATTACGGGCAAACATTCTTCACGCCATTTCTTTAAATCTGCGCGGATATACTCCGTAGGAACTTGCCAGATTTGTATTTTTTCACGCAAAGTAGACTGGACTTCTTGGGGAAAAAGACCACAAACCTTTTCGACAGATTCGTTGTACAACGCATTAGAAAACGAATCTATCGAAATAGAATAAACGTCACAAATGGCGTGGAAATAAGTCATCCACTCAACACGAAAATCGTGGACGTCCGACGACATGAGTGTACGAGGTTTTGGACGACTAGGCGTGTGAACATGTTCGCGCGTAAACGCTGTAATAACACGCCATTTTTCCCACGGTAGACCAGGATAATCAGTTCTTCCACATTTTACATATTCCGTAAGAGCGTTGTCAATAGTCACCTGCTTACTCTTACTCACTTTAAGATAGTCATTAGAAACTGTAATTTCGCCGATTTTACGTTTCCACGATAATCTAGGAACAATTTCCTGAGATTTTTCATGTAACACGGTCAACCATTCCAAACGTTGGTCAGAAATATGTTCCCAACGTGAAGGAATACCATCTTCGCGTCGGAGACGGATGAGTGCATGTTTACCATCAAATTCGTCTACTGTCCAGGTCGAACTATTAAATCGAATCACTGAACCAATATAAGTATTTTCGCGCTTTGTAATGCGTAAACGCTTTGGAACATGACCCATTGTTTGGCGCACCATGAGCCAATGGCATCCCGCATGTAAATCGTCGGGAAAACGGTTAGCGGCTTCTTCTGCTTCGTTGTTTGCAAAGCCCATTTCAATATAACGGTCCATTTTTTTGCTATTAATTGGATGTCCTTTTATATAACAATCATATTATGTCCAACATATTTACCATCTGACCAAGACAAAAAAAATACCGTATATATATAAAATTCCTATCACTAAATGTCAAGCTTAAAAAGAAAATCCCCAACCACAGAAGTAAATGTTATCGAAAAATTAGACAGTGAAAAAAGCACCAGTGTCGAAGCAGAGTACAAACCCCAGCATCCTCTCATTGCACTCATGGAAAAAAAAGAAAAAACTGCAAAACCGGACCACCTTGATGGTTATGTTGAAGTAGACCCATACGAAAACAAACATTAAATATATTAAATTTATTTTTATTTCAAGTAACCTTTTAATATACTAGCGATATCTTTTGTATCAATTTTGTTGAATATTACAATTTTGACGTTTGTGTTTTTTGTTGACATTGCAAGTTTATTTGTTGAAGATTCTACCCTTGTCAACACTTGACATCACTACTTTTTTGGAAGATTTTTCAGCAACTTTTTTTCTAACGGTTTAGAAGCATCCTAACGGTGTAGAAGATTATCGGGTTCGTAACAAATGCTATCATTTTTTTAATGGGCAAAGAACGATGTGTTAGAAAAAAATAATCCAAAAAAGTAGATATTATGTTCTTTTATTATTTGCATATAAGAACATTCATTGTCAATAATAATGAATGTTCTAAACGTTTTTTCTATTGTTTGTATATGTATTATGTGGTATCACACCAATCAACTTTATTATCGCCTAGAAAAATTAGAAGGAATAAAATCGTCTAACCCGCTATCGTCTAACCCGCTGGTCTTCGAACGAGTAGAACATTTAGAAAATACTACTAAAGAACTTGTAAACACAACCCGTCAACTTAAAAATGAAAACATGGAACTTGCAAATTATACATGGGATAATGAGTTTATGATTGTTCAACTCGTAAATATAACGTCACTATTAAATAAGACAATTACCAATTCAATAGACATGGTCTTAGAATCAATCTTACACATTGAAAATATGCAACAGGAAATAAGTGATACAATGATAGAGCATATATCGCAAATAACATCTGTTAATAACGACATGACCCTTACTGTGTATAACATGGGAAAAGATTTGGAAAAAATGCGAACATATGTATTGGATTTGCCCTATAACAAAGGGTCACTATAAAATGTGTCTGTGGATTTATAAAGAATGAGAATACCTCGCTATTCTTTCGGAACGTCAAATAAGAAACTAGATGATATTAAGTGGACTGATCAATATGGTCGTGTATGGATTTTTCAAAAGAATCTGAAAAGCATGTCGGAAGAATTACGTCAATGGAAAGAGTCATTGGAATGGGATTCATTGTATCAAATTGTGTATGGCTATTCCGACGCATCAAAAGAGGACCCCATTTTTTTCGAAAATGATGAAATATTGGTGTTGACACGAGCCACCATACAAAAGCGGGTTTCTGTCGAGCATATCGTTGAGGAGCGAGATAACAAAGTAATATGTCTAGTTATGGATTCTTAGTAATTAGTATATAATAGTAATTTACATAAAAAATGTTAAAATGGATTTTAGGGTTATTTTTTTTCATTGGTATTGTGTTACAAGTACGTAACTTTAATCGTTATCATGTAGAGCGTAAGCGTAAGCATAACGAAGCGCAAGTATATTTGGATTCGGATGTCTGTACAGATGCAGTGACACGTTCTCAATTGGGTACCTTTAACTTGTGTGAAAAGGCCGACCATATTTTAAATGAAAGTCCTTTAGAGGCGGCGGCGTACGATATTTTAAACGATTGGTATCCATGTGGTCACGGCCGTTGTGATGGTACGTTGGATTGGTTAGCTTCGAATGCGCACTGGTTTGTGATGATTATTGTAATGGTAGGTATGATGATATATTACAAATGGGTGGACCACCAACGGGACATATTATTTACACGTATGTCATTACCACAATTGATCAAAAATAAAATCGAACACGTGGATTAGTAGTATTTAATGTTAAACAAATATTCAAATGGAAACGTGGGATGACCACCGTGTAACTTTCTCTTCCGCAGAAGGCATAGACAAAAATGAAACTGCTGTACGTGTTCTTGACCAAGATGAGGACGAGGAAGTACAGAAAGAATTGCAAGGCGAGCGTATGGTTTCAAAGGGTGCTGAAATTACCCAAGTAAATAAATTCTTAAAGGGTCTTGAATTAGAATCAAAAATTCGTGAAGACCCTGGGTATAAATTTTTAATGATGGTCGCTGCATTTTCTTCACGTCGTCTAGGAAAATTAGTGTCTTCAACCGGTGGTCGAGGTTCAGCCTATAAAGAAAATATTGACAATCTTTGTGCGGTTGTAGGTCCTAACGAAGATCAGAAACATTGGATGCAAGAACCCGAAATATCTGGTGTCATTTATTTGTCACCCACTATCTACGGACACATCAAAGAGTCCGAAATGATATTGCATAACGGATTTGTATCAAAAACAAGCTTAAATACTCTTATCGAACACCCAGGATATGCACCGTGGTTTGCACGTCTCGTCGCTCTTCGTATGGCCTTAACTTCGGCACTCACTAACCCACGTCGTTTGGATGGTACTTACAGACGCTTGCACCAAGAACAGGCGATGCTACTGAAAACACTACGATGTGTAAAAATAAATACTGTAGATTATACCAGACCTAACAGATAAAATTTAGAATAGACCTACAGATAAATAAAATTTAGAATAGACCTACAGATAAATAAAACTTAGAATAGGCCATGTCACACATAACACTCAAGCGAATCACTGTACATGCTGGCAAAGAACTGGTATTTGATATTAAATTAATGCCAGACGGGACTTGGCGTCCCGCTCGCTCACCCGCGAAGCAGAAAAAACGACCAAAAAAGGGTAGAATGGCCAGACTTCTGCGTCAACATAAAAAATGGTTAAATCGTTGAGATTTTTTTTTAGACTTGCTACCATTCTTCACTGAATGTTGCGTCCAGCATAATCGATAGTTTCTTTCCATTGTGTGATAGATTACCCTCTTCTGCATCGTCCGTACTCGGACCAATGCACACACGTGTTTTCTTGGTTTTGCCGCCCCCTGTAAGATCTGTGTCAAACCAAATGCTTCCCATCGAACCATAGCCAAACTCATGCTGCCCGCCGTGCAATTCTAAAATGAGTTGCTCGATAGCGC
>Ga0206126_10003755_pt1 | contig 15175 bp, 4 predicted proteins | sample Helgoland_Spring_5_FD_148621 | JGI IMG/M metagenome (GOLD analysis project Ga0206126, IMG submission 148621) | Pelagic subsurface seawater microbial communities from Kabeltonne, Helgoland, North Sea - Helgoland_Spring_Bloom_20160412_1 | ecosystem: Environmental > Aquatic > Marine > Epipelagic ...
CCTCCGTCAAGCCTCAACAGTTCGAGAGTACCTGGAAGTGATCAAAGCCCGCACCCTGCAAGTGCAAGGCGGGGCAAGACGCGCCGCGTCAATGTTGAGTCAAGCTTTCTACTTCAGCATCTGGAGTCAACACTGCAGCAACTTGTCGCGTTCTCCCTTCAGATGGATCTGGGCTCTGGGAGCTCGCATGTCGCCGGAACATCGGGCAGCCGAGGAGGGTCTTATTATAACTTTCCTCGCCTATGCCAGCATTCGGTGGCAGTCCTTCGGAGTGATTTCACAGTGCATGTCTCACATTTTCTTATATCACGAGCGTTACATGTTGGTCCCCCGTCTGGAAAAATCAATCGGCATCCTAGGAACTTGGATGCGAGATTTCGAAAGCCGCATGGTCAGCGAAGAAATCTCTTGCCACGGCCGAGACGCACTGCTGCCAGCTCAACTGGGCGAGCTCATCAATCGCGAGCTGTCTGCGCTCATGCTACCTCCCTTGTCAGCTTTTGTCTCCCACCCACGAGAACAGTTCGATCTGGTCCTCCGTGAATCCGAAGACCTGAGCGCTTCTAAATATTGTTTCCAAAAACGGGAGGCAGGTTCAAAACCGTTACTGATTGCTCGCGACGTCATCCATTCAATCGTCTGCGCCGCAGCAATGGCGACGTGTTCCAAGGGGTGCTACCGCGGAGGCAATTTGGCAGTAGGAGATGATTTCCAACCGTCAGCCCCGGGCGGCGGAAGCTGGACTCGCCAACAAGCACTCGCAATCGCCGGAATGGTAACGTCGGGTCAGCGCATAGCGATCCATAAACCCCGCACTAAAACTTCCTTCAACAAGTCTGCGGAGTCCCGCCGCCGGGCTCGAATCCCACAAGCTTTTGAACACGCACCGGAAGATCCCCTGGACCTGCCGTCGCTGTTCTTCATCATGTGCTGGCTAGATCCCATTGAAGAGAGTAAGTGGCAGTCCACCCCGGCGTTTCGAGGTGTCAAACCAGCCTCCAAAATTTCAATCTCGGCGGATGAACTCAACAGCTGGCTGCAATCTACGGCGAAGCGGCACCACCCAGCGCTAGCTAAACTTCTGCATCTGACCCAATATTCAGCGAGAATCGGTATGGCTACAGTTCTGGCCCTTGTCGCTTCTCCGGAAGAACTTGATCTCTTCGGAGCCTGGGCGTCCAAAATCGGTCGCACGGTCTACGCTCGAATGACAGCAGAGCGCAGCCTCCAGATCCAGCGGGATTCTATGTGCATTCAAAACGTAACCCTGGAATCGCTTGTCGGTTCAGTCCAAGCCGCTCACAGCCGCGGCGAAGTGATTGCCCTTGCGTCGTCTCCAGGAGGAATCCCAACGGCGTCAGCAATTCAACCGCTGTACGCTCCGGTTCCTCCCTCGGTGGAGGTTAACATGTACGACGACTGGGCAACAGGCGACACAGTGGAAGCCGTAGTCCAAGAAGACGTCGCGCCTCCCGCCCAAGTCCGAGCGGAAGCAGTCCATCGCGCTCAAGCTCGAGCTTCGTCATCGCGATCCTCGGCATCCCGGCTTTCACCCCCAACCAAAGGCCGAAGCCGAGGCCGTCCACCAACACCGGGCTCGGACGCGCATTTTCGGCAAATGAAACCCCCGTCCAACAAGATCGACGGTTTCCTGTCTCAGAACTAACGTGAAAATCTCCCCTTCACCTTACTGGTTGCTTGAGCAACAACTCTTTCGAGGCAGTTGCTCGAGCAACTCCCCGTTGGAGTGTGTCCCCCGTAAGGGCCTGACTCCGCCGTGGCCTAGGGCCTACGCGGGTCTCCGACAAACAAAGCGGCGCGTTCCATGCATTCGCATTGGCTCGCTCCGGGGTACTAACCCAAAATTTGTTCCAGTAGGAACTATCAGCCAGCTCGAGTTTCAGCGTTCGCCCAGAGGCGTTCCAAGAAAATTTTCGCTCGCAAGTAGCTTTTTGAAAAAGCTACGAATCATGTAGCAGCTAGATCTTCTACAATAAAGCAAAAGAAATTGCGGACAATTTCCAGCGAGCCCACTGCTCCCATTCGGGCGCAGCCAAACTCGTAAATCAAGCACTTTTCTCGGAAAAGAGCCAAATCATGCGAAAGTACAGTCACTGCGACACTCTATGTGAAGTACTAATACTGCGAAGTAACATAGAGACCACTTTGACTGGTATCCACATGAGGAGGCAACCAGGAACACCGTTACCAGCCTAATCCAGTTTGGAAATTCAGCCAATCCTTGCGGTTAGCTGACGGTCCTAGAGAACCGAGTGTGAAGTCGACTTCGGTCGGCCGAACATGAATAGGGAGAACAATTTCTGCCAGCAGGGCCGACCGGGCGTGAAGCTCTATGGTCTAGTCTCTTCACTACGGTGGATTTAGTCGACTCCGAGTCGGAGAGCATTTCGCGACCCTCTGCGGCGAACCGGCCACCGGCGGATTTTTCAAATTTTGAAAAAATCTCCCTCCGGTGACAGTTTACCCGCTCTGGATAGCGAGTTCCAGCCAACGCTGGAATTCATGCGATCCCCACTCCTTATTCTTCACTTGACAAGTGCACAACTCTACCTTTCTGTATTCACAAATTTCCCCGTATACTACCACTGCCATTTATGGCATCATTTATACGAGGTAATTTGTATTTCTGACCAGGATCGACATAGGTCGGTTTCCAGAAATGCGATACAGCAGTAACCTTACCTGGTACCTGAAAATCCTCCCTTCTCAGACCAGAAAAATTTTCTGGGTGATCTGAAACTAAAAATATTTTAGTTACAGATCACACAGGAATCAGTGAAATTTGAAATGGCATTCCTGGTCATGCCTGAACCATGGCTCAATTTCCAGCGACTGGCTGTAAGCCGCGCTTGACCGACCATTCAGCATTTCACGTTCAAGCTTCTGCGTGGGCAACGCAGCTCACGGTTTGGTCATTTCCAAATCATAAGCTTTTCCCTATGGTTTTATTGAGACGATCTTTGACCACATTATTGCGAGTGCAATTCTAAAGTACTCCATGTGACTGTCATCGATCCCGATTCTCAAATTTCAATCTTTCTGAGTAGGCTCGCACTTTCAGTACTCTCTTTATTAGGGTTTTTCTGAGGTTAATTTTTTGGATTACCAATCTAAATTTCTCAGAAAGTTACCCGATAAACAGTACCGGCTACTATCGCATTTCTCATAGGAATTCGACCTGGGGTACAGTCTGCGACTGGCCCTTGGTTCTTCAGCAAATCTTGAGCCGCGAGGCACTCGCTGCAGCTCTCAGCTGGAAACCAACTGCCAGCAACAACAGACTTGCTCCTGGTACCTAAGATGCAGAATTGAGTCCAACAACTTTGAAACTGGATAGTGGGACAATTCTTGGTCGAGAGGTTCAGGAGGGTCATTGCATGCTGCCAGATGTCTTCCCAAGCTGATCCGATCGATATTACGTCTTCGGCAGCTCAAACCGATCTGCTTCCGCTCTGCAAGCTCAAAGGCTGTAACGAACAAGTCTGGCGCCACGTTGACACGGGGAAAACCGAGGACTACTGCCGCGCGGCTCACGCGATCGAAGCCGGCGCTCTTCGCCCCTGCGAGTTCACCCTCCTGGCTTCGCTGCAGGCATCGTTGAAGGTCGCCTCCGACATCTCGTCCACTCTAAGACTGGAAGCGTCGGAAGCAACTGCAGTGTCTCCGAGTTCCCCGCCAGCGCCCAAGCGGAGCCGCTCGACGAGCCCGGCGACGGAAGCAGCTGTGCAGAAGGTGTTCCTGAGCTCCAGCCCGGCTACCGAAGCAGCAAGAAAGCATCGCTCCCGCACTCCGGATCCGGACGCCTCTCCGGAGCATGACTTCTAATGCTCCAGCATGGCGGGGGACGGTTGGACAGCCTGGCGCGCTCGGAACACGCTCACCTACGTGGACCATGAACTAGCCGGCGAGGAAGTCCCGAAGTTGGATGACCACAGCCGCTTTCTCCGCAACCCCGTCAAGGACAAGCCCTGCCAGATCGTGCTTTCCCTTCGGAACCTGCGTCGACTGAACTCGTTCAAGCGTACTGTTCAAGCTCGCCGCACCGCCAGGATCGCCGCAGGCAACCGGGCAACTTGGGACCTCCGAAAAGCGAAGCTGCAGTCCGCCTTCGAGGCGAGCTCCGCGCTGTGGACCTGCGTGTCGACCGAGAAAGCTTCCTTGGAGTCCGACCTGCAGTCCGTCAACACCAACGCAACGCTTTGTCACCGCGCCGCCGAACTGACATCCCGCACCGAGATCGTGGCGATCCGCTCGCAGTTCTTCTCGGCAGTCCGCCGGGTAACAAGCGCTTCTAGCGTCGAGATCCACAAGGCCGCCACCGGTAGTCGCGGGTCCCAAGATCCAAATGCGTGCCAACTCTGCGACGCCTGGGGAGTGAGGCTTCTCCGCGTCCCCTTCGACAACCACGAGCTCCTCGCGTGCGCTCCGTGCAACAAGCTGCACTCCCGTCTCTTCTGCTTAGCGGGCCCCGCTGCAAACGAGTCTGCCTCGGAGTCTTCAACCGCAAACGACTTGGCGGCAAAGGCCCTCCTGGGGATCAAGCCTTCAGCTCCGGTTCTGCATTGGCACTCCGTGTTCTACGACTCGTCAGTTGCAAAAGAGTAACGGCGACGATGCCCGATGCAATGTGCCTCCCCGACTTCCTGGTGCTACTGTTCTCCCTGGTTGCCGATTTTGCGGTGCCTCGGGAAGAGGCGGCGAGACCTGAGAACGAACTTGCGGATGAACGGTCAGCATTCTCTCCGCACCAGTCCTGCCGCGACCTGCTGCGGGTGTTCTGCGTGTTCGCCACGTCCCAAGGCGCTGAAGGTTTTTCGTTCGACTTCTTCCCTCCTCTCGTCGAGGAGAACTTCGATCAAGCTGCGTACGATCTGTCGATCTCAGCCTACTTCACTACTGAGGTTCCGATCCCGGCCGTGTTCGAAAACGAGTTCCTGGATGCGACGCTTCCCCGTTGGCGCGTCCTTCAGAACCTCATCCGGCCAGCAGTTCAGTTGACGGTCTCGATGGGTTCGGTCTTCGCAACACCGCAAGCGCTCGCGGCAGCGTTGATCAGGGCGTTCCTCGCCGCCATGACGATCGAGCGGGCTGCCAAGCTGAAGCGGGTCACCGACGCCGCAACCGCCGCCGCGGTGGCCGAAGCCCATGCAGCAGCACTCGCTTCCGCCCGCGCAGAGGCCCCTCGGGGGCCTGCTGCTGCGGACGCGGACTTGACGTCAGGCGGCTACGCCCGGTCCGCCGCCGAAGGTCACTCGGTCCCATCGGCAATCATCACGACAATAATGGAGTCGTACCTGTGGGAACTGATGAAGCACGCGGCAGCGTCTCAACAACACGCCGACCTACATTCGTTGATGTCTCCTCCAGACGACACTCGTGTTGACGACTTCGCCGCCTTCGAGGCACTGGCTGGCCACATCTACATGGCTATCAGTTTCGTATCGGCCGGCATCACCGGGAAGAGCAGCTCCGCCGAAGAGCGGACTTTTTACAAAATAATATCTTCTCTGCAAGGTGCGATTCCTAGAGGCCTCTTCAGCGTCCTGGAAGCGGCATGCAGGCCCCTGGCTGGGGCCGGCCGCCGAGTGTTTTTCCCAGGAGCCATAGTCTGGTTTCGGAAAAGTTTCCTGATCCTGGAACTCGGCGGCGGAAAGACCACAAGCATCATTGACAACCTGCATCACTTCTCTCCCCATTCTGAGGAGTTTGACACGGCGAACAAGCTTGAAGACATGAAGGACGCAAACAAACTGGACTGCGTCTGCACCTTCTTAAATGCTTTATCGTATTGTTTCCCGCTGTTTGCTGGAACGCTTTCCGCCGGGATCTTTCGGCGGGATGTCGAGGCGATTCTCGAAGTGAGCACCAAAGCAACTTGTTTCCCCGGCGGGGTCTTCGCAATTTTTCGGACCGTATATCGCCGGGTCATTCTTTCCTGGGCGGAAGAGGCCCGGTCGGTCATGTTAACGGCCCCAGAGACCGCGGCCTCCTTCAAGAAGCTAGACGCTCGCCTGACGCTCGAGAGTTTGTCTAGTGACTTCCTGTCGGCAGCAGCCGTCAAAATGCTAATGGACGCAATAAGCACCGTCCGCCAGGCGAAAGCCTTTGGGTTTCACGGAGCTCACACCGCTACGGCTGAGGAGTGTCTGGAGAAACTCTTCCCTGACTGCCATTCGGCCTGGTGCAAGAAAACTTCGGCGGCAATGCTGAAGCGTGTAGAGCTCCTGGAGGCCAGAGTATCGCCTGCCAACAGCCGGCAACCTGCTCAATCTTCCCCGAAGCGGAAACCTCTACCCGCCCCCGTCAACAACAGGGCACCGGCTCGCTCTGTGTCCCCGAAGGCGAAGAAGCCCAAAGCTGCGGCCAGCGGCGGCGGGCGTGCGTCTCCGAAGCCGGCTCGTCAGCCGACCTTCATGGGAATGTGCAAGTCTTGGCTCGACCTGCTGAAGGATGGCAATTTCTGCTGCGAATGCATCTTCATTCGCGCCACTGTGTCGGGCACCTGCGTGCCGAAAGGAAACCAGCCTTGTTTCATGTGCACCGCCGTCGCCAAGCACATGGTGGCCCCGGGGGGACCCAAGCCCCAAGTCCCGGACGACGTAGTCAAGGCGTTTTTCGCAAAGCCGGAAATCCTGGCCACCGCGTCCCACGTCGGGAACGGCAACGGCAAGCTCCTCGACCAGCTCCGTCCCACCTTGCGGTGATCGGGAGCTAGCTTTCTCAAAAAGCTACCTACTAGAAATTCCAGAGAATTTTTTAGTAGTAAAACTTCCCGGGATTCTCCGGGAACCGGCTTGCGCCGTACAAAATTATCTAGCCACTAGCGTGGATTGATGTTAAAGGAAAAATACATTCGTAGTATCCGAAATGTCTTCTTTAACTTTCTTTTGTTGCATGCAGCTGCATACTAGTTACACCTCATCCTCGTCAACATCCATCGTCACCGTCCTCCCCTTCTCGTGGCCTGCAGCAGCCGCTCCCAGCGTCTGCCCACGAGGGGATCCAGGTTCACAAGGCTTCTCTAGCACCTAGCAATTCTGCTATGGTGTCTTCAGAAGATCTCGTGGATCTGGCCGTTTTCTACGTGCTGATGTCGCACCTAGCTCATGTCGACCGACAAGCAGATTTGCGTCTTCAGCCTCCGGGCGCTTCGGAAACTGGGCCGCCGGCGCAAGAACTGTTTGGGCCCCGGCACTCTTCTCAGCAAACTCTCGGCAGCACAGGCCGTGCAGCCGTCGCATGCCCGTCGTCTCAGCCCCGTCCGGGCCTGCCCGGTTTCCCGTTCGCAGCCTCGGCAGAGTCGCCTGCGACCAACAGTCTTGCGAGCCATCGTCAACAGAGTGTTGCTCCTGGGACGGCTGCATATTCCGAAGAAATTCAATCTGCGACGGAAGTACCGCTGTGGACTGCTTCTGCTGCAGTTCAGGCAGAAGCGTCTACGACCAATAATTACGTGAACCCACTTTTGCATGATTGTTTTTCAACCCAAGCAGGCCCGTCGTCGGCCAATAATGATTTGTGCCCGGCCAATTTACATGATTGTAATTCAACCAGTAAAGGCCAATTTTCGGCCAACAAGGACGTTCCATCGGGAGGGTCTCAGGACAACTCTGCGGACCAAACCGAACAATCTACCGGGTCTTCAAATCAAGAGTTGTCGCGACCGCGGTCGCCAATTTCGGGGGTCGCGGGTTCGGAACCGCTACCGGTCACAGGTTCGTGTACATGTACATGTGACATCATGATGACATGTGTATGTCATGGTACATGTACATGTACGTGCACATGCACATGCCAATGTACGAAATGTCAATTCGATACATGCACATGTAAATGTCCTCTCCGGTGCGCCGGGGCCTGGACCTGCGCGTCCTGTAAGTACAGACACGAACTGGCAGACGAATCGTTCAAGCTGAAAAGCTGCCAACTGTGCGGTGAACGGCGCAGCGGTGCCCGCCGACCTGAGCTTGCTACTCCGGTTCTGACGGCTGCAGATTTCGAAGAATCTCATTCTGCGACGGAAGTACCGCTGAGGACTGCTTCTGGCTCAGCTGTGCATCCTGCGCTCCTCTTCAGCCGAGGCAGTTCCCAGAGAGCAGAACCGCCCCACCATTTCTGGCATGCACCGTTGTCGTTATCGTTCCGTCTTCCGGCCCACCAGCGTCAGTGGATTGAAGATCTTCAACCGCAATTGCGAACCTTAACAGAGCAGTGGCTGGCAGCAGGGGTCAGCCTGCCAACAGCCTTAGATCAGGCCATGAAATGCCATGAATTGGAAAGTTTCCGGAGCTGTGTGGCTGAAGCCATAGTCAGTGGGAACATTGGTCAGTGGCGTGCTTTTAGGAACCAACGTCACTACCCGTGCGGCCAGTTCCTGTCTCCTGCAGCGTCAGCTGAAGCTCTGGACCGCATAGCTGAAGGTCTTTTCCGGCGGTTGGCCCTAGAGCCGCTAGTAAACGACATTAATTGCCACAATTTCGATCTGTGCTGGTTGTCGGCTACGGTGGCCTCGGACCCGAGCAGTAAGGTCTGGTCCTTGGAACCGTTTCTTCGGTCGGATGTCGAGAATATTTTCCCCGACCGGTCGTTTCCACCAGCGTTCGTGAGACCGGCACCGTTCGCCGCGTCGGACCTCGACGTGACGAACGCTTTGCCACGAGACTTTATGTGGGAGTCGGCGCGAGACTGGCCGTTCTCTCTGCAGGCCTCGCAGCCATCGTTCGAATATCGAGGCGAGGCCAGGTTTCCAGAACAAGGGGATCCTGGGGGGCTTTTTGCGTCGGGACCGATCCCGCCGCCCCAGGCCATGCCAGCTCTCCACCCGTTGTTACCTCTATCAGCGGGTCACTGGCCGCTATCAGGTCCCCTGTCTCGGCTGTTCGTAGTCCCGTCCGGTCACTCGTTACCAGGTCTACTCGAAATTCCGGGCGATTCGCGGCTAGTTTCGATGTTCCGCCGGGCGGCAGGATTGGTCCCCGGGCTACCTGCTTCTGCGATCGAGTCAGCAGCGCAAACTCATCCAAGGGTGGAAGATTTTGACCCATCCATCATTGCGGCAGCGGCGTTCGCTAAACACCACGCGTCAGCCGAGAATGTAAGACTATTACCGTGGCCGTCGTCACTGTTTAAATGGATTGCCGCGGCGTTCGACACGGCGGCTTCTGAAGCAGTGAGAAAATCGCTACATAACGCGATTATTGAAATTCTTTTCGCGGACGGCATTCGAAATAAGTGGGAAATCATCAGCTGGAGTGCGTCGCCGTTGCCTTGGGCTTGCGTCTCATGGGAACGAGTCCCTCTAGTTCCAGGAGAGGAAAACTGGGACGCAGGTACGGTTGATTCTCAACCCGCAGTCTCAGACTTGCAAGTTCCAAGTGTTGCAATAAGCCTGAAGCGTAATGTGTCAGCAGCTTCACCAGATGCTGACGACGAACCCGCTCCAGAGTTTTTCCGGGCAGCGGAGAATTCTCGCAACTCGGTGTCAGTCGAAACCGCGTCGGAACTAATTGAGACCGTCCCAGATCTCGACGACAAGTTTTTGCCTGCATTCCCGGCGGATCCGGTGTCAGACTCTCTATCGAAGCGTTTGAAACAGTCAGGCGGAAGCCCCCGTACGTATGGCCCCGCGGGCTCGCCGTCAGTTTGGTACCTTCCGGATCTCTTTGAGGCAGAGAATGCAGACCTCTCTGAGTCAAATGGCAACACAATTCTTTTTCCCCAGCATGGCCCTTCGTTCAATGCAGCGGGAGTGCCCCGCAACCCAGCAGAAGAGGCGAATTTACATGCTTCTTCAGCAACAGCTTGGTCTACACCAGTTCCCGCTCACTTATGGGCTGCCCAACCGCCCCCAGACCCGGAGCCGCGAACCTGGGCTTCGGACCCCGTCAATTGTGCTTTTCTTTGGAAACAGACGGCGCCGGATGTTTCGCTAGGGCCGTCGTACTCTCAGTTACTTCCGCCGTCCTTCGCATCAGCAGTGGCAAGAGACGGGCATGGAATTCTGGTGGCCATCAAAGGGGCAACAGGTTGCCAGTCCCACGCGACCCTGGCCGCAGTAAGACAGTTTGAACTCCTCGCCGCGTCGGCATCCAACCACCCCGTCTCGGACCAACGGGCCCAGACTCACTGGGCAGACGACTGCCGCCTAATGGTTGGGGTCGAAGCGTTTCGGTGGGATAATTTTCTGTCAGAGTTTTTCGGCCCGGGTTATCTAGTTGTACTGATAACTGAGAAACGGGCCCTGGAACTGCCGTCGATTGTCTCCGCGGTGGGTCTGCTCAAAGCTAACGGCAGCTCTCCGGCGTATGTGGAGTGCGTCGTGTACCTTCCGGACAAGTTCGATCAATTTGAGTCGGGCCGCCATTCGGACGTCTGGGACTCTCAAAGAGCCATCGATTATTTTGACGCGATCGTAGCAGTCGTCAACGTGCATCAGCTGTCGCAGGACCTTCTCGACCGCTTGGATTCTCCCGCCCGGGCACTTGCCAGAGTGCCACGCGCGTCACCTGAAAACCTCACGCAGGCTTTCAAAGAATCCGGCCCGGCACTACTGGCGTTTTCAGCGTCGCGTCGATTAGTTGGTGCATCGGGCGATTGGGCCGTTCGGGGTGTGTTCTACGACGACTTCATTTCGACGGGGTTCAAAATTTTTATGCCCCACGTGCTAGATTCAGAAGCCTATGTGGCAAAGTTGTGCGGTGTAGATCTGGCCGATGGCGACACCTATTGGAAATCTAACACTCCCAAGAAAAATAAAAATGAATCAGCCACGGAAACCCAAGAACTCGTTATTCTAGGCTTAACGATCCCGGCTGCTGACGGCATAGGCAAACTGTCCTACGGCGACCACAAGCGGTCGAGAGTCGAGGATCTAGGCCTAAATATTCTGGCTGAAGCCGTCGACCGAGGCTCTGCAGCAGCCAGTCGAGCGTCGGCATCCAACCGCGCCCGTACTTCTCGCTCCCCGGCCCGAGTGCGAGGCCCCGAACTTTTGAGTTGGCTAGGAAAAGTCGGAGACCTGGCGAACGCAGATCCTTTCCTGGCAACAACTCTGTCCGGCGTCTACAGCATCCTTCCCCCAATGTTTGGTGATCTACCGGAGTTCGATCTCTCGCTGTCGGCCCAAGAAATGCTACTGGATGTCTGCGTGGCCGTCAGGGACGGCCAGGGTCGAGCGGCGCTACCTGCGTTCTCGCTTCCGGACCCAGCTGACGGCACGACATGGATAACTCTGTGTGACGCGTCCCGGCGGTTACTCCCGCTAGCCAGCGGAGAGAAATGGAAGGTGGGTGCCGGGGGCTGGATCTTCAACCCAGCAACCCGAATTGTAATCTGGTTCGCCTTTGGCTGGCGTCACGACGAGGTAAAGCTAATCGACATTTCAAATCTAGAAGGGAAATGTCAAGAGATTTGTTTAGCAATAATTCGAATCATAAGCCCATCAGCGGTGCGAATCCGCACCAACAGGTTGGTCCGCCAAGAAATCACCTACATCCACCAGCTGGGCGATAACCAGAGCGAGAGCGAACATCTCCAGAACTCGTTTCGTGGCAAAGCCGCTTCCGCTCGTCGCTCAGTGACCCGGCGATCGGCTATCATGAGATCAATGCCCAACGCATTTGTTCTGAGTGATCATGTGCTCCGCCAAAATAATTCAGAAAGCGACGCGATGGCCGATAACGAATCAGCGGAGGCATTGCGTTTAATCCGGCTTCGGTGTGCCCCCGCGGCAGGCAATGTGCATTTCGTCGAATTCCCGGCGAGCAATATCCCCAACGCGGTGAGGGACACTTCCGACATTCGAGCAATTATTAAAGCCGCCGTAGCGGGCAATTCGGCGAGTGGAGTCCACGCCGAACACAAGTGGTCTAGTGGGGTTAAATCCCGTACGGAAACTTTCGTGGAACATCGGGACATCCTTCGAGATCTGAGGTTGCCCGCTCACCACGGTTTTGCCGAATTCGCCGCCGGTTTTGAGTCCGCCAGTGCTTCACTGAGCTCGAAGTTTAGTTTGCCCGCATCAAGTCGTTGGCCAGGCATTTGGCAAGACATGCCGTTGGATGCTTCGCTGACGGATGACGACCGCCAGCGTTGCGCGGTAACCGCAGTTGCAGTGTGGGATGTGTATGCGCCAACAGCCGTCCTCCGCGCGCCGCGTAGGTCCCAGCTGCCGGCGTCAGACAGAGTTTCGGCTTCTTTCCCTTTCGTTTCAGCCCCAAAACCCGCGGTTGGTCGAAGGGGGAACCCGAACCGCTACGTTCCGGCTCCGCCTCCGGAAGCCATGAGAGCCCCGGACGCCAAGCTGGCTCAGTCTCCGGTCACGGGCCCGTCGGACCGCTCTTTCTCAGGCTTGATTGACTACGTTGGAGCCTACCTTCGCGGTTTAGACGACAAGCTACTGGCAAAGCGTGACGACGCCGTCGAAGCCGCGGGTTTGCCCCGTCTTCTTCGGCCTCCTTACATGTATCCTCCCCCGCCGCCGGGGGGTTTTCTTTCCGCAGACTCAGCAGTTGAATACATGGCCAATCTGCGCCAATACTTTTTGCAACGTTTCCGCGACTACAGTGCGCAGGCGGTGCAGGCCTGCAAGACGGGCCCGAATCCGATGTCTCTGAATCGCCTTCTTCCCATGGGCAAAGACCTGGATTTTTGCGACGACTGGCTCGTGGCCTACGACGCGGAATGGATTCGGTCAACAGCGGCAGGCGACGACTTTAACCTGGATGTTCTCCCAAACAATGGGTTCGTCGACCGCACTGTAATCATCCGAGCAGCCAGGATAGATGATTGGGGTTTGTCGTGGGACACAGCTACATCATACGACGCGGGCTCCAATGTGATGCACAGGAGTCGCCGCGTTCTGCCGATACCTTGGGCAGATCCGCAGCTTTTCACCGAATTAGATTTCGCCCAAATTCTGGCGATTGTCACCCGAGACTGGTTCAATGGCATCGAATCCCCAGACATTGACATAATCTTGGAACATATTTTCCTTGGGTTTGACGTCCGCTCCACAGTGGAAAGAGCGATCGTTCTAGTCGCAAACACGCCCGATTTCTTCTTGAACAGAGATTTCGTTGAGAAAAAAACCGAGGAGAAAATGTCAAAATTTGTTACACCAAGATTGTCTCCGGGCGTGCGAGGTTTAGCAATCGTGCCCTGTTTCCTTTTATCAAACAACGTCGTCCTAGACCAATTGGATGGAGCCACGGGCGAAGTGAAGCCCAGGCTAACTTGTAACCCTTCCGGCCCAGTTCCGCCTTGGTCGAAAGAATTCCTCAGAGCGGTTCGGTCCCGCGCATCCCGGAACTCTCCGGCACCAGCCTGGTCGGATTTCGGGTCGTTTGACCCTACGGTGAACGGCAATCACACGCGCAAAGTGCACTTTGATTACATGAAACTATCGGACATAGCGCACCAGTCAGCCATCTTCTTGGCAGCGCGCCATACGGTACTGCAGCCCGACCAATCGTCAGAGTCTCTGGCCGTCTCGCAAGCCAAGGCCGATATGAGTTCATATTATGAAGCCCTGAGCCGGGGAACTCATTTTTGGCACTACAATTTAAATTTTGTGTCTCCGCGGGGAATGCAATTGAACAGCCGTGCATGTTTCGGTTTCAGTGCAGAACCGGACACTAGCAACCGCTGGGCTTTCGTACTGTGTGACCTCATGAACCGAGACCTGGCCCAGGAGCAGGCTGCTTGGGAGCGAGTCTTCCGCTTTGCCAGAGATGGGAAACTCTGAACCTAACCCAGTGAGCAGTCCAAACAATTATTGTGCCTGCTAGGGTACATGATTGTGTGGGGTACTATCCGGACGAGTGTTGGTCAACATAGGGTTCCGGATAAATAATTATGTAACTAGTAAGTTACATGATTGTACTGCGGGGCCCTTTTTAGACTTTCCTTCGGCCAAATTCATTCAAGCAGATGCGCTCCGTGCCGCAGACGAAGTCACGGCAACTGCAACTGCAGAATGCAAGATGTAAATGAGTTAGGCTGCACTCGGATTTTCGAGTCAGGCCACTGAAAAAAATCGGGCATTGTCCCTCTGATTTCAGTTCACTTTTCATTCACTTTTAGAACACAGGAGTGTTTTATTTATCTGCATGCTTACACCTGGCCTAAAGCCAATAGTAGTCGCTACCGGATTCCCCGGGGTCTAGACTAGGTGCCGACCACATAGCTCTGCTATATCGTCGAACTGGCCGTGGAGCCCGTTCAAAAAGTTTCGCGCCCGGCGGCGCGCATTACGAACTCCCCGGTTCTCGCCAAGCTCGTCTGCGTCGCGAACGTCGACGTGGTCGTCCAGTCCCAAGCGTGGCCCACCGTGCACGTGCCGCCAGCCATCGGCATTGTCCAGCTTCTTCAAAGCGCGAATCGTGCTCACTTTGCGACGCTTCCGGTGCTCTTCCCCGCCTTCATAGGCGAGACGGAACACATGCTCAAGGATACCGACGGGCGTCTCCCAGAACGGATCGTCATATGGCAACCATTCATCCCCGGCCCCGGCAGCTTGGCTGCCTTCGTCTTGATCCACGAGGCGGAGAAACAGAGAAAGTTTCATCATTTCCTGCGGGTCAGCCGCTAAATATAGAGGATCCAGCTCAAGACGAGGAATTCCTTCAGCTGCTGGCGGGCGGCTACCGTCAGCAGGCCACCGCGAATGCTCAGGGTCATTCCAGTAAAACGCCGCCTGGGCCAATGCCCGCGCTTGAGTCTCTCCCCGTTGTTGATAAAATTTGGGCTGTCCTTCAACATAAACGGGAGCCGGCGGCGCGGGGGCCGGCATCGCAAGCGCCGGCGGCGCAGGCGCCGTCGGGCCCCGGGTGCCGTCGGCGCGGTTTCCCTGGTCGGCACCGCCTGCTGGGCTCTCCTCGAACTCGGAAGATCTCGCCCAAGCAGAGCCGTCCACGAGGCCCGCGGATGGAAAATACGTCGGCACATAGGGCTCTCCGTTGCCCATCCGCAGTCGGGCGGCCTCGGGACCATGGTCTTCGTGAGCCGCCGCTACCGAGGGCGGGTCAGCAAACCGGGTTCCGAAGTCATACATACCTTCGTTCTCGCGCCGGCCCCAGAATTCGTCTAACTCGCGGGCAGCGGGAGTTTTACGCCAGTGACGGTCAGTGGCGGTCAGTCCCGGCCAATCGCGCCG
>Ga0206126_10003764_pt1 | contig 15147 bp, 22 predicted proteins | sample Helgoland_Spring_5_FD_148621 | JGI IMG/M metagenome (GOLD analysis project Ga0206126, IMG submission 148621) | Pelagic subsurface seawater microbial communities from Kabeltonne, Helgoland, North Sea - Helgoland_Spring_Bloom_20160412_1 | ecosystem: Environmental > Aquatic > Marine > Epipelagic ...
GTACACCATTTAGTCCCTTGTCCATAATAACAAGCCGCCGCTTTGTCTTTAGGCACTATAACTCTAATCTCACTGTCACGATATATTTCACGACTGCTACCTCTGTCTGTAATAGGAGCTTCTAAGTCTTCTTCACTGTAATTTTCCATTGCCCTAAGTAGATCATTAGGATGTTTCATTTGATTAATGTCTTTGTGTTTGGGCTCTAGTTTCTTTCTTAATTTGAGAGTCACATACCATTCTAGTGCATCTCTCATTTTACTCTTAATGTCTTCTAATGGAATAATTTGTTTTGAATACATACGGGCTAACCATTGACTGTATTCTTTATTTTTTGTAGGATCTCCCATTTCAATCTGAGCAAACACTTTGTTTAATAAATCTTGTTTGTCGTTAGGGTGTAGTCCTTTCCAAGCACCACTGCGTGAGTGTAAGTTCCATATGTCTATATCAGCACGTGGTTGCTTGTCTTTCTGTAGTGCCTGTATGATTTTTTCACCATGCACCTGCTGAGTTTTTTCTCTGGAGTACTCTAAGATAAAGTGTCTTGCTCTCATTTTTTAAATATATTCCCTTTTGTATCTTCAGCTATAACATGCACTTCGCCGTCGTATTTAAATTTTATATATGGATCCTGCGATATAGATATCTTAGTATCTGCCTGCATAATAATATATTCTTCTTCGTCAACCCAAGTAATTGTTTTAATAATCCATCTTGGTATATAACCACCTGACTCTAGATCTTTTTGTAGCCCACTAAACATAGGATGTTTAATTCTAGTTGTCTTGTACCCTTCTTTATCTTTAAATAATATCTTACCTAGATCTTTTGTCAGTGCTGGATCATGTACGTCCATATAGCCTGAACAGCCACCACTAGCTCTAATACCAGTCTTGTGTACAAACAACTCTCCATTGATTGTTTCGCCGACTACACGCACATAACTATCTGTTTCCATTCTAATACGTGTTGATATTTCAGTGTTCTGTGTTTTATCTGTTAACTTAAATGTTGCTACATGTTGTACTGGATTAGCGTCAATAACCAAGTAAAGTTTAACAAAACGATCAGTGTTAACTGTGATAGTTACTGGTACCTGAGCACCACTGGCCGCTCTTAGAGGACCTGATATTGTTAGCTCATTATTGTTAGGTAATTCTACTGCTGTTCTCACGCCAAATAATCTTTCTTGTACGTAGGGCCATAGGTCAGGATTAAAATGTTTGTCATCATATGCAAACACCTGACTGGTAAACAACATTACCGCTATTAATAATAGTTTCATATGTTACTCCTTGACAGGATAGTACGCTGGTATCTCCTTCATACCTAAACGTTTTGCCTTAAAGGCACGATGGTTCCCGTCTATAACCACTCCATTGTGATCAATCACAATAGGTCTTGCTAGTATTTCTTCTTTACTGATACGTTCAATTGTATCGTCATCAAAGTCTTGAATACGATCATATGGATCGTTTTCATCTTCATAATCTTTTACTTGGACCATTGACATAGGTATTCGATCCATTTTCCACACGTCGTGATCAAGCACTGAGTAATCTAATTGATCTGACCAATTGTGATGATTTTTCTTAACATACTTCAGCACATCAGTATTCAGATAACTTTCAATTATAAACTCAGTTGTTCTCATTATATCGTTTTATCCTTGAGCATATCTTTTACTATTGGATACGTCTTACTCTGATTTGGCATACCTTGTAAAAATCTTAATATATTATTAAACTCCACCCTTGCTTCTTCTTCCATTCCTGCACTGCTTAATTCTTTGATATTTTTTATTGCTCGAAATATGCTTAAAGCTATACCACCAGCTTTTTTAGCTTGCTCTTGAGATTGTGGTTCAGATTTTTGCATTGGATTATCTGTCATCGATGCCATAGCTGGATCGTACGTCAATGCGGCTAACAAAGCGGCTATTGCCGCATTAGTTCTTATACCTTCGTTTACTATGATTTCTTCAGCTTTCATAACTTTATTATACACTCTTTGTTAATATTTGTCTAAACCATTCACCAGTACCAGGCAAACATGCTCGATCCTCTGGAAGTACTAGTTGTGCTTTTTCAAATGATTCTTTAGCATCCTTAACTAATTGTTCATAGTTAGGATCGTTTTTAATTTTCCTAATAATACTTTCAACTGATTGCATATCTTTCACAGTACCACCTAAAAGTTTATCTGCTATTTCTTGAGGATCTTTAGTAATTACTTCATTACTAGCACGGCTTATTAAGCCATACTTTTGGCTCCATTTTAATCCGTAGAACTTAGCAATACTTGATAATAAAATATGTCTATGCAATCCTTTATAGGGCGATCCTTCCGGAGAACCTGTTAGGCTAAATTTCTGCCATTCCGGATCACCAAACATAAAATCTACTTGTACGTAACCATTAGCCTCATCGCCTAAGATAGGTGCTTTATAATGTACCGAGTCTCCACTTTTACGTAAGTCTTCTGCTTTAACTTTCTTACCTAGCAATTGATTAATTAGTGTTTGTTTATCTATTTTGGTTTCATCAACAGCCAGATCCAAATCACCTGATGTTTCCTTGCGTCCAGTCGATCCTAACATGTTGTCTACAAGATTAAGTCCTGTTAGTTTTTCTAACCACTGTACTGTAGGAACAACATTATCACGTGTAATACGTTGTGTTAAAGGTTCACCCTTTTCGTTTTTAAAAACATTACCGCCTTCTAGTAATATCATTTTTTCGTCCTTTTACTAACGTATTTTGCATGCGGAACTTTAAGATTCTTTTTACCGTATACTTTACCAATTTTATGTCTATAACTTAGATTGTTTGGATCTAATCCATAAAAATGGTCCAATGATTCATCCATTTCTTTAATAACATACTGCTCATCCCACATCTTATTCAATGTTCTTTCAGGATACTTAGTTTCCGCATTAGGATCGAATTGACTAGCACTTGGATCTAGCACAGTGGTACCCATCTTAACTACATAGTGTTTCCAATATTTTTTAGGTATTTCTTTCCAACGCTTATCTGCTTTACTGTCATCACCTTGATAACCTGCTACCTGTACTAGTTCAGCATCTAATCCTTTTTCTTTAGCACGATTGAATAACTGTTCAGCATAGTCGTAGCACTTGTCGAACTTATCTTCTTTTAATGCAACTGTGCTGTATGCTTGATCTAACTGATCTTTAACTATTTGTAGACTGTCCTCATCAGCTTGATATTTAATTCCAATACCACCAGCTTTCCTCCAGGCATCTATGTTTGTTCCTTTGTCATCTATTAGTATGTTAGGTGTCTGCCCATTGGTTGCAAATTGTGCCTTATTGCTAGTAATCTGTATTGTTTGAGGTTGAGGGTTAAGATGTTCTTTGATCCAAATCTTTTTCCATTTTTCACTGTTAGCATAGTCGTTACGCAATGGAGAACTACAAATACTGTAACTGCCGGCATAACTAATTGCAAGATTTACTAATTGGTCTGCTGTAGGGAATTTAGGTAGTCTAGCAAAGAAGTCCGTTCCTATTAGGCTATCTAATATCGGATCAACTTTGGCCGCTGGTATATCTCTATATGATTTAACATCTGCTAGTTTAGCGTACTCAGCAAAAAAGTTCGCAAGAACACCATCCATATCTAGATAGATCATAGTGTCCTTAGTTGCTTTAATTTTTACTAGTTCACTTGCTCTCATAACTAGTATTTATCGTGGTTTGAACTATCCGGCTTGTCTAGTGAGATAGTTAATTCTAGTTTTTGTTGGTTTAAAAAACTCATCAACAGTATCATTCACAGTCTCAACATCAAACTGTTTACATGAAAATACGTCTAGATATAGGTCACCAGTTGAATCAATAAAGTGAGCTACGATAGTTGATGTAACAATAATCTGTACAGCAGTTAGTCCAGCTTTATCTGGAAATTCTGCCGCGGTGTATTCTATGTGTGTATCGCCGATAGGTTTCATATCAATACGTACCAATAACGCATCAATAAAGTCTTTAACTACTGTAGCATCTTTGATATTTAATCGATCGCAATCGTGGCAATCTAAAGTGAGGTGATACCCCCAATACAATGAACTCATTGAACTCTCCTAATTGAAATATTATATTACTTGCCTTCCATAAGCTTAACAGCTTTGTTATAGTCTTTCATATTAATAGCACCTTCACGTAGAAGTTTTTCTCTATTAACTAAATGCTTTGCTTCAACTTCATCTTTTGATCCACCAAAGTATGCTACACAATGTCCTGATTCAATCATAACATCTGTTGCCATGTTGCCGTCGTTGGTTATAAAGTCACCCAATATACGTCCAAACTTACCTTTGGCATCATACTTCTTGCACTTTAGAACTGATTTTTTACCTAGTAGTGATTTAAGTTTATCCTTTGCGGCTAAGCCAAATACTTTTTCTACTTTATCTCTTGTACGACTTTCTGGTGTATCAATGCCCATTATGCGAACACGTTCTTTAACTAATACTACACCAAAGCCTAGGTCAATGTCTACATCAACTGTGTCACCGTCCACTACTCTTTTAATTGTTACTGCATATTCATACATGTTTAATCATCCCCAGTTTAACTGTTAATGATATATTTATATCACAGGAATCCAAGTATTAAGGAGGTAAGGAGTAGATTGTATATAATGCATAGGAACAAAATCCATGGAAATACCTATCCGGGGATCTTCTTGTTGCCATTCATTGACCATATGTGTATCACCTTCATCTTCGTATATGCTAAATGTATTATTTTTAGTATGGTGGTCAAATACCTGTCCATTTGCCCACTTATACCTAGTGACACTAGGTTCGGTGTTGACGTAATACGAAGCAACATAAGTTTCATCTAAATCGCTAAGAGCTTTCCAATGATTATGCCACGGTATACTCTCCCCTTTTTGTTGGTAGTTCAACCAAGCATGCACATAGTAGTTGTTGTTGTACTCGTTAACATCATTGAACACACGACATATTTCTTTGTACAGTTGATTTATACTACTATAAGGAAATGTAAACACATTATAGAAATCGTGTAGTCGTGAACTGGTAGGTGCCTGTTCTAGTTGTTTACTCAAAGCATTTTCGTACTTTTTAGCATGGGGTACTTCTTGTTTGCTATACGCTTTTGTAACCTTGTTGTTTATTCTACGGCAATCTTTTGTTAGTTGTTTGAGGTCTAGATCAAACTCTATGATCTTCATTTACTTAATATCCTAGTTATTTCATATGTTATATCACGTTCACCAGAATCGCTGTGAATGTCTAAGCTTGGATGATCGTGATGATTTTTATGCCACGTTTCTCCAAAACTAAACCACATATAGTTTTTAGTATTGCTTGGCCCTAGGCTATCGTGTTGTAGTAATAACACCAAAGCCACTGCCCATAACGTTAAGCTGGCCGGTATAGCCCAAGCAAATAAAAATAATTCCCAACTGATTAGATACATTATAAAAGCATTGCCAAATACAAATAGCCAATAGTATTCGTGTACCCAATGGTACTGTCTCATTAATCCAATTAAGTTTTTACTAAACACTATGTCATTGCCGTGTATAAATTTATGATAGCAAAAGAAAACACTACGCCATCCTCTAGTTCTACCGTGCGGATCGTTTGCTTGATCTGAATGTCTATGATGTATATTGTGTACAGCAACAAAACTCAATGGCGAACCTAGTCCAGGCATAAAAGCACACCAAGCCACAAACCATTCAACAGGTTTACGCATTTCAAAGTACCTATGACTAAAGTACCTGTGCATTCCTATATTGTTGCCTATACAGAGATATAAGAAATAAAATACAAAACTAACTAACCACCAATACCAATCTGCTCCTACACCTAGCACGAGGAATACAGGTAACAATAACTGTATCATTGTCATCCATACATAGTTAGGTTTTAATAGATACTTAATCACGGTTAGGTTGCCCTTGCCAATCATATTGAGGTTTAAATAATTTACTAGTTCGATATGTCCAATCTATTTCGCCAGGATTAATTGCTGTGTCAGGAGCCGCTGGATGTAAATGATGATTTAAATGTAATCCTTCGTACAGGTAGTCCCAACGATGTAACGGTGAGTTGTTAGCTTCTAAGTGCCAATGCTGTCTCCATACTGCCCAACCTATTCCCCAACAGGCCGCACTAGCAGGAATCAACCACACAAATAAAAATAACTTGTAATCAATCCACCACAATATACCTGCGTTGATTAAAAGAAATGGTATGTAAAATTTATGTAGTAGAGCATATTTTCTGCCTAGTCTAGCGATATGTTTACTAAACACAGGAGTTTCTTTTGGATCTACAGTTTTTTGAAACCATATTAACCAAGAACGTTTGCCACGTTGAGGACCGTGTGGATCTAGTTTTGTATCTGAATGTTTGTGATGTATAACGTGTGTCATAGCATAACTCAAAGGTTCGCCTAGTCCGATCATTGATCCTGTCCATAGGAAGAAATATTCTACAGGCTTCGAAACTTTAAAATGTGCGTGTGTGAAATATCTATGTAAGGCAATGTTGTTACCGATCATTGAATATACAATAGTATAGAAAAATACTGCGATAGCCCACCAATACCACTCAGCACCTGATTGAATACCTAAGTAGATGCCCAACGGTAAACTTAATTGTAGTATACCAGTTGCGGCTGTGCTAGGAGCCATATATTTTAAAATTTTACCCATCATATCTTTCTAACACCATACTTGCGTTACGTCCACCAAAACCAAAACTATTCTTTATACTGTATTTAATATCTAGTTTGGTATTTGTAGTAGGTAATGACATACCCTCACCACAAGGATCTTGGAGATTAGCATTGCCTGGTACTTGACTGTCACGCATACTCTGTAAAGTATAGATAGTTTCTACTATTCCGGCACCTGCCATGGTGTGTCCTATTTGTCCTTTGTTGCTGACCATTGTACGTCCTGGAACGATATCTAACATTGCGTCAAATTCAACTTGATCTCCAGCTGGTGTACTGGTTGCGTGAGCATTAACAAAGTCAATATCGTCAGCTTTGACTTCAGCACGCTGTAACGCATCTGTTACACAGTTCCTAGCACCAATACCTTCAGGATCTGGACTAGTGTCACTGACAAACACTGTGCTAAACGCAGTACTTTTTATAACCCCATATATCTCAGCACCTCTGGCTAAAGCTTTTGATAATGGTTCGATGATCATTGATGCCGCACCTTCTCCCATAACAAATCCACTACGATTACGATCAAAGGGTTGACTGCCTGTAGGACTTAATGCTCCAAGACTCTGGAACCAATACATATAAATTGGCTCTGCTATATGATCACTGCCTCCTACTATCATAGCATCTAGGTCAGGATTAGTTTTCAATGTCATAACAGCGTGATCAATACTGGTCAATCCTGTAGTACACGCTGAGTCCATTGCTGTGTTTGGTCCTGTTACTCCATAAATCGCACTTACCTGTGCGGCTGGAAAATCTAATCCAATATTTAAACTTTTCTTAGGACTTGTCTTTTTCTTACCGTTGTTTAGTGCTGAAAATATTTCTAATCTTAAACTAGTACCTGATCCAAATGTACTAACTACAACACCTACATTTTTGCTAGTTAATTTACTGTCTGTGATAGCTTCATCAACACTCATTAAACAAGCTCTGGTATTTGGATCCCAATTAGGCCAACCATAATCAAAGTGTTCTGGATGCTGATCATCTTTCTGTAACTTAGGACTTAATCCTGCTATGGTTGTTTTTAAACTTGAATGTGTGTTAGGGAACTTTGTAGGATCATCTTCAGGCCACGTAAATGGTTTGATTGCTGATTTTCCCTGTAGTAGACTTTGCCAACTAGATTCCGCAGTGGATCCTAATCCGTTGAATATTCCTATTCCTGTAATAACATATGATTCCATATATTAATTATAACATTTATTAGAAACTAAAGCAATAACACTGTTCTTTGGAAGATTTAATTCAGCTGACTTTTCCGGAAACACTTTAGCGTGTTGTAAACTAGCCAGAGATTTATTATTAGCAGTTATAGGACCAGTGATACAAACAACAGTAACACGTTCTTTTTTAGCAGTAACAGTTGTGACCATAGGACCTTTTATAATTTCAACATCTAATAATCTAGTATCTGGTATAGGATTAAATGATATTATACTCAATGGTTGATCTTGTGTTTCTGTGGTATGGGTCATATCTTTGAATCCTTGTAGATCTATCAACTTACCTTGATTATCATCATCTCTCTGACTTATAACATTATTATCTTTATCTGTTATAGTGCCACGGCCTTGTCCTTGTACAATATAGATGCATTGATGATAATGTCCGTTCCCACCGTTAAAATATTGATTAGTTTCGTGTGGACCGAAGTAGGCCATACAATAGATAAAATTCCCTGCATTAACGGCATTATTTAGAATCATAGAATAACTTCAGGATTTGCTAGTCCTTCAATTGGTTGTGGTTGTGGCGTGGGCAATTCAGTGGCCGGTACTTCAACCTCATGACCATTCCAACTACTAATGTCTAAAGGTGTTGGGGGATTTTCTGCTAGGTCTCTTTGTTGAACATATAGACTGATTTGAGGACGTATAGCTTCAATGAATTCGTCTAGATTTTTTACGTTATAGTTTGTAGTTTGGAATGCCACAGCAGGATAATCATCTATAGATTTTTTACTGTTGTCTGAACTGTATTTTACTAATACAGTATGCGAGTCTTGATCTATCTCTACAATTTTGATTTTGATATTACTCATTGTCCTTGTGTTACGCTTGACGCGGACCTGCTATGGTCCCAGTAGTTACTATAGTTGTTCTACTAGTTCCACTAATTGACACTCCAGCTCTTCCACCTACGCCACCTGGATTAGAGTCACTTGTTCCTGTTCCGCCTACTGTTCCGCGAGCACCACCTGAAGCACCACCACCTGCACCAGCTCCAGCAGTAGATACTGTACCATTATTAGCACCGCGACCATACCCAGCACCACCACCACCTTGACCTCCAGTGGGGCCACCACCACCGCCACCACCACCACCGCCACCGGCAATGATATTGTTGTTTACTAATTTAGTTGGATACTCTACTCTTAGTGCGATACCACCTATGCCACCTGGGCGTCCTGGTATTGATGTTGTTCTTGTTGTTTGTCCTTTACTAGTATTATATACTGGGTTACCTTTACTATCATATTCTATGCCACCAGTAGTAACATAACTACCACCTGTTCCGCCATCACCACCTCGACCTTGTATAGTACCCTCATTAATCAACCATACTGTGTCTCCAGAAGTTAAGCCATTGATTTTTAATGCTGGCGCACCGACTGCTGAACTACTAACTACTACAGCTGAATTAATTGTTAATGCAATATTTGATCTTCCAGGATAATAACTTGTTGCACTGAGGAAGTCACTTAATACATAATTATTTGTACTAGCCGCTATAGTTATATTGACCTGTACTGGTTGTGCTGGTAAACTAGCTGATCTTGTTGGAGTAATATTAACACCACTTTGTATTGGTTGCCATTCTCCGTCTGTTTTGATCCAACCTGCAGTGATTGATTTCCATACACCGCTAGATTTAATCCAAGCATTAGTAACTTCTTTCCATGTACTGTCTTTTATAAAAGTTTGGAAACTTTTAGTGAATATTATAATTACTGATCCATCATATCCTGCATATGCTCTTCTACTTCCTGGATAAATGGCAAGATTTCGACCACCTGGTAATGTGTTTGATCCTGCTATCAGTGATGTACTAGTAACTAAAGAATTAGCATAATTTTGTCCGCCATATCCACCCCCAGGAATTCCGGTGCTAGCAACACTTATACCTGCGGCACCACCTAGAGGGTATCCAGCACCACCGCCACCACCAGTGGCCCATGATGATGCACTATTCTGTCCTCTTGGAGTTGAATTTTTGTTTGTATCAACACCACCTGCTTTACCTACAGTGCCAGTCTGCGTTCCACCGCCACCACCTGCTCCACCGCCACCTGCGGCTACAATCATTGGTATTCCGTCTACTAGCAGAGCACTTGCTCCACCACCGCCACCACCTGTTCCGTTGCGACCATTGTTGTATGTACTGCTTGCAGTTCCATTACCACCTGTTAAACTTAGTAAAGGATTAGTTCCGTTACCACCTCGTGCAGTTGATCCTATGCCACTAGGGCCGTTTTGTCCTTTAGTTCCTACAGAAACAGTTATAACATCACCTTCTGCTATAGTAACTATTCCTTGTGCGAAGCCACCTCCACCACCAGCACGTCCATTATTGCCAGAATTACTAGCACCTGAACCACCACCTGCTCCCCATGCATACACCAGAAGTTGATTACTGAATCCTGCTGGAATAGTTACACGGTGACTACCTGGTGTTAGATATTGGAATAAGACTTGTGATGTTGCCATTAATTATCTTCCTTTGCTTCTACAGGAATTGATTGAGTTGTCTCTGATTTTTCTTTCGATTTGTGTGTCCACTCAATTGGGTCAAAAAATTCTCTTAGTAACATATTGATACTCTCATAATGCCTTTAATATAAATTATATTTATCACCTTTACAACACTTGACCTTTTTCTTAAATGATGCTATAATACTACTCTTACATTAACTTAAGGTATAATAATATGCAAAATTTAAGTGAAAAATTGAATGACATGATAGCAGATCCGTTTGATGGACCGTTTGAAGGTGAGGATTTTTGGGTTGACAGTGACGGTGTTATACAAGTTAGTGATAATAATGTAAGATTAGCTGGAATAATCATGCGTAAAGTAAATCAAAGTGGTGATTTTGATAAACCTTTAATTAAATTAGCCACAGCAGGAGATAGTATACAGCTAGCATTTGACACTCTTGGTGATACTACACCGATTTATTCAGCAAAGATTGGATTTAAAGGTGATATGCTAGCAGAAATACGTCAAAGTGAAAAAAATGAGTACCTATTGTATATAAACGGAAAACGTAACGTTAAAGTATATAGTAGTCTAGCTAAAGTAAAGAGAGTAATTAATAAGTTAGATACTGAAATGCAGTTAGCTGGTATCGAACCCGAACCGCTAGACGACTAACCTTTTTGTTGTAGCTGTTTTGCTCGTTGGATTATTGGTTTCATTTGATTGGCCAAATCTGGATTCTCAGCCGCAGTCTTAATAACATCCATCATAGGTTCTAAGGCCTTCATATCTTGTTGATTAGTGGCTTTACCTTGACTGGCATCATCTATAGCTTTAGCCAATTGTCCTGGTTGTACTGTACTTCCAGTTGCTTGTTTTAAGGTGCTAGTAGCTTTTGCCACTTGATCTAATTTTTCTTGATCAGGCTTAGATCCATCAGTACCCACAGTTCCAGTAGTACCTACAGTACCAACAGTACCTTGTTGTTCATATTCTTTAATTGGCTTACTTAGATCAACAGGCTTAGTCTTTGGTCTTTCTGAGTGATGCGGTATTCTACTGTCACCTTTTGCAAAACTATCTCTAGTATCTTTGTTCTTAAACCAAGTATCTAGTGTTTTACCAGCTTTACTTTCTTTGTTAACTAATCCTTGTTCTTCGGCTTGTTGATGTAAATCTTGTAAACGTTTTACAAGATGTGCTTTCATTTCTGGATCTTTTTCTGTGTTTGGATCACTTTGCAGTTGTTGTAATGCTTTTAGTTTAGCTTGATATTCTTCTTTGTCCTTTAAAGGAACAATTTTGTATTCAGATATCTTTAATAAATTCTCAGTACCTTTTTTACTTTTTGCTATAGTAATTAAATCATCTTTATCCAATGGACCAATGCCTTTAACTGCTTTACGTGTTGGCATACCTAAATCAACCCATAGTTTAAATTCTTTATCACTTGGTGATGTGTATGGAGACCAGTCCATATCAACTTTCTTACCGTCTTTTACAGCGTAATGAAATATCTTACTAACATCATCATATTGTTCTATTTCTTGTTCGTACGTCCATCCATTGTTATCATCGTCTTTTATTATAGTGTATTGCTCTTTTGGTTCGTGGCCTCGTGTATGTCTTGCTCCTTCACGAGCTGGACGTTTGTCAAGAGTGTCTTTGAATTCTTTATACATTTCTTCTAAAACTTCTTCTAAAGTTTTAGGAGTTTTTCCTTTAGCCAGATTTTTAAGTAGACTTTTAGTTTCTTTGTTCTTTTTGCTACCAACTAATTTATTACCTGGCATTCCTTTGTCAGTTCCTTTCCAATAACCAGGAAATTTAGCTCCAGGACCGCTGTCCAATGATAGTGTTTCGTTTGTTTTACTTTCGGTAATAGGTTCAATTGAATCAAGTTTACCTAATATTTTTTTAAAATCCATTATTTTGGTCCTAAGTCTACATCAAATTTAGATGATGCACGTAGGAACCATGCATGTTTTGCAAAAGCATCCTGACGTCCAGCTATAAAGTCACTAAGTCCGTATTCTTTTCTCTCTTCGGCTTCAACAAACAACGACTTCATGATTTCTTGCATTTTTTCTGCATCTACTAATAAATTATTAATCATTTCTTGTGGACTCAATATTAATACTTCGTCATCAATATTAGTTAGTGTACTAAATCTATATAAGCTAGCAGGTGTATATGATTTCAATTTACGTATGTTTTCAGCAAAGGCGTCTATAGTATCATATACTTCGTTGTAGATATCTTCAAACATATTATGATATTGATAAAAGTCTTCACCTTCTACGTTCCAATGAAAGTTTTGTGCTTTAATTGCAAATGCATACTGGCTAGCAAATGCTATTTTTATTTTGTTGGTAAACTTGTCCATTATTTCTTTTTAGCCTTTTTTGTTTCTCGTTTCATGAATACACTTCTACCAAAACCTGCACCACCACCCATTGATGTAGCAACGCCGCCTGCACTTGAAGCACCTGAACTAGCAGTTTCATCTAAACCAGCCCAAGTAGGATTTCCAACGTTATTAACTTTTCTATAAGTCATATGTTCGTGTACGGAATTTAAATGATCATTAGCAATAGTAAGTTTACTACTGACCCACCCAGGAAGTTCATCACCATCTTGAAACATTTTATATGTTTCCATAGCATTCTTAGCAATTTGTAACAGTTCTGCTTTAGCCATACTAGCTTCGTGATCGTCGTGTTCTTCGTTTAAAAATTGAGCTGATTTCATTATTGTGATTCCAGTTGTGTATCAATATATTTATCAACTCTAAAGTTTACTTGTAAGTTGTTAGGCTTTTGTATTAATCCTTCTCCGTTTATTATCTGAAAATTTTCAATATCAAATTTACTAGAATTGTTCACAATGGCGATTGGTTCTACACGCAGTACACAGTCTTGTGCTAGGTCAATATCGGCCCAAATATCTTCTTCAATATATACATTATTACCCCATATCCAATCACGCTCTACTATGAGATCTTGGTTTACATATACCCGATATTTTGGTAATTTTTTATAAGCAGTAGAGGTAATTAATGAAAACATATATCTAAGAAATTTTGGGCTGGATGTTTTATTAGCCTCAAAATCCGAAGGACCCGGAATTACAGAAAGAGATTTTCTTCTGTCTAAGAACCAATCAGATAATTCATTCCTAACTTCAAACCTTAGATTCGTTTTGGCCATGCTACTTCTTCATTAAGAATTTTGGTTTTCTACCTAGTCCAAGAGCTTTCATATTATCAGCGGGTGTATTTGGCCCAACATCTTGAGTCATTGACATTGAATATCTAGGATCCTTTGCCATTTTTTTATTAGTTGCAACTACTCCTACACCACCTCCTTCTGTAATATTCATACCTTTACGTACGGCTTTGTACAGTTGTGGTGCTAGTTTACCTGCTCCTGTTGCTTTCTCGAATTCTTTGAAATTACCTTCAGCGGCCGCCTTTCTTGCACCGCTAGCACTTACTCCAGCTAAACCTTCAACGCCATCTTCACGTTCGCCACTGGATACAAAATCAATATTCTTAAAATTATAATAGTGACGATTAGCTTCATTGCCATTGTAATCTGTTAGCAATTCTTTAAATGCTTCTAATCTGTCAGAACCGGCTACGAATGTTACCGATCTATATCCTTTATTGTATAACCATTCTGCTACTTTCATGATAGTGTTTAGTTCTCTGTCGGCTACAATATTTTTAGCATGTTGTGGAAACATAGCCGCCAAGAATTTTACCTTGGTATTGTAATCTAAAGGATTCTTTTTAGGATCTTGTGATTGCCCAGCGAATATGTAATAATCACCGCCCTGGGAGGCTTTTGAAACTGTATTTAACAGTTGTTCGTGACCAACAGTAGGTGGATTCATTCTTCCGAAACTAAAAGCGGCGTGCTTGTTGTTTTCTACTGCTTCAAATAAGTTTGTTAATAACATAGTAATCTCTGGTGCTAGTGTTACTATATTTATCTTAAAGGTTTTCTAATAGCCACAGATAATACGGACAGTCAAACTCAATGATATATGATCCGTTCCATCCAAGATTAATACAATTATCTAAAGTATCAGTCATCTCACCATCTACTTCTACAGGAGTATCAGTAACATATTTTGACAAAGTCCATTTAAGATTACCGATATCAATATCATCAATGACTATGCTTTCTATGTTTAACATCATGTCTCGACCAATACTGCCGTCTTCGAGAATTTCAGTATCGCCACCACCTTTATTCTCGAATCGTATCTTTAATTTGTGTGGACCGTCTTCTAACGGTCGTTGGAATGTCACTGTGAATAATTCTGTTGAAGGTGTATCTATAACTTTTCTTTCAATTTCTTCATCATCGATCCAAATTGAGTATTCAGGTACTGTTTTCCAGTACGTGCCACTCAATGTTAGCTCAAAATTTAGTTTTTCTGCTGACATTTACTTTGCTGGTTGCTGAGCTGGATCTTGCTGTGGTTGTTTACCAATCAGCACATCTAAATCTCCTGCAAACTCATAGTGTCCTGAGTGATTCAACAACACTTTACTGTGTGCATATATCTCACCACCTAGTTTTGCCCAACGTCTACAGAACGTCCAATCTTCTGATAGATAGTGTCCAGCTTCGTCAATTTCAGTGTCGAAGATTGAATACATAAATGGTTCAAATTGTTTACCAAGA
>Ga0206126_10003767_pt1 | contig 15140 bp, 11 predicted proteins | sample Helgoland_Spring_5_FD_148621 | JGI IMG/M metagenome (GOLD analysis project Ga0206126, IMG submission 148621) | Pelagic subsurface seawater microbial communities from Kabeltonne, Helgoland, North Sea - Helgoland_Spring_Bloom_20160412_1 | ecosystem: Environmental > Aquatic > Marine > Epipelagic ...
AAATCAATGCGACCATATACGGCTTTGTGGATGAAGACGGTGATGGAAAAAGCGATAGCAGATTAAATGCTCCATTTAGTATAATGGACGGCGGAAACATAGGTTTTAACATTGATGGGCAAACCGTACCTTATAAAGATACCACCCCGCCTTTGTTAAAAGACTATAAACTAGGCGTTGATTTATTAAAACAAAATGAAACAGTGCGTAAATCAGGTCAACTAGTTAATGCGGACGCTGAAAAAATGTATAGATTACAATTGCAAACAGCTTTTGCTAACCAGGATTCACTAAGATCATTTATATTTGATTTTGAAGATGAATTTCCTACGGAACAGCTGGGGATAGCATGGGAGAGAGGAACAATGACTGTTGATGAGATAAGAAAAGAAACTATAGAAAGATTAATTGAAAGCCGTAAAAAAGCCGGACAAGATGGCTATAACGAAAAGCAGAGGGGAAAAGAAAATCAAGGAAATTTTGGTATACCTACTCTAATTCCAGGCAATGACGGTTATTTTCTTACAATGCCTGACGGGGATTTAAAGAAAGTTTCTAAGGCCGTATATGATCGAAGAAAAGCTTACATAGATAAGGAAGTCCTTAGTCTTCCTGATGCGTAATAATATAATAAAATAAACTATGCCAAAGTACAAAATAAACATAAATGGTAAATTTGTAACAAAATTAGTACCTGAAGAATTTGTAAGTACACTTTTATCACAATACCCAAATGCTGAACTTATTAGCGAAACACCCTCAACTGAAAATTTTCAGAACGGAGATGCAGAGACCGATGCGTCTGCACCTCAACAAATAGCACCAGCATCGAGTGGGGACTTCGTATTGGAAGATACTTCTTCGGAATCAGTAGAGCAAAAAGAAGCTGAGGATGCTCTTACACCGTATTATTTTACCTTTGAAGAATCAAAAGGGCTATCTGAAGATGAACTAGTTGCTAAAATGTATGATCGTTTAGCCTCCGTTGGCTTAACGGTAGACACCACTAGCACCTATAATGATCTCGACGCTATTCAATTAACTAAAGGAGCGGAAGAAGATCTAGGCTTTAGTGATTTACTTTTAAGTGGCAATCCGCTTACAAAAGCTAGAGCACTTAGGAAGGGGCTTTTAAGAGGCATGGACGTAGATGAGTTTTTTGGTGGCGATAATATTGCCGAAGTAGGAGAGGATGTTACGGATGAGCAATTAAAATTAAATATACAAAAACTTAATAATTTTATAAAACAAAATGCTGATCTTAACTATACAGAAAAAGCTAGAAAAAATGTAGGTGTAGGATTCGCTAATGATTATGTAGAAGCTACTAAAGTAGAAGATCTGTCTGAAAAAGAAATAAAAGATTTATACAGAGAAGAACAAATTGAAGAATTTGAAGATGTAAAGCAAATGAAACTAGATGCTCAATTGCTTAGCTCGAGAAGTGGTAGAGCGTCTGCTGTAGAAATAGGTCCAAAAAACTTTTCTAATCCGTCTGAGTTTGAAAATTATAAAATTTGGGAAAAAGGAGGTGTTATTCCAGAAGTTGACAAAGATACATTAGCGGTTTGGAATGCAAATAGAACACAAAGAGAAGTAAATAAAAAGTCTAGAAATTACATTGCAGATCTTACCCCAGAAGAAAGATTAGATTACACGGCTTTGGTATTTGATGAGAATAAAGCAATAGCTAATCTAGGCACAACTATAGAGGATTTTAAAACTGACGTAGACGCATTTGATATTGCCATTGAAAAATACGAAGCTAATCCTACGCAAGAAGAATATGTTAGCTTACAAAACCAGCAGCTTGAATTATTAGACAAGCAGGGTAGAGTGCAGGCAATGCAGGGCAAAGCCGAAAAAATAGGGTTGTTAGACAGAGCGGAAACTATACCTTTAGCTGTAGCTGATCTTAAAAAGAACTACAATAGAATGACCCAGTTAAATTTAGGGTTTAGCTCACTGGGGCAGACCGTTGGTTTTGCTGGATTAACGCTTGCTGGATATGCAGACGCAAATAAACTTGCTATTTTTGGAGGTAGATACGTTCCATTGAGAGAAGTAAGTGAGCGGCTAGATACAGAGATAGGCTCAACCGCTATGTCGCAAAGCTTAGCTAGAAAAACAGCTAACAACCAAAACGCAATAGATGTTGATGAAATAAGGAATGCTACAGACGTAGGTAGTTGGTTAATGAATTCTACTGTTAATCTAGCTCCCTCTTTATCTATGGCCGCTACCGGGCCTTTAGCCTTACCGTTGTTTTTTGCAAGTGGCGCTGGTGGAGTGCTTGAAGGTAATGCGATTGCACAGAAAGAAGCCGCTAGCAGAATGGTGCTTAATAGAAAATGGTTAGATAGTAATCCTGATGCGGACCCTTTGGAAATAGCTGTTAGAGAATCTGAAATGTCTAAAGATTCTAAAACACTTAATATTTCTGATTGGAGGGTATTAAGTAATGCTGCTTTAACGGGTATAGCCGAGGTTGTTTTTGAAAAAATAGGCACACTTGCTATTCTTAAAAATTTAGGCAAAGGAATAAAACAACTTCCGACCGCTACGCTTCGCCAAGGAATATATACTGGGGGTAAAGGGCTTGTTAAAGCATCGTTTAGAGAGGGAGCTTCAGAGCTGGGCACCACGTTTGTGCAAAATTTTGGCGATATATATTTAATGGACGAAGACAAAAGCTTTTTTGACGCTATAACGGACAGGGAAGGTCTATTTAAAGGCGGACTAGAATCATTTGCTCAAGGTGCGTTTATGGGCGGGGGAATGACATCTTTAAATTCAGCTAAAGCAGTATCAGCTGGTTTACAGTCAGAAGTTGCAACACAAAAGCAACAAGCGGCAATGCGCGATATAGTCAATAAAATATCCGGTTTAACAGGAGTTGATATTCAAAACATAAACAATTTAAGTGAGCTTAATTTAGATTTACCTGCTGGTGTGCAGAAAGAAATAGATAAGCTTGTAAAAGAGGGCGTTGAAATAGAACAGGACATATTAGACGCTTTTAAAGGAGGATTGTCTACAGAACAAATTCTTGAATTAGGTGAAATAAATAGAAAAAAAAGAGCTATATCTAAACAGTTAGCAAATGCGACTTATCAAGGGTTAAACGCGTCAAAACTAGAGGCTTATAAAAACCAATTAGAATCAGATTTTAGTAAACTAGACCAGCAAAGAGAAAATTTATTAGGTGATCAAATAAACGCAAGAGCCGCTGAGAGTAAATTGTCTTTTGATCTTACCCAAGGATATGAGGCTTACAGAGGCCAGATGTTAGTTGGCTCATCACTGGAGCAAATTGCTCAAAAATATGCAGAATTAAACAGCAAGGATAAGCAAAAAGGCTACGATGAAGCTAGAGCTGAGTTAAAAGCCCTAGATAAAAAGTTTACCGAAGCCGACGTGAAAGCTTTAGCCGCTCAAAAATTTCAAACCGCTGAATTCCGCGCTAAAATAGAAGCAGGTAAAGCAAATGCGATTGCTTTTGCAGAAGAAATGGGGTTAGACGTAGACATAATAACTGTTGAATCTAAAGAAGATATTATTGCTGCTTTTGAAAAAATAGGCCAGGGGGACAGGCTAGACCAACCTGCTGAAAAAGGAAGTACTCAAACCCTAAGACAAGCTATAGAAAGCGGTGTTGTTGAGGGCATGGCGGTAAGTGGCACTAATAAGATTATAGTAGATATAAATAAAGCGGCTGCAAACGGTCGTTCAGGTATTTATGCCCATGAAGTTTTACATAAATACACCTTGGAAAACTATGGCAACAACAAAGCAGCAATAGATAAGGCTGGAAAAGATCTTTTAGATTTTTTACAAAAAACAGACAAAAATCTATACGCTAAAATTAAATTTAGGCTAGACGAAAGTTACGAAGGATCAGAAAATTATTACGAGGAGGCACTGAACGCTATGTCGGATATTTTTGCCGACGGCTTCAAACCTAACCCTCCTTTACTTGTTAAAATAAAAGCTTTTGTAAACGCATTTTTATTAGGAGCAAAGGGCCAAGATACTGAATATTTTAAAACCGGTAAAGAAGCATATTTTTTTGTAAGAGACTTTAATAAAGCAGCTCACTTTGGAAAAAAATACAACAAAAAACCAAGGCCTATAGTACTTCCGTCTGATGCCGACGCTACCGTTGAGAACGACGCTACAAATAAACTATCTAGGTCTAGAAAGCTTACTGAGGCGGAAGAAAACAGAATGGAGGCTATTGACCAAGAAATTGGCGAAATAGGCGATGATCTAATGCAAGGCTTTATAGATCAGGAAACTCACGATAGAAGAATAGATAAGCTAGAAGAGGAGTATGAAAACATTGAAAATCCCCCTAAAGCAGATGCTAAACCAAAGTCTAAAGCCAAGGCTAAACCAAAGGCAGATATTGACGCTCCTTTAGCTTCTAAAAAAGACGAGCAAAGTTTAAGTGATGTTACTGCAAAGTCCAAAAAGAAGCTAGATGCCGTAGGTAATAATCCTGAAGGATTTGATGCAAATGACCCTGTTATATACGAAACGTTAGACGGAATGATTCGATCTAAAGTAAAAGCATTTAAAACAGCAGGTAACAATATAGTTAATCTTACGAATCTTCCAGGATTTGAAATGGATAACATGGTTAGTGAAACTATAGCTAGCCTTATACCTTATATAAAGAAATTTGATCCAGCTAAAAACGACTCTCTATTTGGCTACATGATGGCTCAGCTAGGCAATAGAATGAGAGGCGCGTTAAAGACTGGTAGAGTGACTGAAAACACCTTTACGGAAGACGTTACAGCGGCTAAGAATATTACAGCAGACGAAAGTTCAAATGAAGTAAAAGAAAAGCCTAAATACAGAAACTTAACGGATGCTCGTGTAGTACCAGGTGAAGTAATAGACGCTGTAAAAGCTAAGTTAAAATCAACCTTACGTACTTTAAAATCCCGAATGGATGCCGCTATATCTAACAATCGTACTGTGACTCCGCTTATGGCTGAGATACAATTTGAAATGGGTAAGCAAGCCGATATAGATCTTAAAGCAGCTATGGGAGGCAAAAAAGACGGTAAGCTTAGAAAGTTTTTACTTAAGACTAAAAAGGCAACGTTACAAAACATGACCACAACCTGGTTAATGGGTAAAGATGGTCAAGGTGGAATACCGCAAGCGATACAAAAGAAACTTAAAGAAAATGGTAAGTGGGTTTCTTATCCAGCTTGGGTTGGCAAAGAAATAGCTAGGGAAAAAACAAGCACCGATGACGCAGGTAGAACGTCGGGGGCTTTGCTTGTAAGGAGACATCCAAACATAGTTAATTACAAAAATGTAGACGAAATTATTGACGACGATACTTACTTAGCACAATTTTTACAGGAGAGTGGCAACCCAATAAGAGGTAGAAAAGAGGCGTTAGCTAAAGCTATGGCTGAAGAAATTTCATTTGAAATATTTGCCTCTGAAATAGTAAATCCTGCTAGCGAAATAAGCGAAGTTTTTGAAACTAATCAGGAAAGAAAATTACAGAAAGGAGAAGTACTTGCTGATAACCTTGTAGAACAAATACAAAGAGACGTAGATAGAGGTAATATTAAATTTTCTAAAGGGGTGCCTTTAGCAAGAGCAGTGCAGTTAGTTGATAAATTTCAAACATCTTCAGGTTTTGGAACAAAAACCGCGCGTACTAAATTTCAATCTAAGTTTCTTAGCGAGTTAACTATTGATGAAAAAGTATGGGTTAATGATAATCTTATTGCCCCTATAAACAAAGAGATAGCTAGCTTCATGGAAAAAGGCTGGGAAGCAAAAGAGCAAACTGTAATAGACGTTATTAATAATGTAGTGCAAAATGTGCAGGGAGCTTCCATAATACAAAAAACAGTTCAAAGAAATTCTTTTAAGCCTGACGTTGTTTTTCAATTAGAACAAAATGGTGGTAATATAGATGTAAATCTAGAATTAAAAGGAGATAAAGGAGCTAGAATTGGGCAAATATATATTTCAAAATGGTTTGATGCTGACGCAGCTTATATAGGCAGGGATGCAGTGCCTTCTGATTTTAGAGATATATTGGTTAAGAAAATACAAGAAAATCAAGAGCTTAAAGATATTAAGGATATAATACAAAAATCTTTTGAAGACAATACTTACGTAGACAAAGATGGTAATACACAAAAGCTAGCGCCTAAAGATTACATAAAAAAAGACGAAGGAGAAAATTTAGGCTACAAAATGCCTTCTTGGTATTTTCATCAAATAATAGAGCCGCTTCTACTTGCAGCCGAGCAAAAATTTGTTCAAGAAGGGGGAGCTAGTATAACAACTGCTCTATACAATGCTAAAAATGTAAACTATATTACTTTTGGTGATCTAGGGGATTTTTACATGGGACTTGATTATTTAGGAACAAATTCTCCCGAATTTAAAGGCGATGTTAATGTTAGAATTAAAGCCAGAAAAAATTATTCAGACAAGGGAAGATTTGTTACAATTAATATCGTTGCAGAGCTCGAGCTTACAAACGACAGCGCAAATGCTTTGGGTGAATTAAGCAATTCTAATATGTTTATTGAAAGCTCAGCTAAGCGCACTTTAAGCAAAATGGCTAATACCGCGCTAAATGTAACAAAGCAAACGGCTATAGATAACGCACAAAGTAACAAATTTTCTCAGACGCCTAAAGGTATTAGCGTATTTGACTTTGACGACACGCTAGCCCGCACAAAAAGTAATGTGCTATACGTTATGCCTGATGGTAAAAAAGGTAAGCTTAACGCAGCTCAATTTGCCGCTAGGTCTGAAACAATGCTAGATCAAGGAGCTGAGTTTGACTTCAGCGAATTTAGTAAAGTAATGAAAGGTGAACTAGGTCCATTGTTCAGCGAAGCGCAAAAGAAAGAAGGTAAGTATACTAATAAAGATATATTTGTTTTAACTGCAAGACCAGCTAATTCAGCGGCTGCAATACATGAGTTTCTAAAGTCGGAAGGTTTAAATATACCTATAGAAAACATCACAGGCTTAGGTAACGGATCACCGCAGGCTAAGGCTGATTGGATGGTTGGCAAGATAGCGGAAGGATATAATGACTTTTACTTTGCTGACGATCACATGGGTAATGTTAAAGCTGTAGGTAAGGCACTCAAGGGCAAAGGTGTTAAAGGACAAACAGAATTATCCATAGTAGATTTCAAAAATCAACCTAAAGCTGTAAGAGATATACTTAACACGTTTGATGTTAAAGGACCAACACAAAGATCCAGGGTCAAATTTAGCAAACAGTTAAATAAGAATTTTAATGACATGCTTGAAAGAGCATCCGGTATAAAGTCTAGAAAACGGTTAACTAGGGTTGAAGGTGAAATATTAGGTAAGAACAAAGGCAAGTGGAAAATTTGGATGCCATCGTCACTTGAAGATTTTAGAGGCTTAACGGAATATACGTTTGCTGGTAAAGGAAGACAAGGGGATGCTGATCAAAAGTTTTTCCAAGACGCTTTAGTTAAGCCTTACTGGAGAGCTATAAACGAAATAGATATAGTAAAGCAATCTCTTAAGAACGGATTTGCGGCTCTTAATAAACAATACAAGCCTGTATTAAAAAAGCTAGGTAAGAGAGTTCCGGGTATGGCTTATACGCATGATCAAGCATTACGTGTGTATCTTTGGAATAAAGCGGGGTATGAAATACCAGGTCTTACTAGAAAGCAAGAGAGAGAGCTTGTTAGGTTTGTTCAGAAAGATGCGGAGCTAATGGCCTATGCAAATGGCGCACTGCAGGTAGCTCAGAAAAAAGAATGGTCTAAGCCGTCCGAGTATTGGGCAGTGCAAACTATATTATCTGATATTAATAACTTTACAGAAAAAACAGGTAGAAAAGAATACCTTAAGGAATTCATAGAAAACTCTGATCTAATATTTAGCGAAAACAATTTAAACAAAATAGAGGCAATATACGGAAAGGCCCATAGAGAAGCTATAGAAGATATATTATACCGAATGAAAAACGGTGTAAACAGAGCCGCTAGTATGAAAAAAAATGAGCAGAAGTGGAATAACTGGCTTAACAATTCTATAGGGGCTATAATGTTTTTTAACAGAAGATCTGCTTTGTTGCAGCTTTTATCCACGGTAAACTTTATAAACTGGAGCGACAATAACCCTATGAAGGCGGCCGCAGCATTTGCAAACCAAAAACAATATTGGGCTGATTTTGCAATGATATTTAATTCACCCAAGCTTAAGCAAAGAAGATCTGGTTTAAAAACAGACGTAAATGCCGCTGAACTTGCGAGTGCTGTTACAGGCGCTACGGATAAGGCAACAGCTGCATTAAACTACTTACTTAAAATAGGATTTACACCTACTCAAATGGTAGATAGTTTCGCCATAGCAGCAGGAGGTGCTACGTTTTACAGAAATAGAGTTAACACTTACTTAAACGAAAAGGGAGCAGATGGCAAGCCTAAATACACGCAAAAGCAGGCAGAAGATAAAGCCTTTAAAGATTTTATCCCCATTTCAGATGAAACACAGCAATCAGGAGATCCTGCTTTAATATCTTCCGATCAATCCAGTTCTTTAGGTAGGGTTGTATTAAACTTCATGAATACACCTATACAACTTAATAGATCTATAAAAAAGTCTGCCCAAGATATATACAATAGAAGAAGAATACCAGGGCAAACACAGGCTCAAAGTGATTTTACGAACTTTAGCAAAATAATATATTACGGAACTATACAGAATGCTATTTTTTCTGCGCTCCAAGCCGCAATGTTTGCTCTTATTCCAGGATTTAACGACGAGGAAGACGAAGAGGGAAAAATGACCATGGAGGAAAAAACAGAAAAAAAGATTTTTGCGGTTGTAAATTCAATGGTTGACACTACTCTTAAAGGAGGCTTTGGTTTACCTGGAGCTGTTGTGTCTATTTTAAAGAATGCTATAATAGAATATAAAAAGCAGAACGATAAAGGGTTTTTAGCAGACGACTCTAAAACACTTATAGCCCTGCTTAATATATCACCCGCGGTAGGTTCAAAAGCTAGAAAGATTGTAAACTTTGCTAAAGGAGAAAGATTTGACAAAGAAGTTATAAGCGAAAGGGGTTGGGATGTCACTATAGATGGGCGATTTAATTTAAGTCCTAGATGGAATTCAGCAGGTAATCTTGTAGAGGGGATTACTAATATACCAATGGCCAGAGTAGTAGATGAAGTTAATTCTATTACAGAAGCATTGGATTCTAGGAACACTGCTTGGCAAAGGATAGCATTAGCATTAGGTTGGAAAACATGGAATGTTGGCGCTAAAAATGAAGAAAATGATTTGTTAGAAATAAAAATTAAAGCAGAAAACAAAGAGCGCAAGGCAGAAGAGAGAAAAGAAAAAAGAAAGCAGGAAAAGCTTCTTAAAGAAATGAAGGAGAAAGACAGGAGATCTAAATTAACGCAAGACGAAAGAGATATAGAGGATTTTATTAAGAAAGAAAAAAGAAGAATAAAGTCTAGAAATACAAGAGCAAAAACAAAAAAGAAAAAAGACTCATTAGAATCTATTGAAAATGCAAAATTTAGGGCCGCGCTAGCAAAAAAAAGAAAAGAAAAAGCTAATAAAAATAAATAATTATGAACTTACCAATAACAACTAGAGTATCTAAAGCAAGGTGTGGACTAACTGCTCCCAAAGGTATGGAAATATCTATGAATGCAGACGGCAGCGGGGGGGCAGTGCCTGAGCGCAATCCATCACCTGCTAAACAATTAAAAAGATCTACAAAAGTAAGAGCTAAATCAGAAAGAACAGCAGCTAAGGGTAGAAAAGCTGTTGACGAGGGCAGGGATAAAAAAGCCACACGTTTATTAAAAAGAGCCGCTAGACAAGAAAACCGCTCTATAAATATAGAGGAAAGAGAAGATGACTACGATTTAAAAAGAAGAGGTTTTAATAACATGTCCCGCGACGGAATCACATAAAAATAAAAGCATGAGCATAAACGAAATAAAACTGTACCTAATAAACGGTGGCACACTAGGAGTAACTACCTTTACAGGTATAGAAGATTGGCTGAAGATACTACTACTGCTCATAACTATAGGTTATACATTGACGAAGTGGGCATCTTTGAATAAGAAAAACGGTAAAGATGAAACTAACTAAGAACTTTAGTTTAGATGAATTCCAATGCAAATGCGGGTGTGATATGCCTCGCAGTGTAATGGAAAATATATTTAAGCTGTCAGATCAACTACAAATATTAAGGGATATTTATGGGGCTATCGATGTTAATAGCGCGTATAGATGTAAAAGCCATAACGAAAGCATCGGCAGCAAGTCCACAAGCCAACATATTTTAGGTAAAGCTGCAGATATAACAGCTGGACTAAAGCCGGGTGAACTAGCGGACGTTATAGAAGAAGACATAGACAACAATGTAGTAAAGTTTGGTGGCTTAGGTAGATACAATACGTTTACCCATGTAGATATAAGAAATAACAAAGCCCGCTGGGATAAAACTAAAAAATAAATTATGAGAACAAAAGGCATAGGGCCTCAGGGTCTAGGATTAAAAGGCAATAACGGATATAGTATAGGATCTCCTGCGAAATGCTGGCAAGGATACGCGCGAGTACCGGGAACTAAGAAAAACGCAAAAGGAAGTTGCAAAAAAAAATAAACTAGTATGTATAACGGATTTAAAGGAATAGGGCCTAGAGGACTAGGCGGCGGTAGAGAAGAGGGTTGTCATGACTGTGGTTCACCTGCTAAAATTAAAGATGCTGCTTACGAAAAGTCAAATCGTAAAATGAGATCTAAATACACCAAAGAAACAGGAAAGACATTAGGCAAAAGACATTTGTCAGGAACTAGCCCGCGAAGAGTTTCATTTGCATGCAGATTTGCAGGTATGAAAGGAGCTATGAAAGATGAGAAAGGTGAACCAACAAGAAAAGCAATGGCATTGAAAAAATGGGGATTCGGCAGTGTTGGTGCCGCATCTAGCTTCTGTAGTAAACATAAAAAATCATAACTATGGCATACAATAGAACAAAAGGTATAGGGCCTAGAGGATTAGGGGTTAGTCCACTTAAACAATTAAAAAGAAGTAAAGATACAATATACGTGTCAAAAAAATACAAACCAGGTGATTATGTAGAAGAGTATGAGCTTGAAGATAGTATAAGGAGTCAGACTAAAGATTTTCCTCAGCTATCTGTTCAAGATTATAGTACAGTAAAAAAGAAAAAAGGTAAAAACTACGTAGTAAAAGATAATTAATTATGAAAAAACTTAAAAGTTACTGGAATAAGCTAATGTATTGGCTTATGTTTAAAAATTATAATTAATAAAAAAAGGGGCCTCATACAGAAGCCCCTTAATTTTTTAACCGTCACACGCAAGACAGTCTTCATCCATTGCTTTAGCAGCAATATCACCCCGCAGCACAGATTCAGTACGCGTATAGTATAAAGTTTTAACACCTTTCTTCCATGCTTCTATATGAACTTTGTTAAGCCATTTAGGTGTTGCAGTTGCAGGAAATGCTAAGTTTAAACTAACGGACTGATCTATATACTGTTGTCTTAATCCGGCCTGGGCAACGAGTTCCAACTGGTTGATCTCTTTAAATGTTTTAAAAACTTCTTTGGCAGGTATGTCGTGATCACCAACGGTAATATTATCCAACCCGTCAATATCCTGAACTGAACCATAGTCAGCCAGTATTTTATTCCACGTTTCTTCATTGTTTAAATTATTTTCAGTTAATACTTTTACAAGCGTAGGATTCTTTCTAATAAATGTGCCTTTAGCACTTTGCTCTGTAAATACGTTAGCAGCCCATGGCTCTATCCCGGGAGATACATTGCCAGATAATTTGCTATTAGAAACGGTAGGAGCGACAGCACGAAGATGAGTGTTACGCATACCAGTTCCAGCACACCACAGAGGCTCGCCGTAAATCTCTGCAAGATCTCTAGATGCCCTCTCACTTTCAATTTTAATTTGCGAAAAGATTTTCCTAGTTTCAAACTGAGAGAGTAAGCCTTCGAAAGGAACACCTTTCTCTTGGAGATATGTATGCCATCCGAGGACTCCCAAGCCCAATGCTCTCCCCTTCTGCGCAGATCGAACAGCATTTTCGAATCCACGTAATCCCTTGGCTCTTTGAATAAATTCCTCCATAACTCCATCAAGAAAGAACGTGGCGTCATATATAAGGTTAGTATCCTTCCATTCTTCATATTTCGCTAGATTTAATGACGATAAGCAACAAACAAAACTATGGCTTTCGTCGGTGTGTAATGCAATTTCACTGCATATATTGGTCATGTGAACTTTTAACCCGTTGTCTTTGTAAGCCGCAGGATTTGCTTTGTTAACATTCCCTTTAAACATAATATACGGCTCTCCAGTTGCTTTTCGCTTTCTAAGTAGTTTACTCCATCTAGACCTTGCATCTGCATCTCCTTGTTCAAGTTTACGCATAAATTTATCGCCCACAATTGCGCACTGATGTAAGTTAAGCGACTGTCTGTTAACATCTCCTTTGGGCTCTCGAATTTCAAGCCACTCTTCAAAATCGGGGTGGTCGATGTTAATATTAACTGAAGCAGCTCCTCGTCTAACTGATCCTTGATTTGTGGCAAGTATTGTTGAGTCATATATTTTGCAAAAGGGTACGACTCCGTCTGATGTTCCATTTCCTGTAATTTTAGCGCCAGCGGGTCTAATCATATTAATACCGACGCCAACTCCACCGCCGTGCTTAGCGAGTAGCATCATCTCTAAATTTTTCTGTCCTATGTCCTGTATACTATCAGCAACATCAATCCCAAAGCAGCTAATAGGCAAACCCCTATCAGTACCTGTGTTAGATAGTACTGGCGAAGCGAGGCAAAGCCAACCATTCCAGATGTACTGGAAGAACGTTTCGGCCATTTCCGGTTTATATAATCTACGAGCAACTGTTTTAGCAACCCGTAAGTAAGCTTCTCGTGGACTTTCTCCGTCGAATAAATATCCCCCGGATATAGTCTTCTTGTATACGTCGTTATCACCCCACGCAGGGTAATCCTTGTTCTTTTCCCAGTTTTCATTCCACATTTGTTTCAGGTTTTTCTTTTTGTTCTTCTAATAATTTTTCTATAGCTTCTTCATATCCAGGCATTCTTTTAACTGTCTCAAGCAATCCTTGTGTCAGTGTATTAATATGCGCTAAGTTTTGAATATTGTTATGCACTCCTTGAACTAGCTTGCTCATATCGTGCTTCATATTAATTAATGTTTGTTCTTTCATTTTTATATTTTTTATAGTTACCAAATATCTTCAAAGTCTTCACCTTCGTTTGCTTTCGAATAATCTGTTGGCCTAGTCGCAAAAAAGTCAGTGTGAGTAACCCCCCCGGTAAGATGATAAAACCAATCAAGATTACCCGCTGCTTGTTTGTCATACGCAAAATAGTTCCCCAGGTCGACATAGCCGAGTTCCACAAGTTTTTCATTAGCTCTCTTTTTAATGAAATGCTTAAGATCATTTGAAGATATTCCTTCAATATCACCCATTTCAAACATTTTGTCAATGTACTTTACTTCTAGCTTAACCATTGTTTCGGCAGCTTTTATTATGTCTTCTCTACAAAGATTCAGTAATTGATTGTTTTCTTCGCACATGTGCTGGAATAATCTGCATCCCATCTTACTGTGTAGCGATTCATCTCTTACTGACCACTTCATTTGTTGGCCTATACCTTTTAATAAGTTTCTTAATTGAAAAGAGTATAAAACAGCAAAAGCAGAATAAAGGCTAACGCCTTCAGCAAAGGCAGAAAAAACAGCCAAGCTTTTACCAATACCAACTTCGTTATCACCATCATAGGCAACAAGGTTATCAAATCTATCTGCCGTAGCCGGCTCGTGAAGGAATGCTTCATAATCTTCTAGTTTTAAAGTTTCATTCAAATAACTATATGCTACTGCGTGTATTGTTTCTTGTGATCCAAACATCATAGCCATTTGTTGTATCTCGTGTTTTGGAAACCAACCTACAACTTTCTGTGTCCAGTAATCCGACACAGCACATTCTGTTTGTGCAAAACCTAATAGTATATTACCTACTAAATGCTTTTCTTTTTCAGTAAGCTTTTCATTCCAGTCTTTTATATCGCTTTGCATTGATATTTCAGTGTGTAACCAAAAAGCTTGTGCTTGTTTTAGCCAACCTTCTGTATAGTATTCCGGATACTCAAAAGGTTTATACGCTATTCTTTCGTCAAATAATCCCATCTGTTTTCATCATGTATTTAATTGTTTGTAATGTTGTTCTCCAATAATCTATATGAGCTAGCATATCAGCCTTTTTAACGCTCATATCAACTCTATTGAAGTCCGATAGTATTTCATCTACAAACATACTAATGGACTCCATCTGAGCTTTCATTTCGCTTTCTGTCATTTGTACATTGTTAGTACAATATTTACAAATGGTACGTATAGCACGTGTGAAACCGCATCTGTTAATGGGTATGATCTAAAACCAAATAGTATACCTGGATAAAATCCTATTTCTAGCGCCCAAGCTGGACTGTCTTCATCTTCTTTTATGTGCATTTTATTTCGTGTTTATCTTGTTGTTTAACTAACTCTTTATATTTTATTTTGCCTCTGTTATTCCAGCTCCATTTCCACCACTTTTCTATTTGTCTTTCGACATACTTTCTACGGGCTATTTCTTTCGCTTCTCTAGTATTATTCTTACTGTCTCGTCGCATGTAGCTTGATTTGATGGTTTATATAATGTTACATTTGGAAATTGTGTAACTACTAATTTCTTAAATAACTTCCAGCGCATAGGGAATGATTCATTTGCTCTACCTTTAGTTTCTATTATAAAGTCTTCTCCTATAAAGTCAGGCGTGTATTTAATAGGTAATATTCTTTTATTACCTCTGTTTTTAAAATCACCTTTGCCATTGCTTTGTTTTTCGTATACTTCGTTATCGAAATGAAAACCGTTTAATAAAACAAATGTTTCTCCTTCGTATTCGCATTTTATACCTGCGTTTTTTAATGCTATCCACATATACTTTTCCAGCCCGGAGGCGAAGTTGATACCGTCATACGATACCTTCTTC
>Ga0206126_10003768_pt1 | contig 15140 bp, 15 predicted proteins | sample Helgoland_Spring_5_FD_148621 | JGI IMG/M metagenome (GOLD analysis project Ga0206126, IMG submission 148621) | Pelagic subsurface seawater microbial communities from Kabeltonne, Helgoland, North Sea - Helgoland_Spring_Bloom_20160412_1 | ecosystem: Environmental > Aquatic > Marine > Epipelagic ...
GCGTTCGCCAAGGATTTATAATGACTCACTCTTCCCGGACAAGCTACTTTGGCACTAGCTGCGAGCAATTGCTCAACACGGCACAGAATACAATTAAGATCTATAGGAATAATGTCGCAAGTCTCGATTGAAGATGGATCATATGGATCTGCAAACCAACGCGAAGAAAAATCCCAACCTGATTCAGCACCGGCGCGAATATGTCTATAAAGTTTTTTGGGATGGCCGACTTGTTGGCCTAGCGCATAGTCCTCCCAATAACTTTCTGGCCGAGGCGAATCAAGATCGTCCCAATATCGATTGAAAATACATCCATCTACCTTTATCGCGCGAGTGCAATCCTTGCTCGACATAGTTTTATCAATCCCAGCCATCCAAAACTCATACTCAGTTTCCATAGCCGAGAAGTAACGGCAATAAATCTTCTCATCACCCAGAGTAGTCGCAAGCAAGTCAACCATAAGAGAGAAGAAAGGAGGTTGTGAACGCGAGGTATAATAAGTTCGATTGCCGTTTGGTACGAAACCAATCGAGTCAATTAGATAAGCAAAGTTTTCTACCATATCACTTAGTAACAAGGTATTTCCTGATCCAGCTAGACCTAACATAGTAAAATAACTGTCCCAGTAATAGACCTCTTTGTAAACAGGTAATGTTTGACCATTGATATCGGTCTCGGTCACTTCAAATGCACCGCCCTTTGCGGTCAGATCATCGGCGGCCTGGAGAATATTGTTCAGTGTTTTCTGTATAGTCATAATAATATTTCGACAGTTAGCCTAAAGATCGCCAGAGATAAACTCGGCATTTTTATACTGTGGATTAGGGTATTGATAAAACCCAATGTTAGATTTTTCACCGAGCTTTCCGAGGAGCTAAGTCGTTGTACTCTGGCGGCGCGGGAAACCCCTGTGAAAGCCATTGAGAACCACACGGAATGATATATATCACCACCTACTAGACTAAAACCAGCCCTTGGGTTTCCGTTTCAGCCCTTAATCGATGAGGGCTTGATAGGTCGTCAACTGCATCAACTCCCTCACTGGATAAGTGCCGTCTGGCATCAATTGCGTATGTACGATACCTACCAATTGTTCCTCCAAATCGACCCAAAAATGCGTGGTGGCTGCTCCGCCCCAACCATACGTGCCAGGCGACACCGGCAAACCCGCTATTGCGGGGTTAGTGACAACGGAGCCGGTTATGCCAAAGCCTATTCCCCATGAACGCCCGCTACCCAACGTGCCCTGTAAACTGGTGAGCGGATCTTCACCGATTGCCGATGTCATATGATTCGACATCATAAATTCGACAGTTTTACGGCCAATCAACCGCTTACCCGAGAACTCGCCGCGATTGGCTAACATTTGCGCAAACTGAAGATAATCCGACACCGTGCCAACCAGACCAGAACCACCCATTTCTATTGACGGCGGATTTCGGTAAGGACTTGTGCTTGGGTCATCTAGTAAAGTTAAACCGCCATTTGGCGCCGCAGGAGAATAATTGGCTGCAAAACGCTCAAGCTTCGCCTCTGGCACATAAAAACCAGTGTCGTTCATTTGCAATGGGCCAAATATTCGCTGCTGTAGAAACTCGCCAAAGGACTGACCTGAAATCACCTCAACAAGTCGACCCAACACATCCATGCTGACACTGTAGTTCCACTGATCACCTGGCTGCGCGACTAGCGGCATTTTACTGAGTTTTTCACTCCACTGGCGCAGTCCGGAGGAACCCATCGAATCCGCAGATGATGCCGCTGTCATGCCCTCTTCAGGCGAGCCAGCCAGCGATACCGAGCCAACTACCCCATTATCCCTATACATCGCACCTACGGTCGTTGGGAGGTAGTCATAGGTTAACCCAGAGGTATGCGTAAGAAGCTGATGAATAGTGATCGGGCGCGCTGGTTCAGTCATCATTTTGCCGTCTTGCATACCGATATAAACTTCCATTTCTGCAAACTCAGGAAGGTATTTTGATATTGGATCATTGAGCAAGAAGTGCCCTTCTTCAAAAAGCATCATTACCGCAACGCCCGTTACAGGCTTAGACTGGGAATATAGGCGGAAAATCGTGTCCTTCTCCATCGGTAGAGCTCGCGCCACATCCCGCAGCCCACTGGCTTCAAAGTGAACCACGCGACCCCGGCGAGCTACTAGGGTCACTGTGCCAGGTATTTTCTGCTCGCTGATAAGCGATCGCATTGTTTCGCCAATACGTTCAAGGCGCTCAGTGGACATGCCCACGTGCTCAGCTTTGGTGAGCTTAATGTCTGCTGCCGCTGCGTTGCCTGTGGGCGCAAAAGGACACGCAGAAAATATAACTACGGCCGTTAAAAAAATAATTCTGATCATTAGAAACTCCTAGACACACAAAACGGAAGGCCAATGAACAACAAAAAACGCCACTTAACATGACTGATAAGTGGCGCAAAGGTGTCGCTCATGTGTTGGACGAAGCTTAGTTAAAGTGCTTGGTGACTGTTACCCCATAAGTGCGAGGTGGTCCGAATACGCGGGTGCCATTACCCAGCGCAAGATTGTCTGACATCTGTACCATGTATTCCTTGTCAGCGAGATTGCGGCCCCATGCGATCACTTCCCAGTCTGCGCCGAAGTATGCAGATATCCTTGCATTCACTACCCAATAATCATCCGATTCCGAAAGTGGTAAGTTAAGAGAGTCGTGATATGCCTCACTCTGGAAACGGCCATCAACTGCAATAGAAGCCGGAATCGTGTCAGTGAGATTAAACGCATATTGCACTTCCACATTGGCCGAGAACTCAGGCGCATCTGGCTGTTCGTTGCCTTTCGGGATGACACCAGTACCGGCGACAAATGATTCCAGTTCGGTATCCAGGATACCAATACCCAACAAGGCTGACAGGCCATCAATAGACTGCGAGTTCCAGCGGCTCATTAGGTCAACACCGAAGATGGTCGCGCCTTTCACGTTACTCAAGCGACTGATTTGAACAGCGCCACTGCTATCACTAATGAAGGTTTGGACATCTTCATAATCATAGTAGAAGACACTCGCCTCATAGCTGAGCCCGTAGTCAGACAACTGGCCTTTCGCGCCAACTTCAAATGCCGTCAGTACTTCTGCATCATAAGGAATTAGCTGTTGGTCAGACGTCACCACGCCGGTGAAGAATCCGCCACTTTTGGTGCCTTGAGATGCGCTGGCATAAAGCAGTGCGGAATTCAGATTCCAGTTCAAGCCAATTTTCCAATCAACGCTGGTGTCATCAATTGAGTCGTCGACTTCAGCAAGCCGAACTGGACCCAAGCCTACTGGTGTGCCTGAAACGAAGCTGAATGGCGCTTCTGTGGCTAGATCGTCTGTGAACCCAAAGTTAGACTTGTCTTCGTCGGTGGCGCGTAAGCCGAGGATTAACGTCATGTCTTCGTTGAATGCCCATTCTATATTCGCAAAGACCGCTTTGGAGGTTGCTTCAATGTCAGCGGCCGAAAAGGCCGTGGTGTTGAGTAAAGTTCGGAAGTCACCAGCGTAAGTTGTGCGTATTTTATCTTTGGAATAGAACGCGCCAATCTGCCAGACGACATTGCCCTTTTCGCCAGCCAATCGCAGTTCCTGGGAAAGCTGCTCGACCTCATCGGTATTGTTGAAATCCATTATCGGATCGGGGCTTGCGTCTACATCAGCAGCATAGAGTCGATCAAAATCAATGTAGCCGGTGACTGACGTTAACGTACCAAACGACAGGTCAGCATCGACTCGCAAGGTGGAGATAAACTGATCCAGTTCATAGTCGGGATCTATGGAGTAGGTTCCTGAATAAGGATCATCGCTGGGGTCGCTGTAACCAATAAAGTTGGAGCAACCTGGTTCTCCAGGACAGTTTGCTTCAGTAGGAGTTGGCACCGCGCCAAAATACTTGGGGATTCCCAATTCGCTGTCGGCATCCTGCTGTTCCAGTTTAAACAGTACCGTGGTCGTATCAGAGGGCATCCAGAGGAACTGTCCACGGACCATGGTGATATCCCGTTCACCTACGTTGGTGCCACCATCGGTAAAGTACCCTTCATTCTGCTGGATACTTTTACCTGCGATTCTAATGGCCACTGTATCGGATACTGGCACGTTAGACATACCTTCTAGTTCCAGAGTATCGTAGTTTGCCGCCCCGAGACTTAAGCGACCACTTTGCTCATCACGGTTAGGTTTAGCCGTCACAATATTCAGTGCGCCAGCGGTTGAATTTCTGCCGTACAGTGTGCCTTGCGGGCCTTTCAGTACTTCCATTTGCTGCAAATCAAAAAAGTCTGAACTAAGCAATGCCAGAGAGCTCAATGACAATTCGTCAATGTATACTCCCGTTGCAGGGTTATTGGCGGCGTTGAAATCATTCAAACCAACACCGCGCACGGTGATAATCGGCATGAGCCCCGGAATATTCTCCTTAACGGAAACGTTAGGGGCGAACATGCCAACATCAGTGATCATATTGAGTCGACGATCCTTGATTTCCTGTTCTCCGGCGACAGAAACACTAATGCCAACGTCCATCAGGCTCTGGGAGCGTTTTTGTGCCGTAACGACAATCTCCTCAAGAACCCCCACCCCGTGCTCGGTCTTATTGCTTGCGGTATCTTGCGCAGTAGCTGTCCCACCGAATAATGCCGCCGCAACGGCCGCAATTAACCCAACTTTTTGCTTCATTGTTTTTTCCCTATTATCGGCTTCATCCGTATCATCGGCTTCATCCGTTTTTAAAATTCTCAGTACCACACCACGACTAAACTTTGCTGCCAGCCCGGTACCCGCTAGCAGGGCGTCGATACCTCTCTGCAGCGAATAGCTGCCCCTTAATGCGTCGGCGAACTTATCGCGAACCAAATCGTTCGAGAACACCAGCGTTAAGTCAGCCTGTTCAGCAAACTCGATGAGTGCGGTACTGACCAACTGCTGGGGAATATTGAAGTCGAACTCACGTTCGGTTGTTGTCGCTTGTGCTAAAACCTTTGAGCCAAAGCTCAGTAGCAACAGCGACAGACAGAGGGCTTGGATTCCGCCAGCAATGCGTTTTTTACGCGCTCGCATTGATGACGATCCAAATGGATTTTTCCATGAAGGGCTTATACATTTTTATCGACTGCTTAGCAATATGCGGCTCTCTTCGTCAAATTCGTGGTTAATATTTAAGTTTATTCTCAGCAGCTCCAACAATGTCTCCACATCCCCGGTTCGAAAGCGCCCGGTTATAACTACTGACTTCAAGCCTTCATCCAACAGAACAAATTCAACAGCGGTGTATCGTTCTACTTCTCGCAGCGCTTTTTCCAGAGGCTCGGAGCGAAAAATTAAACGCCCTTCCTTCCAGGACAGCTTGACCTCTATATCGTCAGAGCTGACGATTTTTTTTACGGCACTGGGATAACCTAACAACATCTCTTCACCGGCCGTCAGCGTATTGCCTGCTAATTGTGCTAAAACCGGCGGCTCTGCAAAGGAAGGGGTAGTGGCATCAGTACCGCTGGGCGATGGCGCAGAATCCGAGTGAATTCCGACAACGACCTTGCCCTCGGTTACCAAAACCTCAACAGAATGATCTTCGGTGATCTCGACGGTGAATTCGGTACCTTTGGCTTGTACGATCTGGTCAATCGCCAGGACTGATAAGGGACGTTCCTCTTTTGCAACTCGAACCAGAATTTCACCACGCGCAAGATGCAGCACGCGCGCGGACGGCGTGTAGGCCAGGGATAGCTGGCTGTTCGTGTTCAATACTATTTCGCTGCCATCGGGTAGCAGCACAGTTTTTTGCTCGCCGATCGCCGTCTCGTAGGACGCGATTTGTGTCGGTTTTATCGAGTTACTATTGAAACCGGTCCCTAGCCCCGACAGCAACAGGGTAGCGCATACAGCCAATACAACTAGGCTGGCAGCAATAGCCGGCCCTATCACCCATCGTCGATGACGAGCTGTGACCTGCTCCTGATGATTTCTAACTTCGAGAGGAAAGAAATCGGCCAGGCGGGCGAGCGCATCGGTTTTATCCCATACTGCCGCAACTTCCAGCAGCACATCGTGATTCTTAGGGTTTTCATCTAACCATGCGTTAAAGGCTGCCTTGTCGTGTACTGTCAAGATGCCCTCGTCTAATTTCAATACCCAGCGACTGGCGGCTTCAAGTCGCTCATCGTCACGAGAGATCGATACTACCGTATTCATAGTTCACCTCCGGGTCGTCTTCTAGACGACCCCGCATTGCTATTCCTTGAAGTTAAGTGCCTCCCAGCAGGTTGCTCTTGCCTGTCACGCATATACTGCACGCATTTTTTGGTGCCGTTCACGATATGGGTCTCGACCGTTGCTTGCCCCAAACCCATCTCGACCATGATTTCTTTCAGCGTATAGCCGTAGACTTTTTTCAAGATGAAGGCACGTCGACTCTGCTTAGGGAGTTCGCGTACAGCCTCGCAGAACAGCACAAATTCTTCATCAGACACCACCTGAGCGTAGGTCGAGTCAAGCTCCGAAGGTTGTATGCTGTCGATTTCATCGACCCCGTCAGTCAGCCGCGACTCCGCCCGCTTTATATGATCAAGCGATAAGTTTTTTGCGGTACGAAACATAAAAGAATGCAGGTTGCGAATCGCACCCTTATTCTTGACCTGACACACGCGCACGTAAGTTTCCTGGACAATATCTTCGACATCCCTGGGGGGCACAATGCCCATTACAAGCCGAGCAAGCGGCCGTTGCATGGTGATAAATGCGTCCAAAAATCGATCCGATTCAGCCATGGTGTCTCCAACAGGGGGCAATTATGATAGGTTACCTGAAACTTCCCAATCTAGTAAGACGATTCATTGTCGTATTTCCATGAATCCAGACGGAAAGAAATTTCGGGACACCCACAAATTTAAACTGTAATAAGTCACCAAGAATATGGTCGCATTAAAGTATTTGATTCAATCAAACCTTAAGACTTTCTCCCATTTCTGAAAAACCTTGAACAAAAGGTTCAAGCTCTCTAAGCTTTACACCATGTAGCACTAAGTGCTGTAGTTAACATTCATGAATAAGAGCATTATATGCTGATACTTAAGGCCAAGGACTTTGGCAAGCGGGCGCCTTAACCCTCCTGACCCATATTCGCAGCGAGCTGGATACCAACGGGTAAACCATCTGCCGTCCAGTGCGTAGGCAACGATATCGCGGGTTGCCCTGTGGCGTTAAACAATGGCGTATTAGCAGCGTACTGGAAAGTTTTTCGAGTCCAGTCAATCGCCGATATCTGATCATCATTCTGATTAAGAAATCCATGCACGGCTGGCGGTGCAGACATGGTACTGCTCAGTATGACGTCAAAATCCTGGAATGCCGCCGCTGTTTCGCGTGATATTCGATTGACATAATCCAGCGCATTAAGTATTTGCGGCGCGTTGGTTCGCGCCCCAAATTCAGCGCAAGTCAGTGTGACGGCTTCAAAATTATCACCATTAGGTCTGTGGACTACGATCCGGACATGGGGTGCAAAACACGTGAGAGATTATGTACTGAGTTAGAAGCTTCAAACGGATTATTAATAGGATCACACTTTTCTGAGCCCACTGCGGGTATTATTGAAAAAACTGCAGATGGCTATAGGTTGAAATTCTAGAACAGGTAATTCCGTGGCTTCAAAAAAGTCGTACACCAAAGCTCCTTTTTTCACCAACTACTGTATTCAAATACCGAAAAATTACTCCGGCGCGAATGACACTTACTTACGTCCTCTATTTCCCCGGAAGCAAAAAGGCGTTTATTCCGCCTATACTCGTTCTTATTTCTATCGAGAATTCGAAAAAATTGGCACAAGCCAATTTAGACAGCTACGTTTTTACCAAATATCGATCGCGCAATAACGGTCAACATCACTTCATTGGCACCCTCGTAAATTTCACCAATTTTAGTATCCCGATAAATAGCCTCAATGGGACGCAGCTCACCGGTAGCACCCAGCTCACGTACAAATCCCATTGCACCACAAACCTGCATGGCATCAGAGGCAATTTTGCTCGACAGTTTCGTTGCGTAAGTCTTCGCCATAGGTCCTAATGGTGACTCGGTGCCACCAGTGGTATCTATAACGTAGGCGGCTTTGTAACAGAGGTTTCTGGCATTTTCTAACTCAATGGCATAATTGGCGAAGATATTCTGCCAGTGCTGCATGCTAGATAGCGTTTTACCAAATACTTTCCGTTGCTCCATAAATTCAGTAGCGTGATCAAATGCTGCTTGCCCCAAGCCTACACCCATTGACGCTACAGCTACACGCCCTTCAGTCAGAGCGGACAATGCAACGCGAAGCCCGCGCCCTTTTTGGCCAATAACATTGGCTTCAGGCACAAACACATTGTCAAAGGTGATATCCGACGTTAATTGTGCAAGGTTACCCATTTTCTTGTCTGGATCGCTAACGGTAATACCTTCTTCATCCATCCTGGTGAAGAGCATGGTTAGGCCCTCCTCCGTTTTACATAGAAAAACAAGAACACTTGCCACACAGGCATTGGTAATCCAACGCTTAGCGCCATTAACTCGAAATCCGCCGGGTACAGCTTCGGCTATAGTCGACAGTACATCAGGAGACAAATCGGTGCTCGCCGCTGGTTCACTCGTGGCAAAGCTACCCGTAATTTCACCAGACATCAGCTGAGGCAGATAGGTCTGTGCTATTTCATCAGGAGCAAAACGCAACAATGATGCACCTAACAACGCCATTGGCGCATCGTATAAGGCGGCAGCTGCACCGTTTGAAAAGTAAGCTAGCTCTTCCTCAGCCACTTGAGAGGCCAACAACGGATATTTAAGCCCGCGACCACCCATTTCCTTAGCGTAAGGTATGCGGAGAATACCGGCATCACCCATTTTTTTCATCAGTTCCCAAGGAAAGTTATCCTTATTCTCAGGCGTGGTATTCAATTGGTGAGCTATAGGTGCTAGTTCTTTTTCTGCAAAGGCGCGAACCTCTTGCCTCATAGCTTGCGTCTCTTCGGGTAGCCAAGTATCCACATAGAGGTCGTTAGCGCGACGTCTGGGTAGCTTAGAGTTATGCATAGCAAAAATCCTGTAATTATAGTTTAAGGATAAACCTTCGACTCCATTGCACAATGTATAGCGATAAAACCGGAAGGATTCATATAGATCGTGCTTAAAGCACTCTTGCGAGACGCTCGCGGATTATGTCTTTCGCATCGCTCATAATACGACTGATCAAATCCTGACAGCTTGGGATATCACTGATGAGGCCCGCCACCATACCGCAAGACCAGGCTCCAGCGTCCATATCTCCATCTTGTAAGATCTTGGGATAAACGCCCGCCACTTCGTCACTTATATCTTCAAAAGTAATACCAGCCCCCAATGCCCGCTCTTTTTCGATTATTCGTTCAACGGCCTTATTGTTAAGAACACGCTCCGTGTTACGCAGCGGTCGCATCACTAATTTAGTATCCAGTTCAGATGCCTGAAGAATGGCTTGTTTAACATTATCGTGAACAGGAGCCTCTTGGGTCGCAATAAACCGGGTTCCCATATTTATACCCTCGGCACCCATTGCCATAGCAGCGACCAAAGAACGCGCATCGGCCATACCGCCAGAAGCAAGAAAAGGAATCTCCAATTCATCAGCGGCACGAGGCAATAAAATCATGTTGGGAATATCATCTTCACCGGGATGACCACCACACTCAAAACCATCTACTGACACAGCATCACAGCCAATGGATTGAGCTTTTAGCGCATGGCGAACGGAAGTGCATTTATGGATCACCTTTATACCGGCGTCCTTCAGCATAGGCATATATTGCTCAGGGCTGCGGCCAGCCGTTTCTACAACTTTAACGCCGCCTTTGATAATGGCGTCAATATAGCCAGGATAATCAGGCGTATTAACCGTGGGTAGAAACGTTAGGTTGACCGCAAAGGGCTTCTCAGTTAAATCGCGACATTTAGCAATCTCGTTAGCTAAATCCCCGGCTGAACGCTGAGTCAAACCAGTAATGGTTCCCATGCCTCCTGCATTTGATACGGCTGAAGCTAATTCTGCGTAACCAACAAAATGCATACCGCCTTGCACGATAGGATGCTCAATACCGCAGAGATCTGTAATTCGTGTTTTCATAAAACTACCTTTTAAATTTTCGCTTGATTCAAATGATGATGAGGTAATTTTATTGTTAGAGCAGAAAATATTGAAGTGGCAATATTTACATACCGTATGCTAATATTGCCAGCATGTTAAATATTGCCATTATTGTTCTTGAAAACAGCTATTGCTCAAGTATCAGCGGCTTAATTGATGTACTTCAAATAGCCAACGCCCACTGTCGCCGTATATCACCACAAGCCAAGGAGACATTTAGTTGGTCGCTGGTTACGGAACGCCCCCGCGACCCCGTTAAAGTTAAGGGAGGGATTCGTCTGATCGCTGACGCCTCATTACAAAGCGTTGATAAGTTCGATCTGGTGTACCTGCCCGGTGTTTTCTATCCAGGTGCAAAGAAATTTTCACAATGGCTGAAGGGTCATCAAGGTCTCTACAAACGCTTGCGAGAATGGGCTGATAAGGGCATTAAAATTGCCGCTAACTGCACAGCCACCTTCATGCTTGCTGAGTCGGGTCTACTCAATAACAAGGAAGCGACAACAACCTGGTGGCTAATGTCGCAGTTCCAACATCGTTACCCTGCCGTCAATCTCAACATTAATTCTGCGTTGACTAAAGATGGCAATATTTATTGCTCTGGAGCAATGACCGCCTATCATCAATTAGCACTGCACCTGGTGGAAACACATACCTCACCAGAGGTAGCCGCACTCTGTGCGAAAACAATGTTAATCAATGTGGGAGAAAACACTCAAACCCCTTATCAAAATTTAAATATCCCAATAACCGATGGGGACACATTAATTTCAAGAATCCAATATTGGCTTAAAAACCATATACAGACAGACGTAAATTTTTCACGACTCGCTCAAAAATTTGATATCAGCCAGCGCACCCTGATACGTCGATTTAAAAATGCGACAGGAACCACACCACTGAATTACTTTCAAAACTTGCGAATGGAACACGCCAAAACACTTCTGGCCGCAAGTCCCCTCTCGGTAGCGGATGTTATGATGCAGGTAGGCTATATTGACCCCAGTGCATTTAACCGATTATTCAAACTGCGAGTTGGCATGAGCCCCTCGGTTTACCGACAAAGGTTTTCCGAGGAAGGTATAAATTTCATCCAGGAATGAGCTGTCCATCTTGAAAACTAAATCGTTGTGCTTAATTCCCGATATTGATGTGCACGATCTATGCAGCTACACGCGAATAACGATGATATAGCCCGCCAACATAAGGTAAAGCTACAATATTTCCACGTTCTGCCGACTCAACAGTCCGAGGGTGAGGCGGATCCTTGTTCAACGACAGATGAGTCCGGCAACTATGATAGTAATCGAAGTATTCTCGAAGAACCCTACGCAGGTGCAGCTCATTGAAAACGATGATGTGATCCAGGCAGTCCCGTCTGATAGATCCGATAACGCGTTCCACATAAGGGTTTTGCCATGGAGATCGAGGCGCCGTTATAACCTCGTCGATTCCCAGCCGCTTAATCCGGCGCCGTACCCGGTCTCCATAAATGGCATCCCGATCACGCAACAGAAAACGCGGAGCTAAATCGAATGGAAAGGCTTCGACAAGTTGTTGCGCTGTCCATTTGGCAGTCGGGTGCTCGGTCACATTGAAATGAACGACTTGTCGGCGGTCGTGACTGAGCACAACAAACACATAAAGCACTCGAAACCCAGCTGTGGGAACTGTAAAGAAGTCCATTGCTGCCAAGCACTCCGCATGATTATTCAGGATATTGATCTGATGTGCAAAGACATGCTGATGAAGAATGTTCAGATTCGCAGGCATGAATGGTTTTGGTTTATGAGCGGTAGTACAAAAGTTGAGTTAAGTAAAAATCGGCTAAGGTATCTATTCTTGGAGGCATTAGAGGCTGTTTTAAAAGGCGAACTAGACGCATCAAATCTTGTGAATTCGTGGACTAGAGGTTAGTTATGTTTGGCTTTGGAAATAATCCGCCAACTGATATCTATGAGGAGCTTGCTCGCACAGCTCATAGCATGGCGCAGTTAATGTTCTATATTCAAATTAAAAAAACCCTAGTTCCACGAACAAGACAAGAAACTCCAATCGATTTAACAGATGATGCTTCACGGGAGCAAGTAACAACATATTTTGAGATGTTAGTTAGTGATCATGGATTATTGGATTTAACTGCATTTGAGCGAAGAGATATATTGAACGATTTAGCTGTGACAGCGGCTGAGGACAACGATACGCCGCAAATATATGAGAATACTCTGACTGTTTTGGTAGCAGTGACTGGATGGATTTTTGCTTCAGAACCTATTACGAGGACTATCCAAAGTCAAAAAAGTTATTGGAGCTCACAAATCAGCTTGCTAAGCAAGCAATTCCAGCTATTGATCTTATTTTTTGTGATGGCTATTCAGAAAATTACAGACGAATGTGGCCGCATCTGTCTAGCGTGATGGAGCAATACAGAGCGGCTTATAGCTAGCCACCTCACCTGATTTGACTGGATGGGGTATTAGGAAGAATTAATAATGAACAATGCGCTTAGATGGTTTTATATAATTTGGTTGGGGTTGGTTTTAGGTCTTAATGTACTTGGTGTTATAGGTACCTATTTATCATCTCAATCTCTCTATGAAACATGGTTATATGTGACAGAAACATATTCCCCTTTTAATGTTTGGAATTTTGCACTTAACTTAATAGTTTCGTTGCCAGCAATTGGTGCGTACATTTGGAGAGAGAAGAGGTTGAAGAAAACTTCAGAACCCTAGAGTCCACAACAATCTGCATAGGTGGTATCTCTCTCAAAGGCTCAGGCTGGTTTTCGCCCCAATTCTCACGATCTCTGACCTTTAGGTAGTAAATCATAGCTGTGCCGTTACGCTCAGTAGCCTTCTCTAAGAGGGTATTAAAAGACTACGCAACTATGAGTGCACAGGAACCTAACCCAATAATTACCTTATTCGCCCTCTCCACCATCGTAAAAACGAGCGTGCTGATTTAGACATCACTTTTGACACGATGGAACAGCAAGCTAGTAAAAATGAGTCATAATGGCGTTTAGCACAACTAACGGATCTGACCGACGCTGATAATCCTTGGAAAGATCCATCCAGACTAGCTTCCCATCGCTATCGAAAAGAAGAGTCGCAGGGACGGGCAATGCTTCGACTCCCCCATCAAGGCCGAATCCACTATGGAATGCGGTGTTCCTCAATCCAAAGGCATCGATCACTTCAAGAGCGTAATCGGAGAGCATTGTTGCCTGAACTCCATGAAGATGTCTCTTTTCTGCGATTTGGTGTGGCAAATCAGTGCTTACGGTGATTACTTTTATATCTAGTTTATCGATCTCGGCACGGAGCTCGTTCAATCGGCGCAATTCGCCGATACAATAGGGTCACCAATGCGCTCGGAAAAATTTAATGAGTACGAGATGCCCCCTTAAACTTGTAGAATCGAAAATCTGATTTTTATCGTCAGTGGCCTGAAAGGATGGAATGAAATCGCCGACCTTGATGATATGGCTAGATTCAACTGTTTGGGGGCTTACATAGACCGTGAAGATAAGTAGGCTACTTATTGAAATGGCAACAACTGGAGGAAACCCGCCAATAAAGTTTGTACCCTCAATAAGGGCAACAACTCCGACACCAACAGATACTAGCCATAAAAGAACAAAACTGGTTCTATCGTTCGGCAACGCAAGCCGTCGTGCCAGAGTAAACCAAAAAGCTGTAACACCCAGTGATAAAGCTAGGGAAATGATCCCTAGAAAAGATCCCAACTGCATACACATCATTCCTCAAAGCCAGATTTTAAATATATTGAGCATAGCGCATAAACATTATTATAGCTTGTTATACCCAAGTTCTGAAAGTGCTATTAATCCCCGACCTAAGGAGTTGGAGAAATCTCCACAGCCCTAGAATCGACAACAATCTGCATAGGTGGTATGTCTCTCAAAGGCTCTGGCTGATTCTCGCCCCAATTCTCTCTATCTCTGACCTTTAGATAGTAAATCATCGCTGTGACATTACCCTGAGTAGCCTTCTCAAAGAGTGCGTTAGAGACCTTATTTAAGCCCTCAGCGCGTCCCTTTTTTATAGCATCCATAAACTCCGTATACTCGCCCTGTTTGCCGTATAAGGTTGATTCAGATATACCTAGGCAATCACTTATCTGAGACACTGTAAGGCCACGAGAAGCCGTCTCACGAGCTTGTCCGCAGATAGAGTCAGTTGGTATCCATGCAGGTCTGCCAGTCATATCTTTAGACCTCTTTTACGATAATAAGTAAACATGTCATACCCATAAAGGACACAACCGCTTGATAAGGTTTTTGGCTTAATCTCTCCACCCCCATGATGACTAACCCTGAGTGATGGATGTACTATTTTATTCCAATCAACTGTACGTTGCTCTGATTTACCTTTACGTCGATTACTCATTCAAAATGCCTCTATTAACTATATAGAATTATACAGTGTGGGTATTCATGCCCGCACTTAGTTAGTAGTTTGATATTCTCTTTGATATCTCTCTTTGATCTTCTCCTTGATATCCTCTTTGATGTACTCCTTGATATAAACATAGCCCCTGATTAATACGCTGTTCAGATATCTCTGCTATTAGGTTTAAGTAGTTTCATGACCAACGTTACTCCTCTCTACTCGCATACTGTCCTATAGAGTCTACTGGTACACGCTAGGAGTGCCAAACGAAAGTTAATTTTTTTGAGGCGGGTATATAGATACTAGAAACGAGGTCTTTCGGGAGGGGGGTGTCTATATTGCAGATTAGGTTTTGGACGTACCTAGCAACATCACAAGATGCAACCTGAAATGTAACCTGAAGATATTAGTAATACCCATAAACAAAAAACCCCTTTATTAACAGAGGTTTAGGTATCACGTTATGGCGGAGAAGGAGGGATTCGAACCCTCGATACGCTATTAACGTATACACCCTTAGCAGGGGCGCGCCTTCAGCCACTCGGCCACTTCTC
>Ga0206126_10003769_pt1 | contig 15139 bp, 19 predicted proteins | sample Helgoland_Spring_5_FD_148621 | JGI IMG/M metagenome (GOLD analysis project Ga0206126, IMG submission 148621) | Pelagic subsurface seawater microbial communities from Kabeltonne, Helgoland, North Sea - Helgoland_Spring_Bloom_20160412_1 | ecosystem: Environmental > Aquatic > Marine > Epipelagic ...
TTGTACAGTATGTCACGAAACTTATCGAAGTGCCTTTCGTCGTCTTTGAGGGCTTCTGCTACCCTTGTCATTGCCTCTTTGAATGACTCACCTACTGACCGGTATTTCATTGCGTGGATCTCCTCAGATATAGCAATGGTTGGGCCGTATGGTGCATTGTTAGTTATGTTCTTTAGCATGTTATATGTCTTCTTCTTCTTCTGCGCAGATACGTTCGTCTTCTGCTATTTCAATTGTTTCGATTAATCGTTGTAGGTACCAAGAGCACTTGCGGAGATCCTCCAGGCGTTTTGCTTTGTATGGCCAGCGCCACATGTACTTGAATGCGTTCTGCCAGAGATAAGCAGCGTGTCCTTCAACGCCACTTCCGTCAGCCATTGCTTTCATTGCATCGATGCATTCCACGCTCCCGTTATTGTAATGTCGTGGACGTTCTACTGGGTCATGCTGCTGGTCTTGGTGCATTGCTTGGCTCCCATAGTTTGATGCTTTCGGTCTTTGTGTCCCAATCAGTGTGACGTAAGATCCTGGCAAGCTGTGCTTGTACGACGGCATCCGCTTGTGGGATGTCCTTCTTGGCGTAGGCTTGTACTACTAGATCCCATGACGGCCTACTGCCCAGGATCTTTGCTGCTGTGACTTTGCCACAGCCTTTCAGTCCGGGATATCCATCAGTTGGATCCCCTGTCAGTGCTTGCATCAACCAGTTCTTGTCAGCTTCGTCCTGGTCAATTGTCATGCGTTCTTCAGACTGAGGCCTGTAGAGACGGCACGGTATAGACATCATATCTTTATCGTCGCTGATAATGATGGTGTTACTGCCTGGTGTGCTGCCAAGTATACCCAGGACATCATCTGCTTCCATCTTAGGAACAGTAATGTTGTCGTAGTTATCCCTAGCCCACTGTACCAGGGCTTTGTAACCAACAGGTTTACGTGTTTTCTTCCTGTTTGATTTGTACGCTGGGTAGATGTCTTTTCTAAAGTTCTCTCTGTCAGAGATCGTTAGTAGTACTTGGTCAGTCTCAAACTTAGCGCAGAAGTCTAAGATGTTGTTGCGAAAGATATCCTTTGCAATCTTTAGATCTGCCCATAGGCTCCAGACGTCATCGCCCCAATCTTGTTCTTGTTCTGCTGCTGCACATGCCCTGTATAAGTACAGGTCAGCATCAATGAGTAGTGTGGTTTCCGCTGTCTTCAAAGACGTTCCGTAGAATTTCATTTAGCTCTTCCTTAAATTCCATACCAATTTCTGTTATTCGCCATTTGTCATCCCAGTTGTCATCGCCAACATTCGTCGTGATGAACCCTTCAGATGCTGCTATAGCAATGACCATTGCACCTTCCCTTGAGAAGCGAGAGCCAACTTTGAATGGATCTCTCCAGGCACGATCGATTACGATGTACATGCCAAGGGCAAGGATGATTGATGAATCAAGATTAGTGGGTATCAGCCCAAGTTCTGCTAGGCGCTGAATACTCTGAGTCGATGGGGATTTTTGTTTTGAAAGCAACTCCTGACTCTGTTGCCAGTCGTTTAGTGATAGTTTGGACGCCATGTGATATCTCCAATGTTTTACATGCTATTTGTACTTCGTCGTGAACCCACGCTATTATCTGTGCGTCACGGCCGTACTTTTGTTTCAGTTCTTTGTGGACGAGCTGCACCCATTTCTTACAGATGATTGCACCACTACCTTGAAGCAGTTGTGACAATGCATTTCTCTCGCTGCGTAAGTATAAGTGTCTGCCATCGATACCTTTGAGGTACCCACGTTTTGCAGCTCTAGCTAAGTTACGCTTGAGTTCAGCAAACGCTGGCACAGCTTTATCGTATGCATCTTTTAGCTTGGCGCCTTCCTTTGCACCGCCGCCAACAACAGCTCCTAACCTTGGATTACCGGCTCCAAAGATCATAGAATATATGGCGGTCTTGGCTGTTGGTCGATCAACACCAAATGCTTTTGCGTTGTAGCTGTGGATGTCGCCTTCCAAGATCTGCTTGGCGTATTCACCGTTGTCGTTAAGGTTGTTAGCGAGGCACCTCAATTCAAGCCCCGACAAATCAGATCCGACCAGGTACCAATCTTTTGGCACTGTAAACAAGCTGCGGCACTCTTTGCCGTATGGGCTGTATGTACCAGGTACTTGGCCGAGGTTTGGCCCACGGTGTGCTGCTCGGCCCGATATTGTAGCACCAGACACAATTGTATGTCTGATCTTGCCGTCGTCATCGACCATCTTTAACCAGGCACCAGCGCCTTCAGCTAACATCCCGATACGCTTTTGTATCAAGAAGTATTCAGCTAAACGCTTTGCTTCTGGGAACGGTAGCTCAGACAACACAACATCGTCTATTTTAGCTTGGCCAGACGCAGAGAATTCTGTTGGGCGCCACTTGTACTTATCGACCAGGCACTTATGTATGTGCTGCCTCGATGCAGGGTTAAACGACACGACCTTCTTTTTGATGAAGATCTCACCTTTGACATACCCTAGTTTAGCGTTGTTAACTTTGGGCAAGAACTCAGTCTCAATTGTCCACGGTGGAAACAAGTCGTCCAGCTCTGTACCTAGTTCATCACGGCGCTGGGCTAACTTAGCGTATAGCTCTGACGCTGCTTTGATATCAAACGTCCAGCCGTTGTTGCCAATCTCCAGGCAAATCTCAGCAAGGTCATGTTCCAGGTCAATGCTCTCCTGGGAGAACCCTGCTTTCATAAACTGGTTGTAGATGGTCAACGTCAGAGATGTATCTTGCAGACAATAGCTGCCCATCTCTTCGCTGTAGGTTTCCCAGCCACCATCGTAGTCACCTTTATGGTTACCAGTACGATACCCCCAGGCAGCCAACGAGTGGCTACCCATGTATTTCTTTGGTAGCTCCTTGAGCAAGAACACACTAGTGGCGTCCTCTTGCATGAGGTTAGCTCTGATCAACCGAGACAATACTAATGTGTCAGTGATCTTGGCGTTGGTTGTCCACTGTGGATGCAGCTTACGGATCACTTCGTTGTCATATGCAATACCGTTGTGTGCGATGATCTCTTCAGCTCTCTGTAGTATATCAAGTGCCATCTGGATCTCACCAGGGCCGTACAACATGCCTTCGCCAGTATCGACGTTACGCAGAGCTATACAGTGTATGACAGACACTACATCTAGTAGTCCATCTGTCTCCAAGTCATATATCCAGCGTCCTGTCATCGCTTGTCACCAGAGCCGCCCAGGACACCACGCTTCTTACGTGACTTGAGTTTCTCCAGGTTAATTGCAGCAATGTCATTTAACGACAGGTTGAGGTCACGAGCCAATGCAGCAAGGTACCAGAGTACATCTCCTAGCTCATCTGCAATCTCTGCTTTCTTTTCGTTTGATATTGTATTGAAACCAGTGAAGCTGACATCGTCGTCACGCAGTAGTTTCTTAATTTTACCGAGCACCTCACCTGACTCATTAGCCAAACCAAGACTGCTATATATAACTTTGTGCTTATAGATCATAGTTTCAGCAGCGTCTGCTTGGTATTCGTTCATGGTATAATGATGTAAACCTGTAGAGTTTATTCTGGCTGTATTCATAGCTGTAGTTCTCCCTGGTGCTGCTCTTGCACTCTTGCTTTTCCTGATGATGTAATTGTGTAGACGCGCTGGGGTCGCCCAGATAAACCGCGCCTTTTACCTATGACTTTAATGTGGCCTTTGTTGATTAGCTCACGAAAGTGATTGGTTACTGATCCGTATGGCATGGTCTTTAATGCTTTTTGGATTTGGTCACTTATGCATCCAGTAGATCCAAATGCTGCGATTGTTGATAAGACCAATCTAGTGTTCTTATCTGCGTCAGTATTTGCATAAGCGTATTCAGAAGTCGCAGCTATGCCACGACCAGCAGGGATTATTGTTCCCATTGTAGTCTCCTTTATTGTGTGTTTTCGATTTGTTAAATAAGGTGGTGCTTAGAACGCACTAAATGTGTCGGCATCGATAAGCCGAGAAGTGGTTCTGTCGTATTGAAGAGTACCGGCGTAACCACACTCTCCGGTCTTCCTGTTCTTTAAGATTACAAGTTCTCGTATGCCACTTGTTGGGTCGTCTTCATCGACCTGTAGTCCTATGCAGAAATCAGATAGTTGTGCAATCGAGTGGCTAGACCTCAGTTCAGACAATCGAACCTTGGCGCCCCCTTCATGCCCTTGGGGGCTGTTTGGGCGTTTGAGATGAGACACCATAAACAAGGTGATACCCAGTTCTTGTACAATCGTTGTGCGTAGGTGGTGTACTATGTCATCTACCAGGCGTCTCTCGTCAGTAACCTTACCTGTCAGCCCACTGACCAAGAGCGATATGTGATCAAGTATAATAATGTTACAGCCCAGCGCCTTGTGCATATATGTAATCTTGTTGCTGATGTCTTGCATGGCCGTTGAGCCGAAGTGGTCTAGTAAATAGAATTTACCACCTTTACTGAGCAAGTCTTCATAAGCATCTGCAATTTCATCTGGCGTGGCTGCATCAGGATCAATTGTAATATTCTTGTTCATGTGCAAACCGACCAGGCCCTGGGCAGATCTCTTTGGTGTTTCCTCTAGTAGTAGTAGGCCAACGTTTTCACCTTGGGTCATGAAAGAGTAACAAAATTCCCGAACTAAGGTACTTTTACCAACACCCGATCCAGCCGCTATAGTTATCAGCGCTGGTCTTTCTACGCCTTTGCACATGGTGTTCAATCGCTCGTAAGGGAAGTGAACAGCGGACATAGCGTCTACCTGGTGTATCGCTTCACGTAAATCATCTGGTGACAGTATGCCGTCTGGCCGGTAGGCCTTTGCCTGGAAGATAGCGTTGATGACTTCACCTGATGCACCTTTGACCAGGCACTCATTTGCATCTTTGTAAGGCAGGGTGCCGATAGACACACGGCCAACAGGCAATGCTTCAGCTACTTCAATCGCTGCTTTCTGACCACTTTCGTCCTGGTCAAACAACAGTACAATCTCTTGGAAGTTCATCAAGTAGTCGTAGCTGGCAAGCACAGACTTACGTGCTGATGTATCTCCATTGGGTATGCTGCACGTTGCCCATTTGTGTCCTTGGATCTGGGATATAGACATGCAATCCAGTTCCCCAGTACACAAAACGATCTTCTTGCCAGACGTCCAGAGATGACTACCAAACAGGGTCATTTTCTTTGCGTCACCAAGGATACTAAAGTTCTTATCTTTGGTTCGTATCTTCTGTGCACAGATAGCCCCACTAGCGTCCCTATAAGATGCCGCCTGGACTGCTTGACCTTTGTGGGTGGCAACCATGTAACCAAACTTGCGACACGTCTCAGCGGTCAGCTTACGTGCTCTCAGATCAACGTATTCACCAGAGAGTAGGTTGCTGTGGTGGGTGTGTTGCTGTTGTTTCTCTGGGGTAACACTAGTGCCATTCCCATCGCCAGATGAATATGCCTGGCACCCGAAACAATACGTGTGGCCGTCACTAAATAATGCTGCGTTGTCGCGACTTCCACATGCATCACATGGTAGTCTTTGAACAAAGTCACTGTCTTCGTGTTTCTGTTGTGATTCAATGTTAAATATAGTCATGATTACGTGTGTCTCCCTAAAACTAAAAAGGCCGCGCAACCAATATGTTAAGCTGCGCGACCCAAGCCACTAGAGTAATGCGGATAGGCTCTCATCAATCCACTCTTGTGGTATAACTTTGTTAGCAAGTGTGAAGCCCTGCTTCTCAGCAAACATTTTATATGTAGTAGGGCTTGATTTGTAGATCTTAGTATTCCAGTTCTGAAACACATAACGTAGATCCATATCAGGGTGTTGCTTGTACAATAGACACGCTTTAGATCTATCGGATACTGACCAGAACCCTTTGGTTTCGACATAGTAAAAGCCACCAGGTTTCGGTAGTTTAAAATCTGGCGTGTACTTAGCGTTGCGCGATGGCCAGACAAACTCGATCTTATCAGTCTCGAAAAGCAAAGGCAGCCCAGCGTCTGTTATTTGCTTGCTAGTTGCCTCTTCAAACCCAGATCTGTAACCGTGCTGTATGGCCCGACGACGAGTAGCTGAGTATCTTGCTTTATTAGAAGTCATAGTCGATTGTGTTATCGGTATCTTCAGCAGCATCTAGGGAAGCGTGACCATTAATCGTCACTTCATCAGCTGCTGTAATGAAGCCACCTTCAACTGGTGCAAACGCCATGCCGCCACCGTCGCCACCTGATACTGGCTCGATAACCTGGACACTGTTTAGGCTAAGTGAAATACCTTTGTTACCGTTGCGTTCATAGCACACTGCAACACCACCTAATTTTAAGACTGAGCCGCCATACAGCTTTGGTAGCTTCTCATGTGGGATGTACTGGCCGGAGCTGTCGCAGCTCTTTGGCTCAAACTTACTCTTGAGTTTAAATATGACTTCGCCGGTTTCTTCATCAGTCAAGATAGGCACTGATACTTTTGCTTTGGTGCCAAACTCTTCTTCACGTAGGTTTTTGATACTGTCCAATAGTGGCTTAGCCTCTTTTGGGTCACATATTAACATACAGCTATAGACACCTTCCGCTGAATAAGCTGTGTCTCTTTCGTTTAACCAGGCATACTTTGCTCGGCCAATCGGTGTATGAAATTCAATCTTTGCTTTTGCCATCTTCGTTATTCTCCTTGTTTGTTATATTTTGGTATTCTAAAACGGAAACACCCCAGAACTTTGCTAGTTCCAGGGTGCTTTGAGGGATTTGTTCACCACGTTGTTTGTGGTATTCTAGTAACCCCAAGACCTTTTCTCTTGGGTGCAATCTATGGCTCCTTTTTTGTAATCTCTATAGGGTGGACAGAAGGTCGTTAACTAAAACAATACTCACTTTCTAATACGCCATTTAGATCCAAGTTACCTTTTTTAGGGATTGCCGGCAGTTTCTGCTCTGGGTTTGCTAGGCGCTGTCTGATGTGCTTCTCAAACTCTGCGTACAAGCATTTGTCTTTAAAAGTAGCAACAAACGAATGGCGTATGCAGTGGTACATAGTCCAAGTATCCTGGACTGTTGTAGCAAATGAATCATGTATCATAAAATAATCCGTAATGTCATTATCCAGACACAAGAGAACTGTGCTCTGCATGAGACTTGCGTCAAGTGAGTGTACATAGTTAGCCGCCACAGCTGCCCTCATTTTACGCTTGTCTATTTGGTAAGGGTTTGGCTCTCGAGTAGTCACTTGCTTTCGTACAAGTGCTTTTACTTTACGATCCCACAAGTAGACTTTAGTCTTTTTCTTGGTCCACTTTGTGTACGACATGACTACAGGAAACCCAGACGGTGTTTGCCAACGTACAGACTTACCTTCACTAGAGACGGCATCTGTCATCCCTTGTAAGAACTCCATACCTACAGCCACTGACTTTGTGACGTTCTGTACAGAGTTGTAGTTGATCTCAGCTAAAAACCTTGCGTTGGTGGTCTGCTGTCTCCTGGTGCCAAAGTGGTGCTTCATAAGTTCACCTGGATTAGCAATGTTGTGCTTTGCTACAGAGCGGCGCATAGGTATCATGATCTGTGTAACTAATTGATCAGTGAACCCTGCTACAACACTGGAGTAACCGTAGGTCATTGTATTAGTTTTGACCTGTTTACGACCAACACCAAAGTCTAACCAAAGACCAGCTGTCATACAGCCTTCTTTGCGCTTCTGATTGAGAACACTGACTGTCTGCTTTGCAACATCAGAATAAACGTCCTGGCAATCAGGCATAGGTATTAGGTTTGTTTTCCTTCCGTCCTCAGTGTCCAGAGATAGAGCTGAGTAGATTTGGGTGCCTGAGTTCGTAGCATCCATGCCGACAGGAAGGTAAGCTACCCAATCATCACCTTGATCAATCATGTCAGCATAAGCCTGGCAAGCAGCCAGATATTGGAACGGTTTGTCTGCGGCAGACCAGTGATCAAATGTACCTTTGTAGTCACTAGCAACTTCCATAATCATGAGGTGGTTGTCAGACACCCATTGCATTCGGTCTTCCAGACACTTCTTGTCAATGCCATCAAAGGCTCCAGTGTTTGCCACAGCCACCATAACCCAACCACGATTTTCTGCGGTGACTTTCTTGCCGTTGGCCATCAAGAACAATGCTTTTACGTGATCATCGCGGTGGTAGTTGAACGTAGACACTGGGTACATCCTGGATCTCCAACAGAAGTTCCAAGGCAAGTAGAACTGCTCGTACTCATTCATCTCATTTGCTGTCTTGATAACAACACGTAAGTTTTCTCGAGACGCATCAGCTTCACGCAGCTTCAAGTGGTGTTCTTTACGTTCTGCAAAGATCTCTTCAATGATATCTGCATCCATCTCCATAAGGTTCTCAGGCACTATAGGTAGCTGTGGATCTACGATAATTGGGAAATCATCTAGTGATCCTTTGGGGATAGCTCTGCCATCTTTAATCTCATTTTGAACCCAAGACAACGCATCAAGGACACCTTTATTTATTTTCAGAGGTGTAGCTTGGATAGCGTTTAGCGCCTTGACATAACCAGGTTCCACATAGTTTACAAAGTGCCTATCAATTGCATCTTTCTGCTCTTTGCAAGCGCCGCGTACAAGAGACACAGAGCCGGCTAGGGCAGGGTCATAGTAGCAACCAGTGTCAAAAGACGTCCAAGGCTTTGGTGGTACGATCATTGGGCCATACATAGGCTCTGCCCAAGATGCATCGATCTCTAGTGTCTTTAGTTCTTCTCTAGCTTCATCAGTTAGACCTATGCAGAACTTAGTCTTTCTTTTGACCTGGGCTTTGCCGTCTTTGTTGCGAACAACCTCACCTTTAGATTTAATTACAGTTACTGGGTTTGGATCTGCGTCAAAGACCATGAATAAATCAGACGCCTTCAAGACAGCATTTAGTACACAGCTGCCTACTTTAGTACATCTAGGTGCATCCCATTTCTCAGGTTTGTAGCCACCTTTGTTTGCGATGATTCTAGCAGCCTTAATTCGATAGCGTTGACTAGTGTGGTCTTTTGTGACTTTAGCTTCAATGCGTTTAGCCATATGTGGGTCGTAATCCTTTAGACCCAGCGCCCAGTTCTCTAGCTCAACTCTACGTCCAATAGACGTCATAGTCGTAGTTTGAGATGCAAACTTTAGTATACTATCGAAACACATGTTTAGACCTATGTAGGCAAGTGTATCTATGTCCACTCCCACCACGTCTTTATAAAAGTCAAACACACGGCCTTTAGTGCCACCGCAGTTGAACTTAGCTTCTTCAGCCTCAAAGACCTTTGTAAGTTCTGCGGCGACTGCCGGTAGTGCTTTAGTTATAAGTTTATGGGGTTCATTTTTTAACGATGTTGACTTTAGAGCATTTGATCTCTTTGTGAACCTTTGTTGACCGTTGTCTATCATCTGTCTTTCGAGTTCGACTTGTTTATTCACAAGTTCTTCATTAGTTACTGCTCTGCTCATACTTTTGTTCTCCCTTGTAACCTCTGTAGGGTGGACAGAAGGTCTAGAGCCATAGAAACAAGGGGTGGAGCAGTCTCAGGATTAGCCCACGATGACATACTGATACCGAAGAAACCTACACTATAGTTTTGTGCTGGTATTACCTTCAACATGTTACACCAAAACATTGTTTTTACAGTTAGTGTGTCAGCTTGTTCTTTCATTTTTTATTCTCCCTTTTTGTTATGTAAGTCTAATAGTGAGACTACGTTTGTTGTTGAGTCAATGATTCGGAATACAAAAGCGACACAACATATGCCGCTTCTGTTATATACTTTTTTGTCAATTATGGCCGCAGACAACGACTAAAACTGTAATAATAATCCCTGATATAAGACTAAAGTCTGCCCAAAATTCGGGGGTTGATAGACGATTTAATAGATCTCTCATAGTAAGCTATCCATTGCATTTTCTACTGTCTTTTCTTCAGTATGAATATACCTAGCAGTGGTTGCCAAGGATCTATGACCCAATATCTGTGCAATAATAGCTGTGTTATAATGAGCTGATGCCAAAGCTGTAGCCGTTGTATGACGTAAGCAGTGGAACACAAACAGCTTATCACCAGGTGCAATCCTACGACGAGCCTCACCCCATGTGTCATAGAACTTGCGGTGGCTGTAGTATTTACCTGGTTCAAAGTCCAAGTTGCACAACGCATCATACGCATTACAGTTTAAGAAAACACGGCGATCATCTCCATTTTTAGTGTCTTTTAGATCCACAATGTGTTTGCCGTTTGCATTCATGTGATAGTCACCTGGTGTAATCTTCAAGATCTCCCCAAGACGCATCCCAGTTTGTACAGCTAGTGTAGCAAAGTCTGCCATCCAGCTGTTTTCGTGGCCAAGGAAAAACTCGTTCAGAGCGTGTAGTTCATCTTTAGACATAAAACGAGGTCTACCAGACTTCACTTTGTGCCATTTGATTCGTGGTATTTGAAACTGCTCAATAACTCGCATATCGTGTGCGTACTTCAGTAGTGAAGATACAGCGGCAAAGTAGTGGTTCACAGTGTTCTTACAGACACCTGTTTCTAACAAGTGATCACTGAACAAGTACATATCTTCTGGCACAAAGCTATCAATGCTCCTAGTACCAAAGTCTGCATAGTCGCAGAAGCGCATTACCTTGTTAGTGCTTTCAGTAAGATGTTTACCGTTCCAAACTCGATGAGCGTTGCTAGACAAGAAACTTAGCAGCGTATGAGTGGCAGCTGTATTTCTCATTGGCTTACTCCAAACATATTCACTGGAACACAGTGAGCAGCGTTAAGATTATTAAGAACAGTGGTTTGTACACCCATGCGCACACCTTCCCACCCCATTTTTGCAAGGCAAACAGATGTATAAACCTGTGATGGGGTTGCTGCTATCAGCCATTCGTCAGCAGCATACTCTTCGGCAGCCCGAGTGGCAGATGCCCAGCTTGCGGTCATCTCATAAGATACCAGGGCAGCTTCTGCCATGTTCTGTATCTCAAAGTTGCTCATGTATTTGGTTTTAGTGATGGTTGTAGTCATAGTTCGTCTCCCTAGTTTTTAAGTTAGGGGCCGATGAAATCCGATGACACTAAGAGCTGGAGGCGAGTACCGGAATCGAACCGGTGTACACGGATTTGCAATCCGCTGCCTTCTCCTGATGTCACTGGCACATGGCCCGTAGTCAACGGATATACTACTGTGACACCGATGTAAACAGTCGTGACACCGATTGTCGAAAAAACACAGATCGATATGCCGATGTGGCCGTTTGATCTGTGTTTCAAGCTGTTAATCAACCATTTTCATAGCCTGGTGAAGTGTCTCAGTGTTTCTTCTGCTCCACCCTCTACCGAAATGCTTAAAGTCATCTAGGCTCTCATAGAATGCCTGTCTGACTGTGTAAACGTAGTCGATGATGAACTTAGGGTCTTTCTCAGCAACTAAGCCAAGCGTCTGATTACCTATAGCCCCATCTTGAGTAGCACCTACTGCACGTTGCACTGCTTTTGCAGGTCTACCACTGCCCGAATTCACAGCCCAGTCGAAACAGCTCCAGTCTAAGCCCGATGGAAGTGAATCGCCTTTGACTCGATCCCAATAGTTCTTCTTATAGATAGGAGCGACATCATCAGGAGTAAGTGCCTCCATGACTTCTATTGGTGCTGGCTTACCTGTCCAGTCAGCGTAGACCCTTGAGGTCACACCAAGCATAGTTGAGCCTTGGTTGCCATGTCCATCACTAGCGTTACCTTTGTCACGTTTATCTGCCGTAAAGCCCCCTTCGTGTTCAAGAAGCATTGCTAGGCACTTATCAAAGTTACTCTTCATTTCTTAAAGCCTTTCATGGTTCTCACGCCAAAGCTGGCGGCTATAGACGCATACAGTGACCATTGAAACCACTGTGGGGCGGCTTCTAGGTTGGCAAAGCCTTCCTTCATGTATGGCTGTAGAGGTGGAACAAACGAGCAAGCGACAATAGCTATGAAACATATAGTCCACGCCTCGTCTTTCCAGCTGTTGTCACTGGCCTTGATAGCCGCTTGTTCCCAGCTGATCTCACCAGTGGCAATCTTCATCTTAGTTTCGGCTTCAGCCTTCTTAACGACAGTCTTTGAATCTATGACTGCACCAGCAAGGTCAGCGACCTTACCTAATAATCCTAGTCCCATCATCAGTAATCATCCTTCTTTTTGATATTAGTAAAACCAAAGAAAGCTGTGACTATACCGACCACTGCTATGCAGTAAGTAGGGGCGATAGCTGTGAGGTTTTCAGAGGCTACTGTTTGCCCAACTACGTTACAACCAATGATCATCACAGGGTAAAGTAATAGGCCAGCTAATGAGAACCACACCATCTTACGCTGTTGATCTCTTTTGCTGTTCTCATCTTCAATCTGCATTCTCTTGTCATCGAGTAACAGCTTGTCCCACTCGGTCTTGTCTATAGCACCACTGCCATCAACATCTGCTTTTTCAAACTCTGTCATGTGTGTAATCCTTAGTTTAGTGGATTGTTTGCAAGGCTGTCATAAGCCTTCCAGATGTCGTCTATTTCCGTTTGATAAACATCCAGCTTATCGCCGATTTGATCCGTGATTGTACTCGACTTTTCAACTTTAGAACGTAAGTCCAACAAGTCTTTCTGTTGTTCCAGAATTGTTTGCATTTGCGTACTAATCGTTGATAGCCGCGTGTTAAGACCTCTAACATCATTATCTTGTACCGCCTGTTCCAGTGCTTGTATGCGAGAGTTGAAATCTGTGGCTCTGACGTTGAACATGTCAGCTTCAGTTGTCACAAGGTCGATCCCAGTTTCTACTGCATAGAAGCGATTAAGGGTGTCATAACCAAGGTAGATACTGCCGCTGATTGCAGACAGTATTGGTAAGGCCGCCGCTATGTACCACCCTTTGAAGGTGAAGCCGCCGACCTTTAGTTCTGTGTCTTCCATTGAATTTACATGTCCTTGATTGGTGTTCCATGTTGTTGCATGTAGGTGTTCGCACCATAGATGGCTGTAGCATCCTTCATGTCATCTGTAAGATAGCCACTCCAACCAGTACCATTGCCAGACCAGGTAATCACAAACTCATCGACAGACTGTGTGTACGTGATGGCTGTGTAGTTACCAGCTACTAGGTTATTAGTAGCTGTGTACGTGTCTATAGACGCTGTAAGTTCTGTATTGTTAGCCGCCGCCATAAACGCACCAGCTTTTTGTGCATATGTTTCTACGTTACTAACTGCATCATTGTATGTAGCAACTTCAGACGCCTGTATGCTGTACTCGTCTGTCTGTAGCATGTCTTGTAGTGCCACTTGTTCTGGCTTGGTGTCAGCTTCAGCCGCCACTGCGGATACTGAAGTAGCTGTAGCAAGAACAGACGTTGCTGATGTTAGGAGGTCAACAGCTAGTGTCAGCTGGTTCATTGCCGCTGTGTGCTCTTGTGTAAACAACTGTTTGGCATCTTGTGCTGTTGCGTAGTCGTGTGCAACTACTTTGCCTAACGCCGCTGTATATGCTACGAACTGTGCATCCGTGATTAGTGCGTCATCTAATGCATCATCGACAACTACACGTCCAACTGTTGCGTATCCGACAGAACCATTGACCAGCTGTCCACTCGCAAGCAGTTTATTGTTAATGATGTCTATTGTGCCTTTTAGCTCAGTTATCTTCTGTGCGCCCGTCTGGCTGTATGACGGGGGTTGGTGTGACTCTGCGTGTACTGCGGAACCGTTGACTAATAGTGCGGCTGTCGCTGACAACAGTAGCTTTTGCTTTTGTTTCTTCATCGGTTAAATCTTCTCCAATTCGTAATAAGGTATCCCAGAATACTTTGTTTGGCTCGTAGCCAATAATGTAGACCTCTGGGTGTTCTCTATATTTATCTATTGCCGCTTTACCCATTAGGATTTTACCAGTGACAACATCCATAATTGGACAGGGTGTACTAGCTAACATCATACTTCGGAATACGTTGCCGTCTGGCGAACTACAGAGAACTGATATGGCTGAGACTTGTAGCCCTAGTCCTCCAATTTGCTGTGGTGTTCCTAATAGTCGGGCGTTCTTACGGCGGTTGCAGTGCTCATCCTGTTGCATAGTGCCTTGAGAGAAACCAAACATTGTCATCTGGATTCCCGATGTCGTGGGTAATAGACAACTATCGTTACCACCACCGCCCATAACTGTAGGGGCAATAGAAGACATTACAGGTGCGGCCTGAGAAGCCCCAGCCGCATTGTAATTGTTGGTTTCATTAGTTGTCGCGTTGTTGGAGTCTACAGTGCTGTCGTCGTAGTTGTTACTGAAGTCTCCGTTGATATCATTTGCATACGCTGGGCTTGCCAACAGTATTAATATAAGGGCGAATATTTTCCACATTCTTCAACCATAACTTTCTCTACTTTGTAATCTTGGCACATCAACTTTAACGCCGCATCTTTGTGACCAATGTAAGCCAGCGTCTGGGCATTTAGATTACGTTCACAGACTGTATCGCCCATAGGACATGAAGACGGAAATGCTATCGGAGTGTCTACATAGATTTCGGGGATACAGGCTGTAGTTGTAAGTAATAAGGTGGTTGCTAGAGCAAGCCTAGTCATCTTGGCGGTCTGCCATCTTTTCGACTGATGTACGGATGTGTTCTATGTTCACGTCTATTCGTGCCATTGACACAGCTTGTGATTGTACCATCTGTTCTACTTTGGATATACGCTGTCCGAACTCAACGATGTCTGTTTGATTTTCATGGATGTCTGCCATCATCATACTGACAGTCCAAACAATTGCCCCAGCCTGAGTGATGAGGCCAAGGAGGAGGGTGGCGGGGACACTTTTGGATAAGTGCCAACCATTGTCACCATTGTCCATCTTTAGACTGCTGATGAACCACTCATATCAGCTTGCGCCATAACCCATGTGTAACACTTGGATAAGAAGTCATCGCCAGCAGTAGCTTCGATAGTAGCTAGAGGGGCAGTGTACCTTCTAAAATCTACAGGATGTGTATCATCTGTTGGTGTTGCTGTAGCAAACCCACTACAGTCGATCATTACTGTGAAGCTATCACCTAATTCTCTTGAGATTGCCGCAGTTACGATTCTGAAGTATGCACCAGAAAAGGCTGT
>Ga0206126_10003775_pt1 | contig 15118 bp, 16 predicted proteins | sample Helgoland_Spring_5_FD_148621 | JGI IMG/M metagenome (GOLD analysis project Ga0206126, IMG submission 148621) | Pelagic subsurface seawater microbial communities from Kabeltonne, Helgoland, North Sea - Helgoland_Spring_Bloom_20160412_1 | ecosystem: Environmental > Aquatic > Marine > Epipelagic ...
GCGATGTATTTGTGCAAACAGATGACATCGCGGTCTCTGCCCGAAATTGGCCGCAGGTTTGGTGGGCGTGATCACACGACAGTGATGCATGGCGTCAAACGGATCGAAGAACTAAAGCAATCAGATGGTCAGATCGCCGAAGACCTAGAATTGTTGCGCCGCTCGCTGGAGGCGTGAACAGGTCACAAACCTGAATAGCGCGGTGCCTTGGGTTAGGCGTCGCCCAATCTGTTAAAAATGACCTCACGTTTTCTGGGCGCACAATGTTCAGTCCGAATTTCACAAAACACGCCAGCCTCAAGCATAGCCAAATTGTCGCTTGTGAGCCTATTTTGTTTCACAAATGCAAGATGTACCCAATTGAGCGGCCGTATCGGCGTCATTGGCTTGACGCCCCAAGCGATACAACCGAAAATCAACAAAATACTTGTGATGCGCGGTGGTTGGGCTAGTGTACCCGTCCGGGTCATCTGGTGGGAGACGGACCATGAAAATTAGTGTCGAACGCGGCGTGCTGCTCAAAGCGGTCAGTCAGGCCCAATCAGTTGTGGAACGCCGCAATACCATTCCGATCCTTGCTAACGTTCTGATCGAAGCGGAAGGGTCTGATGTTACCTTTCGTGCCACCGATCTTGATATCGAGGTCGTTGACAAAGCCCCCGCTCAGGTTGAGCGGGCAGGCGCCACAACTGTTGCGGCGACGACATTGCATGAAATCGTGCGCAAACTTCCCGATGGAGCACTGGTGACCTTGATCGCTGATAGCTCCGCAGGCCGTCTGACGGTCGAGGCAGGTCGATCAAACTTTTCGCTTGCGACCCTGCCCAAAGAAGACTTTCCAGTTATGGCCTCGTCCGAATATGCGTCTAACTTTTCGGTGCCTGCTCCAAAGCTGCGGCGTCTGTTCGACAAATCGAAATTTGCAATCTCGACTGAAGAAACCCGGTATTATTTAAACGGCGTCTATATGCATGTCGCCGATGGTGACGACGGCAAGGCGCTGCGCTGTGTTGCAACCGACGGGCATCGTCTGGCCCGGATCGACAGTGCACTGCCCGATGGTGCGTCAGATATGCCGGGCGTCATTGTCCCACGCAAGACCGTGGGCGAGCTGCGAAAGCTTTTAGACGACGATGACATGCAGATTGCCGTCAGTGTCAGCGAGACAAAAGTGCGGTTTGCAACACCAGAAATTACGCTGACATCGAAGGTAATTGATGGAACCTTCCCCGATTATACCCGTGTCATTCCCACTGGAAACACCCGCAAGATGGAAGTTGACGCAAGTGACTTTGCCAAGGCCGTGGACCGCGTGGCGACTGTCAGTTCCGAGCGCTCTCGGGCAGTCAAGCTGCAATTGGACGAAGATCGACTAATTTTGTCAGTGAACGCCCCAGATAGCGGAGCGGCCGAGGAAGAGCTTGCCGTTGCTTACGCGGACGAGCGTCTTGAAATCGGCTTTAACGCCAAGTACCTGCTTGAAATTGCGAGCCAGGTGGATCGCGAGAACGCGGTTTTCATGTTTAATTCGTCTGGCGATCCGACCCTGATGCGCGAAGGCACAGACGAATCTGCAGTCTATGTCGTCATGCCGATGCGGGTCTGAGGCTGTCCAACGAAACGGCCTGCCTCGACGAAAGATGCCTAGGGCCCAAAGAAAGGGATTGTGATGGCGCTATCCCTGTCTGCTTTGACACTGTCCCATTTTCGATCGCACAAGGTTTCGCGACTGGCGTTTGATGCGCGACCCGTAGCCGTTCACGGCCCGAACGGTGTAGGCAAGACCAATATCCTCGAAGCGGTGTCTCTTATGTCGCCCGGCCGCGGGTTGCGACGCGCCTCGGCAGAAGACATGACCCGACGCCCCGAAGCTGTGGGGTGGAAAGTCTCTGCAGTTGTTCACTCAAAAGATCAGGTTCATGAAGTTGAAACATGGTCAGAAAATGGTTCTGCACGACAGGTTCGCATTGATGGCAAGACAGCGGCCCAGACAGCTCTTGGTCGCATCATACGTGTTTTGTGGCTGATCCCTTCAATGGACAGGCTCTGGATCGAAGGGGCCGATGGGAGACGGCGTTTTCTGGATCGTATGACGCTTAGCTTTCTGCCAGATCATGCACAGGCTTCGATAGATTATGACAAGGCGATGCGGGAACGGAACCGGCTTCTCAAAGATATGGTGCGAGACTCGCATTGGTACGCGGCATTAGAATTGCGCATGGCTGAAACCGGGGCTGCCATCCACGCAAATCGTCTTTCCGCATTAACCGAACTGGCCGCAGCACAAGAAAAGGCGCAAACGGCTTTTCCCACAGCAACGCTGGATCTGCTGCCAGGTGAGTTGGGAATGCCCGAAACAAGTGCCGATTTCCGCGATGCTCTTGCGGAAAACCGACAACGTGATCTTGCTGCTGGTCGTACTCTTATAGGCCCGCATCGGGCAGATTTGTTTGGTGTCTATGCAGCCAAGGATGTCCCAGCGAGAGACTGCTCTACTGGCGAACAAAAGGCTCTTTTAGTGTCTCTAATATTGGCCAATGCGCGCGCATTGGCGTTGGATTTTGGCGCGTCGCCTCTTCTACTGCTCGACGAAGTAGCAGCACACTTGGACGCAAACCGCCGTGCGGCGCTATACGATGAAATCTGTGCGCTGAAAGCTCAAGCATGGATGACGGGGACAGACGCTGAGTTATTTGAACATTTCAATGATCGCGCCCAGTATCTACACGTATCAGAGACTGATGGGATCAGTCAGGTTGATCCTGCATGACCTTGGAGCTTTGGGACATCGCGCTGTATGTTGGGGCGCTTTTGGTCCTATTCCTGACGCCAGGGCCAGTGTGGGTCGGATTAATTGCAAGAACCTTTTCGGGTGGCTTTCGCGCGGCTTGGCCACTCGCCCTAGGTGTCGCTATCGGTGATGTGTTGTGGTCGCTCTTGGCCATCTTTGGAATTACTTGGATTTTGTCTGTCTATGGTGGCTTTCTCGAGCTTCTAAAATGGGCTGCCAGTGCCATGTTTATCGTTATGGGCACTTTGGTCATCATAAATGCCGATAAGGCAATCGATACCAATAGTCGCTTAACCCATCCTGGAATGTGGGCTGGCTTTGCAGCAGGGCTAGCAGTGATCGCAGGTAACCCCAAGGCCATTTTATTTTATGCTGGAATGCTACCAGGCTTTTTTGATCTGACCAGACTGACCCATATCGACACAATCATCATCGCGGGGTTATCGATGCTTGTACCCCTCATCGGCAATCTGACTATGGCGGCGTTTATCGACCGTGCGCGCCGTTTGATGAACAGCACTGTAGCTATGCGCAGACTGAATTTATTAGCGGGTGCGTTGCTGATTGGTGTTGGCCTCGTCATACCTTTGACCTGACGCACAAAATCTTGTGTCAGTTGCGTGACATTGGCGCCCGAAAACAGTATGTTCGCGGTGAAATACAAAAGGGCCAAGAGATGGCAATTAACGAGCAAACTCCCGAAGAATATGGCGCTGATTCTATCAAGGTTCTCAGAGGCTTGGAGGCGGTGCGCAAGCGTCCGGGAATGTATATCGGCGATACTGACGATGGCTCGGGGCTGCACCATATGGTGTATGAAGTTGTCGACAACGGCATTGACGAGGCATTGGCCGGTCACGCAGACGCCGTTACCGTAACAATTCATCCAGACTCTTCCGTTTCTGTAAGTGACAACGGGCGAGGAATTCCCGTTGGCATTCACGAAGAAGAGGGTGTTTCTGCAGCCGAAGTTATCATGACACAGCTACATGCTGGCGGTAAATTTGACAGTAACTCCTACAAGGTTTCGGGAGGTCTGCACGGGGTCGGGGTATCCGTTGTCAACGCGCTTAGTGATTGGCTCGAACTTCGGATTTGGCGCGATGGAAAAGAACACGTTGCGCGATTCGAGGGTGGTTTTACCGCCAAGCACCTCGAAGTGGTGGGCGATGCCGGTGATTACACCGGAACCGAAGTACGCTTTCTTGCTTCGGCCGATACTTTCTCAAACCTCGAATATTCGTTCGAAACACTAGAGAAGCGGCTACGCGAATTGGCGTTCCTGAACTCAGGCGTCCGTATTATCCTGATAGACGAGCGGCCGATTGAGCACTTGCGATCCGAACTTTTCTACGAAGGTGGTGTAAAGGAATTCGTCAAATATCTTGACCGGTCTAAAACGTCGGTAATGCCCGAGCCAATCTTTATTACTGGCGAAAAGGATGACATCGGGGTCGAGGTCGCGATGTGGTGGAACGACAGCTATCACGAAAACGTCCTGCCCTTTACCAACAATATCCCGCAGCGTGATGGCGGTACACATATGGCGGGCTTTCGCGGCGCTCTGACGCGGACAATCAACAACTATGCACAGTCCACCGGCATCGCGAAGAAGGAAAAGGTCAGCTTTACCGGTGATGATGCCCGCGAGGGGCTCTCATGCGTTCTTTCAGTCAAAGTACCCGACCCAAAATTCAGCAGCCAAACCAAAGACAAGTTGGTCAGTTCAGAGGTCCGCCCTGCAGTCGAAGGGCTGGTAAACGAAAAGCTGGCCGAATGGTTTGAAGAAAATCCAAACGAGGCCAAGATCATAGTTGGCAAAATCATTGAAGCAGCGCTTGCCCGCGAGGCTGCGCGCAAAGCGCGTGATCTTACTCGCCGCAAGAATCCAATGGATATGAATTTCCTGAGCTCTAAGCTCAAGGATTGTTCCGATAAGAACCCCGCCAACACAGAAGTGTTCTTGGTAGAGGGCGACAGCGCCGGCGGATCGGCTCAGACCGGCCGCGACAGAAAAACACAGGCCATCCTGCCGCTTAAGGGCAAGATTCTGAACGTAGAGCGCGCCCGGTTCGACCGAATGCTAGGCAGTCAAGAGATTGGCAATATGGTCATGGCGCTCGGCACTGGAATTGGGCGGGACGAATTCGATATCTCCAAGCTACGTTATCACAAGATCGTCATTATGACGGATGCAGACGTAGATGGGGCGCATATCCGAACGCTTCTGCTCACATTCTTTTATCGGCAGATGCCTGAACTAATAGAAGGTGGGTATTTGTATATCGCACAACCGCCCCTTTATAAAGTGTCACGCGGTAAGTCCGAAGTGTATCTCAAGGACGAAGCTGAAATGCAGGATTATCTGACTCAGCAGGGCATCGAAGGTGCCATGCTGCGACAGGGCAACGGCGAAGAGATTATTGGCCAAGACTTGGTGCGGGTTGTGGAAGAAGCACGGCAAATGCGCCGTGTGCTGCAAGCTTTTCCAACACATTATCCTCGTCACATTCTAGAACAGGCTGCCATTGCAGGCGCCTTTGTACCGGGCGCAGTCGAGGCAGATTTGCAAGGCGTGGCAGATAAAGTGGCCACACGCCTGAACTTGATTGCATTGGAATATGAACGTGGCTGGACCGGGCGGATCACTCAGGACCAAGGCGTGCGGCTGGCCCGCATCCTGCGCGGCGTCGAGGAGGTGCGGACACTGGACGGCCCGATGCTGCGATCCGGAGAAGCGCGCAAAACGGGCACCTTCACGCAATCGTTGCAAGACGTTTATAACCAGCCAGCAACCCTGCATCGCAAAGACCGCAGCCAAGCTATAATGGGTCCAATGGACTTATTGGATGCGGTCCTGCAAGAAGGCGAAAAAGGCCTTTCACTACAGCGCTACAAGGGCTTGGGCGAAATGAATCCTGATCAGCTTTGGGAAACCACGCTTGATCCGGATGCCCGCACACTTTTGCAGGTCCGGGTAGAAGATATGGCCGAGGCTGATGATTTGTTTACAAAGCTGATGGGTGACGTTGTGGAACCGCGCCGCGAGTTCATTCAGAAAAATGCGCTGAGTGTGGAGAACCTTGATTTCTGACGCTTGGCGATAAAGGAACCCGCTGATGTTCTCCAAAGACCAGCTTGAGTATACGCAGCTGCCGCTGCCTGACAGGCAGACCCTTGATGATGCAGAAATGCTGCGCCGCGCCGAAGACTATCGCGATTTCATGTCCAAAAGGCACACAGTGCGCGACTACACCACGCAGCCTGTTGATCAATCCGTCATCAAGGCTTGCGTGGCAGCCGCTGGTACGGCACCTTCGGGCGCTAATCACCAGCCGTGGCACTTTGTTGCAATCAGCGACCCCGCCGTCAAAAAGCAGATACGCCAAGCCGCAGAAGAAGAAGAGCGGCGCTTCTACGCTGGTGGGGCGAGCGACGAATGGATCAAAGCCTTGGAGCCCATCGGCACCAATGCTGACAAACCACATCTGGAAGACGCGCCATGGCTGATCGTCGTTTTTGCACAACGCTACGGCATGTTCGACGATGGTACCCGTTACAAGAACTACTATGTTCCTGAAAGCGTTGGCATCGCCACAGGTATGCTGCTGACCGCACTGCATATGGCTGGGTTGGCTACGTTAACCCACACGCCGAACCCAATGAAATTTTTGGGTGAGCTATTGGGCCGACCCGATAGCGAAAAGGCGACCATGATCATCACGATTGGGCATCCCTCCGCAGATGCTACGATTCCAGCCGTTGCAAAGATGAAAAAGCAATTGAGCGATATAATGACCCTGCTCTGATTACTGATCGTTTTGCGGCTCTTTGCTCGAACTTACGCATGCCGCTAATGGCCGTCGCATGCACAGTATAAACAGCGTAAAGCGCTTTTCGAAAACTTAAATCATCTAAAGCTGCGTTAAATAACAGGTTTAAACGTGTCAGGTGATGCCTGATGCTTCAGGTGTTTCATTAAGCGCTTTGATGTGTTTATGGGTCGACGCCCGCCATTTCACATAAAATGCGCCATTCATCGTCGGCTACAGGCTGCACTGACAAGCGTGCGCTTCGGATCAATGCCATGGATTCAAGCCTTGGGTCGGCCTTGACCATCGCCAACGTCACTGGCTTGGAAACTGGGAAAACGGCCTTGATGTCAACGCACTCCCAACGGTCATCATCGGTCGTGCTGTCAGGGTGTGCTGAAGCGATGACCTCGACAATCCCGACCACCGCTTTTTCTTTTTGCGAATGGTAGAAAAACCCTCGATCGCCCACTAACATTTCACGCATGAAATTTCGGGCTTGATAGTTCCGGACACCGTCCCACTCTTCGCCCTTATCGCCTCGCGCAACTTGATTATCCCAGCTCCAAGTAGATGGTTCAGATTTGAACAGCCAGTATTTCACCCGTCAATCACCCGCTTCCAAGCTGAAATGTTGACATCCCGAAACAGACCAGCCGTGGCGTATGGATCATTTTCAGCCCACGCTTTTGCAGCATCTATGTCATCGACCTCAAGCACGATCAGTGAACCGCAAGGCTGGCCTTCGGCATCCAGAAACGGACCCGCCTGGCGCACAACACCAGTGCTTTCCAGATAAGCAAGGTGATCAGGCCTGTTGGTCATACGCACATCAAGTGCGCCATCCTTGTCCCAAGCCATCAAAGCATACAGCATCTTATTCCTCCTTAAGCGGGCGGGCCAGCAATCGGTCCATCGCGCCGCGCATATCTACAGTTCCATCCACCAGATCTGCGATCGTAAGGCACAGGGGCAAATCCAGATTCTTGGCCGCCGCCACTTGACGCAAAGCGCGGGCGGTTGCTGCACCTTCAACAGTGATTGACGCATCAAATTCCATTCCCGCACCAAGGGCAAGGCCCAGCCGGTAGTTCCGCGACATATCAGATGTACAGGTCAGCGCCAGATCACCAAGGCCACTTAGACCACCAAGCGTTTCAGGAAGGGCGCCATATGCTGCTGCCATCCGTCGCATTTCGGCAAAGCCCCGTGTCATGACGGCGGCACGCGCGCTATCGCCAAGGCCTGCCCCAATCATCGCTCCACATCCAATGGCAATCACATTCTTGAGAGCGCCGCCCAACTCGGCCCCTGCAACATCTGTTGTTCGATAAAGCCTTAGCGTTGGTGTTGACAGTATATCCTGTAGCTGCGTTGCCACGTCGGCGCTTGCACATGCGAGCGTCAACGCTGTCGGCAGACCAGTGGCAATGTCACGGGCAAAGCTTGGGCCCGTCAAAACGGCAACATTCGCTGCATCTGCCAAAACGGCACTTGGCCCACGCCCGGTGCTCAGATCGATCCCTTTGCAGCAGGCCACCACAGTTTTTGCCGAAAAATCATGCTTGGCAACAAAATCAGATACCGCCTGCATAGGCAGGGCGATCAGGATGACATCAGCCTCAAAAACATTTTCTATTTTCGATGAAGAGCGCATTTTCTTGGGAAATTCGACACCGCTTAGGCGACGTGTATTTTGTCGCATCATCTGCATTTGTGCCGCATGATCTGCATCCCGCGCCCATAGGGTCACCGGCTGTTTTTGCGCCAATGCAACAGCCAGAGCAGTGCCAAATGCACCAGCCCCAACAACGGCTACATTCATGCTTTGGCCCCTTTTTTGCCCGATCCCAACATAGGCGTGCTTTGAGTATCGAGCGGCATGCGCGGGCGCGCAGATAGGTCCATCCCATCAGGATCACGGGTTTGCATCTGCTCTATACCTGCGGCCGCAATCATTGCGGCATTGTCTGTGCACAGCGCCAGAGGCGGCGCGAGAAACACAGTGCCAAATGTGCTTGAAACAGTCTCTAACGCAGCGCGAACAGTCATATTTGCGGCAACACCACCGGCAACACAAAAGGTGGGCACGACGGCTGATAGATCCAGATAGCGCTGCAACGCCCGCGCGCTTTTTCCAGCCAGGCTGTCAGATACTGCCATTTGAAAAGATGCGGACAGATCCGCCTGATCTTGACTCGTCAGTCCGCCTTTTTTCGCAATCAAATCATCCCGAGCACGTAAAACAGCCGTTTTTAGTCCCGAAAAGCTCAGGTCATAGCCTGGCTTGTCCCTAAGCGGTCGCGGGAATGCAAAGCGCCTGGCATCACCGTCTTTGGCAGCTACTTCGACCGCTGGACCACCGGGCTGACCCAGACCGATCAGTCGCGCAACCTTGTCAAACGCCTCTCCGGGCGCGTCGTCGATTGTCCCTCCAAGTCGCTCGAATTGATCGGGACCATGAGCAATCACGAACTGACAATGCCCACCGGACACCAACAGCATCAGATACGGATATTCAACGCCGTCGGACAAGCGCGGTGTCAGTGCATGGCCCGCAAGATGATTTATCCCATAGAGCGGAATGCCAGTCGCTGCTGACAACCCTTTGGCCATCATCACACCGGAAACAACGCCACCGATAAGTCCCGGGCCACAGGTCACCGCAATCGCATCCACTGCATTCAGGGCGACGTCCGCTTGATGCAAAGCACCCGTTATGCTTACGTCCAATCTCTCTGCATGCGCGCGAGCGGCAATTTCTGGCACGATACCACCAAAATCGGCGTGCAACTCTGTCTGGCCAAAAACCACTGATGACATTATCTGCATGTCACCGGGCACACCTCGCACCAGTGCGGCGGCTGTATCATCACAACTGCTTTCGATCCCGAGGACTGTTACAGGCTTGGTCATCTTGTTCGCTTTTGTTGCGTCCAGCTTGCACGCGGGTTAACACCGTACACTGTGTCAAACAATGCATTGCCTGATCTGATTCCACTTCTGATGACGCGCCCGCGCGCGGCAGCCAGAGCGTTTTTGGCGTCCCTACCCAAAGATATCACGGCACAGGTCACTCCGGTCTATAGCCCACTCATGGCAATCAAAGCCCTTGGCGAAAAAATTACGTTTACGCCAGATGATGCCGCAATTTTCACTTCGGCAAATGGTGTAGTCTATGGACCTGTGGGTGATGGAAACCGGGCCTTTTGCGTGGGCGAGGCGACAACGAAAGCCGCAGCTGACGCAGGATGGGTTGCAGAAATGCGCGGCCAAACAGCGGATATGCTTGTGGATAGTATTTTGCGCAATAAACCCGGTCAGAAACTGATCCATCTTTGCGGAACCCATACGCGCGGCAACATTGTCGGCCGTTTAACAGGATATGGAATAATAGCAAAAAACGTTGCCGTTTATGATCAGGTCGCACAGCCTTTGACCGCCGAGGCCCGCGCGCTTGTCGCACAGGAAACACCGGTACTGGTTCCTCTTTTCTCCCCTCGCACGGCGGCCCTCTTTGCGCTTGAGGTCCCAAGCGCCGGGTCGATGCATATAATTTTGCTCAGCGAAGCCGTGAAAAATGAACTGGATGAGCATATGTATGCATCAGCCACTGTCGCAGATGCGCCAGATGCTGATGCGATGTGCAAGACCCTTGCCAGAGTGGTGTCCGATTTATCGACGGGTTGAGGGGCACGAACCGTGCATGTAAACTTGGATGAGCGGTTGCGCTCCTCAAAATAAGAATCAGAAGGGTAAAAACTTGGCCAAACGAAAAAGCTTGGGAACAAAGGCGGAAGGTGGTTCAGCCACGAACAGCGTTGTTACCGAGAATGCCGAGACCGACGAAGTTACAGATGCACTGCTAACACCGCTTAATTCGCCGGAAGATTCCATCGCAAAAATTGTTGATGCCAAACAGCCGGGTAGCTTAGAGGACTCGCTATCAAACTCTGATGACGAAACGGGAAACGCCGAAATTAAAGATATCAAAGATACTGCGCCTGAGAGGGTGGACATGCCCACAGCACCGTTTGTCCATTCGGCACAACGCAGTATATTTTTGCCAATGTTTTTAGGGGGCGTCATTGCGGCAATGGCAGGGTACATAGCGGCACGCGCCAATGTGCTTGATCCATTCCTGCCACCAAGCATTCGCGCCTCGGAACCAAGTTCGGACATCGCCAGGCAGCTGAACACGCTAACCTTACAACTGACCGATCTGGAGGCGACCGTCGCGGTTTTGCCCCGCCCACAGCCGGCCACAAAAGTTGATCTGAGCGGTCTAAATTCGCAAATCAGTGAAATACGTGCACAATTGACTGAAAATACTGCTGAGATCAGTGGACTTTCCGATCAATTCGCAGCTGCATCAGACACTTCTATAAGCGCCGCACCCTTGCCGAGCACAGAAATTGATGCCTCACTAGCCGAATTGCGCTCCATGGCATCTGCACAGCAAAAAGCGATTGACCGACTTCTTTCCGATGCGCGTCTGGCCAAGGAAGATGCGGCCGCAGCCGCAAGCACCATTCAATCCCGCGCCGCAATGGCGCGTATTCTGGCAGCTCTAGACAGCGGTGCCACATTTACCTCAGCACTTGGCGATCTGGAACAAAACGCGACAGTCGAAATCCCAAACACGTTAAGACGCGCTGCCGCAGATGGCGTTACGCCGCTGGCAGTGCTTCAGGACGACATAACAGATGCTGCGCGTTCAGCCTTGGCGGCGGCGCGTTCCGTGGATGAAAACGGTGGTGGTCTCATTGGTTTTTTACAAAAGCATTTGGGGATGCGATCCATTGAGCCGCAAGAAGGGTCCGATCCGGATGCTGTCTTGTCGCGTATCGAAGCCGCAGTTCGGGCTGGCCGTCTGGGCGATGCTTTAGCCGAAGCTCGAACGTTGCCAAAAATATCACAGGAAGCCTTGAGCATCTGGATTGAACAGGCGCAAGCGCGTCACAATGCCGTTTTAGCGGCCAATGCATTGGCAGAGCGCCTGACGGCATTTTAAGGGGTCCCGGCATGATTTGGTCTTTGGGAAAAATCATACTCTTCATTGTGGTCGTGGCCGCACTCACACTTGGAGCCGGTAATCTGATTGAATCCGACGGCGGTGTACGTATTCAGTCTGGTGGTAATGAATACACACTCGGGCCGCTGCAATCGGTCATTGGGCTTATCATTCTTATTGTCGCAATCTGGATCATCCTGAAATTATTAAGCTTTTTAGTTGCTCTTTGGAAATTCTTCAGTGGAGATGAAACAGCACTTTCACGCTACTTTGCTCGCAATAGGGCTCAGCGTGGCTTTGATGCGCTGGCCGAAAGCATGATGGCGCTGGCCTCTGGGGAGGGACGGCTTGCGTTGGCAAAAGCGGAAAAAGCCAACAAATATCTCGATCGGCCCGAACTTACCAATCTTTTAACCGCTCAGGCCGCAGAACTGGCGGGTGATCGCAAAAAAGCTGAAGAAACCTACCGCAAGCTCGTTGAAAATGAAGCAACAAGATTTGTAGGCGTGCGGGGTATAATGAAGCAGAAGCTCGCGGATGGGGATACGGAAACCGCATTGAAGCTTGCAGAAAAAGCATTCGCTTTAAAGCCTAAGCACGAAGATACACAAGACGTCCTGCTTAGGCTGCAGGCGGACAAAGCAGATTGGAAGGGCGCGCGAGAAACACTGAGCGCCAAGCTCAAACATGGGTCTTTGCCGCGCGACGTTCACAAACGCCGCGACGCTGTTCTGGCGCTCAGCGAAGCGAAGAAAATCCTTGCGGATAACGAGACAATCGAGGTCCACGAGGCAGCGCTAGAGGCCAACCGCCTGTCGCCCGATCTGGTCCCAGCAGCAGTAATGGCTGCACGGGCATACATTGAGAAGGATCAGAAAAAATACGCAACCCGCCTGCTGAAAAAGGCATGGACTGTGAACCCGCACCCAGACCTCGCCGCGGCCTTTGCTGAAATTGAACCGGACGAGACCGCAGAAGCGCGGCTAAAACGATTCGCACAATTGGCGAACATTCTTCCCAATGATCCAGAAACACGCATGTTGATGGCGGAGCTAAACATATTTGCCGAAGATTTCCCGCAGGCCCGTCGCGCCCTTGGAGATCTTGCCGAAGTAGATCCCACCACACGGTCATTGGCGCTTATGGCCACCATAGCACGTGGCGAAGGCGCCGGTGATGCTGTGGTGCAGGGTTGGCTTGCTCGTGCTCTAACCGCGCCGCGTGGTCCGCAATGGGTTTGTGAAAATTGTAGTAACATTCATGCAGAATGGGCACCGACATGCACCAACTGCGGAGCTTTCGACACACTTGCATGGAGCCGCCCGTCCGACAGCGAAATAGACATTCGTGGTAGGGCAGAGCTGCGTCCTCTGCTGGTTGGAAAGCCTGATGTTGAGGAAGGGCCGGCAATCACAATGCTGGAGGATGTGGAGATCATCGAAACAGGGGAACTGGACAACACAGCATCTAAAGAGATTTAAGACAGCCAAATTAGAACACCAGAGGTCATGGCCTTTAAGCAACGCAATTAGAGACAATACGTTATCAGTCTTCACTAACTTCTATTTTTAAGCGCAGTTTCGCGATAGCCTATTTCGATAGTAATCTGCATTTCTCGTTGAGGACCCTTAATGGTGTACCACCGTATTCGCGCTCTTATCATCTGCTTGACAGTTTTAACGGTTGGAGCCTGTGGCCTGCCTCGTGGCGCCGCCATTCAAAGCGAAATCGTCTCTGGTCAGAATGCAGAAAGTGCACCATTCGAAGTGGTTCCTGTCACCCGTACAAATATCGGTGATCTACAAACTTGGCCCGTTACCGGTTGGGCCGGTGATTATAACTGGTTTAGCAACAATCGCGGACCCATATCTCCGATTATCCGTACGGGCGACCGCATTGACCTAATAATATGGGACAGTCAGGAAAATTCCCTTCTGTCCACGCTCGGGCAAAAAAGCGTCAAACTAAATGATATCATGGTTGGTGCCGACGGAATGATCTTTATTCCATACATTGATCGGGTTTTCGTCCGTGGTGAAACCCCAGAATCAGCGCGAGCGGTAATCGCCAAAGAGCTTGAAGCCGTAGTCCCCTCGGCACAAGTTCAACTTCTCTTGACGCCTGGTCCGGACAATTCGGTTGATGCCGTAAGCGGGTTTAGGTCTCCTGGAACGTATCCGTTGGTTCATGGCGATGTCTCGATCCTTAGCTTGATCGCACAAGCCGGCGGCATTTCGCCAGAGCTTTCTAACCCATTGATCCGCGTGCTACGAGATGGTCGATCATATGAAATTCTCAGCGATACACTATATGAAAAACCAGCAGCAAACGTCATTGTGCGTGGTGGCGACCAGATTGTCGCCGAAGAAGATCGACGCTATTTCGTTGCTCTTGGTGCTACAGGCATACAGAAAATCATGCCGTTCGACCGCGAAAATGTAAACGCTATTGAAGCGCTTGCAATGCTGGGTGGCCTGTCGGCTGGGCGCGCCAACCCAAAGGGGGTGCTGATTTTACGCGAATATGGTCGGAATGAAGTACGCACCGACAACACCGGACCGAGGAAGCGTCAGATCGTCTTTGCAATTGACCTAACATCGGCAGATGGGTTGTTTGCAGCCAATAATTTCAAGATCAACCCTAAAGATGTCTTGGTTGCGACCGAAAGCCCAATCAACTCAATTCGTACGGTTTTTGGCCTGATTGGCAGTATTGTAGGTATTGGTAACGCAGTATCGAATTGATGAAAGCGCCTCGGATACATTGGAGGATCCTAAATTTAGCAGATTTTTCTTGTAGAACTAGAATCAGGATACATTAATTTCCACTGCGGATGCTTCTGAAGGCCCGCCAACACCCACGCCGCCATAGACACCGGTTGTTCCGTCTGAGAACCTGATTACTCCGGCTCTACCAAAGCAATACGGCCCACCGACCACGGTCCACAAACGTTCCAACCGTTGGAGCTATGCGGGCCACTGGGACCGGATCATGGACACCATAGCCGACGCTCATAACGTTGGCATGGTGATGGTCGACCGGACCAGCATGCGTGCGCATCATTCCACCATGACACGTAAAAAAGACCTGCGCCGCTGTTTATAGCGTGTTGCGTTTTATGAGATTCAAGATGCAACAAAAGCGAGTTAGACCGGTGGGAGAGGCAGCGTTCTTTTGTTACCGATTAAACGCAACACGCTTTAGAGACCAAAATACAGGCTCTTACTAATCGGTATAAGCTGCTGATCTGATGTGAATTGACACCTGACCAAGCCCATGATGCCCCGCCGTATAAGACGCTGCTCGACAACCTGCAGCTTGGTCAAATACGTGCTCGCGGACAAAGCATATGAGGCAGACTGAATCAGAGACATGGTAATCCTCCCGAAAATTAGTGGTGTTCAAAAGTAGAATTTTCTCGGCAAGATATCTGAGGAGATTTACGATGAAGAATGGACGATACAGCGACGCACAGATCATGGCGGTGTTGAAGCAGGCAGA
>Ga0206126_10003782_pt1 | contig 15105 bp, 7 predicted proteins | sample Helgoland_Spring_5_FD_148621 | JGI IMG/M metagenome (GOLD analysis project Ga0206126, IMG submission 148621) | Pelagic subsurface seawater microbial communities from Kabeltonne, Helgoland, North Sea - Helgoland_Spring_Bloom_20160412_1 | ecosystem: Environmental > Aquatic > Marine > Epipelagic ...
AGAAAGGCTGGAGTGGTTGCTGCTGATGCAGAAGTGGTGGATCCGTTGGCGGCGACGTGCGGTGACGCAAGGTCCGCCGCGGGTCTGTTGGTCAAAAGATTCGACGAAAGTTGGCACGCAGAGATGTGGCGTTGAGGTGCTGATTTGGCAGTACGGCGGCAAATTGAATGACCATGAATGGTAGTTCGTCGACTGAAGTCAATGGTTGGTGGGCGATTAGATTTCTTTCGAATTTTTGCGGGAGGCAATATTTCGCCGTATCTTTCCTCTCAGGATCTGATGTAAAGTGACGACGAATGCCACTTTTATCAGCCTCAACCGAATTAGCAACCAGCTGGAACCATGAAGCTCCGCATTTCTCGTGCCGCCTATATGCAGGCGGCTTTCCTTCTTGCCACGTTTGTCCTCTCCTTGGGCGTCCGGGCGCAATCCATTACCCTCTCTTCTGATTTCTATGCCACCCAATACGGTGTGGCGGTGACCAGTTTGACCCAAGGTCAAATCGTCAACCTGAGCGAAGGACAAATCTGGGCCACCAATGGATTCAACCAGACGTTCACCATTGATTTGTCGGAGTATGGAGCAGATACCTACACGGTTATTTTGCTCGACGATGGCGGTGATGGTGGCCTCAGTTATGAGGTGAACGTAGAAAACCTGCCCTTTGTTTGTGGGGGTTCCTGTGAAGGTGAGCTGACGGCAGGGCCAGCAGCGGCTTTCAGTTTCTCTTTGACCCAGTTGGACGGCATACCAGGCTGCATGGATGATGCGGCTTGCAACTATGACCCGGAGGCCGGATTTAACGATGGCTCCTGTTGTTTTGACTCATGTGTGACCGTGCGTTTGTACGATGCGTTCTCAAATGGTTGGGTGGACAATCAAGGCAACGTCGGAGGAGCCGCAGTTGGCAATCTGGCAGGCCAAGAGTTGGGGAGCATTCAGTTTACAGAAGGAGGCGTGGCTGAATTGGACCTGTGTTTGGTCGACGATTGCTACGTTTTGGAGTTGCAATTCGACAACCTGGCAGTAGAGGCTTCATGGGAAATCTACTTGGGTGAGCAATTGATTCTGGAAGGAGGCCCTGGTATAGCTGGCGGGACCATCCAAGAGTTTTTCTACGTGGGCGATCCAGAGTGTTTGAATGTCGGTTGCACCACTCCGGAGGCGTGTAACTATGATCCTACAGCCAACTTCAATGATGGCAGTTGCGAATACTTGTCGTGTCAAGGTTGTACCGACCCTACGGCATGCAACTACGATCAGAACGCCACCATTTCAAATGGCGACTGTGACTACGGTTGTTACGGATGTACTGAGGCAGACGCGGTAAACTTTGATGGTGCCGCCATCTACGATGATGGAACATGCTGCTATGAAGAGTACTTCTTCTTTCTGGAAGTCGGCGGGGGCAGCTGGGATGGTGAAATCAGTTGGAACATCCGAAACATGGAGACCAATACGGTCGTCGATTTCGGTGGTGCTGGTTCTCATGCCGTCTGTCTGCCTGAAGGGTGTTACAACTTTGAGATGTTCGACAGCTTCCAAGATGGCTGGAACAACGGGATTTACACCTTCACCACTTTTGATGGGCAGGTCGTGTACACGGGCTCCTTGGACGAGGCAGAATTTGGCGATCAACTCATCAGCGGAGCGGACCGGATCACCTTGGGTGATGTGAACTGCCCCGTGGGTTGTACGGATCCAACCGCATGTAACTTCAGCTCGAACGCAGTGTTCGACAGTGGCTTCTGTAACTTCTCTTGCTACGGTTGCACAGACTTTAACGCCACCAACTTCACGCCGTCAGCATCCATTGACGACGGTACCTGTGTTTATTGTGGTGCCGGTGAGTTGATTCTCGAGGTCACCATGACGGATGCATTCGGTGATGGTTGGAACGGAGGCGTTTACTACATCTCTGATTTGGATGGAGACATTGCTGCGACTGGAACCTTGGACAACGCGGATCAGGGTGATGGATTGACGAGTGGAGTAGACCTCGTTTGTTTGCAGCCCGGATGTTATGTGTTTGACATTACTCCAGGGGACAACTCCGATGACATCGGTTGGTACCTCGAAGATGTGGTCGACAATTTCTATGGCACTGGAATCGACGAGGTGTCCAGCTTTGGCATCGATCTCGGTGAGACTGGATCGTGCACCTTCTTGGGCTGTACAGATCCGTTTTGCTTGAACTACAACCCCAGTGCGACTGACGATGACGGCAGCTGTGAATGCCCTCCGGGCAACAACTACGCCTACAGTGCCCAAGCGGTGCAGTGTGGCGCACAGATCGCAGGTACATTGACCTATGCCGTTGACGGTGAGGGCCTCAACGGCACCACTTGCTCAGGCCAGGAAATCAGTGCGGCGGGCGTTTGGTACGTTTTCAATGCCCAGTCTGATCAACAAATGGTGCTCTCAACATGCGGCACGGATGCCTTCAACCCTGCAGGCAACCCGTTGTTTGACTCTCAGGTGTTCGTGTTTACTGCGGTCGATGGGGAACTGGACAACTTGGAGTGCCTCGGTGGCAACGATGACGGATGCTCTGAGGGCTTTATGAGTGAAGTCGCCTTCAATGTGGAACAAGGCCAGGACTATTACATCTATGTGACCCGATTCAGCGAGTACACCAGCGGTGATGAATTCTTGCTTTCTGTAGAATGTGTGGATTGCTCAAGCGGTGCGCCGATCAACGACGACTGCAGCAGTGCACTTGAATTGCAAAATGGAGTGCCTCATGTTGGTTCTGTTTGTTGCTCAAGCCCTGACAATGTAGACGTGAGCTTCTTGGCAGGCTTCCAAACGAGCTATGGTGTTTGGTATGAGTTCAACAGCTTGGACTACGAGACTTTCTTCTTTGACCTCCTCAACTTGAATGCGGCCAACATTGGCCTTGCGATTTTTGATGTGGGGACATGTGGGGACCTCGAGGCTCAAGTGGGTTGTCTCGTCTCCGAACAGTGTGCAGGTGAAATCAGTGATTTCACTGTGCTTCAGCCCAACACAGACTACCTGTTTTACGTCTTTACTACAGATCCCGAAGATTGCGGACAGTACCAGTTCCTGACCAACGGAGTGTACCTCGGTTGTATGGACAATGCGGCTCCCAACTATGATCCAACGGCGACGATGGATGACGGCACATGTGATTATTCAGGGGTTGTGCCTTCTAACAACACCTGTGGAACAGCCCAGTCTTTGGATTGCAACACTTCCCTCGAAGGCTCGACGGGTGGTGCTACGAATTTGGGAGCTCCAAACCTGATCAATGGCTGTGACCCTGTGCCCGGTCCAGGCGTCTGGTATACGTTCGAAGGAACCGGTGATTTGCACACGCTCAGCTTGTGTGGATCCAACATTGACTCCAAGCTGAACCTCTACGTGAGTGACGCGGTTTGTGCAGGTGGAATTCCCCAGCTGTTCGAATGTGTCCTGACAGTAGAAGATGGTGTTTACGCTTCTGAAGAGGCAGACTTCATCAACTGCGGATTCTTTGACCAGAATGATGCTTGGGTGCAGTTCATCTCTGAGCCTGGCCGTCATTATTATGCATATGTCAGCGCAGAAGATGCCGACGGTGACCCCATTACCGATGACAATGGTACCGTGGCCATCAGCTTGACCTGTGCACCTGCGGTGGAAGGCTGTACCAACGATGTTGCGTGCAACTTTAACGTGGACGCCAACATCGAAGACGGGTCTTGTGACTTCTTGAGCTGCGCTTGTCCCGACAATGCCACCGACGGAATCGCCTTGAAACTGGACATGTTTGACAGCTTCGGCGACGGATGGAACGGTGCGAACTATTACCTGACTGACGCGAGCGGGGACACCTTGCTTTCGGGCAACTTGGACAGTGCCGCCTACATTTTGGACGTAGACAACTTCCTTGGTGGTGATGAGGGCTTTGACACCTTCTGTTTGGTGGAAGGCTGTTATGCCCTGAACGTTGGAGGAGGTGACTTCGATGAAGAGATTACTTGGACGTTGTCAAATGTCCAAGGAGAAGTGGTGTCGGGCGCCATTGGTTCCGTGAATTTCTCTCTTGGAGGTGTGGTCTGTGGGTGCATTGATTCTGGAGCATGCAACTTTGATCCTGCAGCGACCTCAGACAACGGATCTTGTGATTACGAAAGCTGCGCGGGATGTACGGACGCGGAGGCTTGCAACTACGATGAGTCTGCGACCATCTCCACAGATGATTGCTGCTATGACAGTTGTGTGCGCATTCAGATGACGGATGACTTTGGGGATGGATGGAACGGCGCACAATACAGTCTGTACAGTGTGGATGGGCTGCTCCTTGCTCAAGGTGGACTCCCTAGCGTAGGATTTACAGTAACTCCAGAGGGTACAAGTGGAACTGACAACTTTTGCTTGGCAGACGGTTGTTACTACCTCGAGGTGTCTGCTGGCGTGATTCCAGTGGAAGTCGGTTGGACCCTGTTGGGCACTGCGAGTGGTATCACCTCTGGTGGTGCACCTGCTGGCCCTGTGTACTTTGAAGTGGGTGAGTCAGACTGTGTCGCTGGTTGCACGGTTTCCGTGGCTTGCAACTACAATCCTGAAGCGAACATCACGATTTTGGAAGAGTGCATTTTTGACGGTTGTGGAGGCTGTAAGTATGACATTGCTGAGAATTACAATCCGAACGCCATTCAAGATGATGGGACATGCGAGTTCATTTTGCAGAGTCCTTGTCCTACTGACTTGAACCAAGATGGTGCCACTACAACCGCTGACTTGCTCGAGTTCTTGATCAGTTTTGGAGACGCCTGCACGGAGTAAAACACCATTATATCAGACGGTTACAAAATTGTTTTTGGGCCGTTTCGCAACTTATAAATGGCCTCAGACATCTTAGTCTGGGGCCATTTTGATTTTGAACGACTGATAATCAGCGACCTGATTCGAGGGGGTGAAGGGGACATGCCGCTGAAGTCCGATTTCCACGGTCATTCTATTCTTGATTCGGTTGTGTTTCCGCTATATTGCTCCGGCAATTGGAAAAAACCTTAATCATGAACCTGAGAAATCTCATTCTTCGAGGTACCCTTAGCACGTTTGCTTTGGCCCTCTTTGCGTCCTTACAGGCGCAATCCATCATCTTTACTGCGGACAATTATCCGGATGAGGTGACATCGTGCATAGTCACCTTTAACGGTGATACCATTCTTAACGTTGACGGTTTAGCGTTGTTCCCAGGTGGAGCAGGCGACGTCAACACCTATTCAGTCGGAGCCTATGGCGCAGGCGATTACACGGTCTACATCAACGACACTTTCGGCGACGGAGGTACTGATATGAGCGTCGACTCAGCTCCTTTTAACTGCACAGGTGACTGCAGCGGCTCAGTAGGAGGCTCGGGTTCGACTTTCGTATTTACCCTAACATCTGATGTCCCCGGTTGTGATGACAGTGCAGCGTTGAACTACGATGAAACTGCTACCCTGAACGATGGGTCATGTCTCTACGACGTTTGCCCTGACACAGATCAAACCATGGTATTTGTCAATATGACAGACTCATGGGGAGATGGTTGGAACGGAAACACTTATGAGGTGTATGCCGACGACGCTTTGATCGCTTCAGGCTCATTGGATGCGTCTGTGACTGGTACCGGTGGTAGCGGTGCTGGTCCAAATGCTGGTCAAGACACCATTTGTATCCCAGTGGGTGCTTGTTTCGAGGTAGTGAGTGGAGGGGGAAGCTTCCTCGGCGAGATTGGCTGGACCATGGTGAACGTTTACACCGGTGACGTCATCGCGAGCGACACTGGTGGTGGTACAGTCAGTTTCTACTATGGCCTGACGGCTGAGGTCTGTGGTTGTACAGACGTAGAGGCTTTGAACTACGATGGCAATGCTACTGTCGATGATGGCAGCTGTGTTTTCCCGAGTTGTGACAACCCCGACGACGTGCTGGCACAATTCATGATGTACGACACCTTTGGTGACGGCTGGGACGGAGCGTCATATACGCTTTCAAACCAAGCTGGTGAGATCTTGAACTCTGGTTCTTTGGACGACGCTTTGTTCACCGTAGACCCAGGTGCCCAAGGGTATGACTTCTTCTGCCTTTCTACTACCGAGTGCTACGTGCTCGAGATTTCCGGTGGTATCTATCCTGGAGAAAAAGAGTGGCAGATCATTGATTACAATACAGGATCAATTCTCTATGATTTCACTGCCAACGACGGTTTTGGAATATTTGGAGTTGCAACAGGTGGAGTTGTTTGTGGATGTACGGACAGCAATGCTTTCAACTATGATGCTTCTGCAACTGCTGACGATGGATCTTGCTTTTCGCCAAGCTGCGTAGGTAATCCTGACAGCACGAGCTACATCTTGCACCTCAACCACGACATTTATTTGTTCTGGGGTAACAATGCGGCTTACATCATCGATCCTGCCACTCAAGACACTTTGCTGTCTGCTGGTTACAACAACGACCTGTATAGCCCTGACTTTGAAGGGTCAGTGGTAGATGGATATTGGGAGTTCTGTATTCCAAACGACGCATGTCTCCAGTTCTCTGGAGGTGGAGGCTCCCCAGCGGGACAACCCCTTTGGTATATCATGGACTTTGCTGGAAACATCCTGCATGACGGTTCATTGGGTGTTTACGACATCGGATTCGGTGCCGACGAAGCAACTTGCTTGAGCGGTTGTACCCTGCCAGCGGCGATCAACTACAACCCAGACGCGACCATTGACGACAACTCATGTGTTGTTTGTGACAACGGTCAACTCGGATTCTACCTGACACTTCAAGACGACTTTGGAACAGGTTGGAGCACGGGCAATGATTACTACTTGGTGAGCGAGGAGACAGGTGATACCATCTATACAGGAACTATGGATCCTGGTCCTACTACCGAGGAAGTGGTAAACTGCTTGGACATCGGCTGCTACACCTTTAGTACTGGTGCCATCTTCACTACAGAGGGTTGGGCCATTTCCGACAACTTGGGCAACGAGTACGCAGCTTTGACTTACGGAGCGGCTGATGGTTTCCCCGTTGCATTTGGTGGAACAGACGTTACCGACTGTGCATTCCCAGGATGTACTGACCCACTTGCCAACAACTACAACATCTCCGCTTCTGTAGACGATAACACTTGTGAGTTCCCACCTGCAAATGACAATGCGTCTGACGCTCAGGCCATCGCTTGTGAGCTTATCCTCACAGGTTCTCTTGCCAACTCCAATGGAGACGAATACAGCGGAACTACCGTTCTTGGAAATGCTATATCTGCGAGTGGTGCCATCTGGTACGAGTTTAACGCCGACAACGACTATCAAGTCACATTCAATACCTGTGCATCTGCTGATGTTGACAACGGTGTGACTGACACAGACGTGATTGTGTTCTCAGTAGGAACCGATGGCACATTGACGCCAATTGCAACCAACGATGACTCCGGTATTGCAGGTTGTGGTTCAGGAACGACTGGATCCTTCAACTCCATTGTGAGCATCAACGCTTTGCAGGGTAACAGCTACTTGGTACGTGTTGGACACTACAGTGGTGCATCTACTCAAACGGGTATCGTGATCGAGGCGAACTGTGCACTCTGTCCCGATGGATTCCCTAACAATGACGACCTGTGCACCTTGGCTCTTCCTTTGGTTGACGGTGGTTCATATGACGGTAGCCTGTGCTGCTCTGGTCCAGACGAGGACTTCGGCATGCCTAGCTTGAGCACGTTTGCTACGGCTTATGGTGTTTGGTATGAGGTTGCTGTTGAGGCTCCTTACAACCTTTACAACATCACTGTTGATGCGACTGGAACTGGTGCTGTTGGTTATGCCACCTACAACGGTGATGACTGTACAGATTTGGCCGATATGGTTTCTGGTGTTGTAGAAGGTTCAGTTCAGACTGACATGAACCAGTACTTCGCTACTGAACAGGAAGGTCCAGCGACCATTTCAATCCCATCTCCGAACTATGACAACAGCTACTATCTGTTCATTTGGACAACCCAGCCTGATGATTGCGGCTCATATAGCGTAAGCCTCTCTGCTGAGATCTCTGGCTGTACTGACCCAACGGCGTCTAACTACAACCCAGATGCTACGGTGAATGCCAACTGCCTCTATGTGGGAGTAACGCAACCGAACGACAGTTGTGACAATGCTATCGCTGCTGCTTGTGGTGATGTTGTAACCGGTAACACTGGTGGTGCAACGAGTGTTGGTGGCACCAACGCTTGTGGTGGATCAGGTTCTGGAATCTGGTATACCCTCGACAACGGCGGAATGGAGCAGTTGATCACGGTGAGCACTTGTGGCTCTGAAGTCAATACTGTATTTGAGCTCTTCCAAGAGATTGATGCTCCTGATGCTGTGCTTGAGGTCAACAGCCTGAACACTGACAACTACGAGAACATCAGTGCAGTGATTGTCTTCAATGGTGACACCATTGCATCTGTTCCTGCTGGTGAATTGTTCCCAACTGTGTTCAACGACTACTACCTCGAACTCGGTGGTGGTGACTACACCGTTTACTTCACCAATGAAGGTGACGAGCTGGATGGAATTACGGCGAACGTGATCGAAACTTCCGGTGCAGCTTCTGCTTTGTGCAGTGGTCAGTGCTCTACTGATCCTACTGTCTGCTTGGACTTGCAGATTGTCTCTGACAACTATCCAGGTGAGAACACCTATGCTTTGGTAAACTCTGCTGGAGCGACAGTGTTGTCCGGTGGCATCTCTGCTGGTGTAAACCAGTTCAGCATTTGTGTTGCTCCTGGCGACTACACCTTCACCATGTTTGACTCCTTTGGAGATGGCATGTGCTGCACATACGGCAATGGTTCTTACACCTTGTCTGGACCTGATGGCGATCTCGCTACTGGTGGTCAGTTTGGTTCTGATGAGAGCACCTCCTTCACCTTGGAGGCCAGCCCATTCAACCTTCCTGCAGGTGGCACAATCGAGCAGTCCTTCACCATCTTCGGTGGCAGTGGCACTTGCTCTAGCTTGATCTGCTGGAGTGAAGGTGACAACACTGAGACGATGTCTGAGACTTGTGACAATGGTGAGACATTCCAGTTCATCAGCGATGACAATGCCAACACATACGCATTGCTCGTAGCCGCAGGTTCTGGTTCTCTCGGAGGTCCATTTGCAATGAGCATCACGTGTGAGCCCGTTGTTTATGGATGTATGGAAGAGCTTGCTTGTAACTATAACATGGATGCTAACGTTGACGACGTCAATGACCCTTGTGATTACACCAGCTGCTTGGACTGCGATACAGAGACATGGCAGTACTGCTACGACAACAACGAAAGCTGGTCTTTCAACTTGGTGAATCCAAACGGAGGCACCATCGTTGTAGACCTTGCTGGAACGTTGATTGAGCAGAACTGGGATGGTCTGATTATCGACGATGCTGCCACTGGAGTAAACCTCTACGACAGCGACGTTGATCCTGATGAGAGCCTCGTGATCGGTACTGATTCTGTGACGGTTTCATTTACTTCTGACGGTTCTGTGAGCTGTGTTTCTAGCACGACTGGATACAACATCTCATTGTCTATTACATGTGCTCCAGCTCCATCTACGGGTTGTGCTGATACAACAGCTTGTAACTACAATGGACCAGTGGACTTCGCTGACAACTCATTGTGTGACTTTAGCTGCCTCGGTTGTACCAACTCTGACGCTGTGAACTACAATCCGTTCGCTTCTGTGGACGATGGTTCATGCTGCTTCGGTGCATTCATCGAGTTCAACATGTTTGACAGTTTCGGTGACGGATGGAACGGTTCTACTTATAGCTTCTATGACGCTGCTGGCAACCTCGTTGCTGAAGGCGGTTTGTTGAGCAATGAGAACGGAGGTGACTTCGACACGGATGCGGTTTGTCTTGACGCTGCTGGATGCTACACGCTGATCGTAACTGACGGTTCTTTCCCAAGTGAGGTGAGCTGGACCATTTCAGGATCTGCGTTTAACAATACAAGTGGTGGACCTGGAACTTTCTCAGTAGGCCTCGGCACTGCTTGTACAGAAGGTTGCACCCTGCCATTTGCTCCGAACTATGTGTCGGCTGACAGTGTAGACATCGAGAACAATGAGCTCTGCGACTTCGCCAACTATGTGATGGGTTGTACTTACCCTGATGCAGCCAACTATGATGGGACTGCTACCAACGACGACGGCTCTTGTACGTTCGATATTGCCAACCCTTGTCCTACGGACTTGAATGGCGACGGACAGACCACAACGTCTGACCTGTTGATCTTCTTGGGTGCCTTCGGTACCGACTGCTGATCAAGCGTCACATCGAAGGGTCTAAGCTCTTCGCAAACATTGGAAAGGCCCGACGCAAGTCGGGCCTTTCTCTTTTCTAGTATGCCCCATCTTCGCATTATGCGTAAAACAGTTTTGATAACCGGTGCTGGCTCAGGAATTGGTCGTGCAACAGCCGTTCGATTGAACAGGGACGGGTATGCTCTGATCTCGGTGGGCCGGCGGGAAGATCCATTGGAGGAGACGCGGTCTCTGTTGCTTGGAGATGACCATGTGAGCATGGCTGTGGATGTGGCGAATAGGCTGGCTTTTCATGATGTTTTGAGGGAGGTCATGAATGACGTTGGTGGTCGTGAGCTCGTTGGCGTGTTTGCCAATGCGGGCATAGGTGGACCCAATGCATTTTCTGTAAATGCAGAGGAGGACCGCTGGGATGAAATCATGAGGGCCAACGTAACCGGGGCCTATGTCACACTTCAGGTGGCATACCCCTATTTGAAGCGCGCAAAGCAGGCGGTCACCCACGCCTTGGTCACCTCGAGTGTTTTGGCGCGATTTGGTGTTCCTGGTCAGTCGGCATATGTCACCTCAAAGGCAGCCGTGCTGGGTTTGGTAAGGAGCTTGGCCGTGGAATGGGGCGAGGATGGTATACTGATCAATGCGATTTGCCCTGGGTGGGTCGAGACAGCGATGGCAAAGGATTCGATTCAGCGCATGGCCGATGCTCAAGGCATCAGTTATGAGGCAAGTCACGCTGAGCAGTGTGCTGTTCTGCCTACCGGACGCATGAGTCAACCCGAGGATGTGGCTGGTTTTGTGTCGTGGTTAATGTCTCCCGAACAACGGGGGATTACGGGCCAGGGACTGGATTTGAACAATGGAAGTTGGATGTCATGAATGATTCAGTAAGTGTGAAAGGAAATTTGATGGTGCGTTTGGTTTTGCTCATGGCAGGAGTTGCCGCGGCGATGGGATTGGAGGCTCAAGAAACAGCATCCATTGACCCTTGGTCAACACAGGATTCGGTCATGTTGGCGCGCATCCATCAGCAAGTGTTGGGCGAAGGTGCGTGTTATGAGGATTTGCGGTTTTTATGCAAGGAAGTGGGGCCGCGTTTAAGTGGGTCACCTGAAGCAGATGAGGCCATATTGTGGGGAGGAAAGACCCTCCAGGCTCTAGGAGTTGGAGAAGTCAGGATGCAACCGGTCATCGTGCCCCATTGGGAACGTGGCGGAGCAGAACAGGCTTGGATGAGGGTGAATGGTGGAGAGCGGGAGCCTCTGCGCGTGGCGGCTTTAGGGGGCAGCGTTGGAACAACAGGGGACATCGAAGGTGATGTGGCTGTTTTTCGGGATTTCGCTGAGCTCGATAGCCTCGGAGAGGACGGACTTGCGGGCCGGATTGCCTTTTTCAACCGTCCCATGGACCCGCTGATGATCAATGCGGGGAGTGCTTATGGTGGTGCATATGAGCAGCGGTCCAAGGGTGCGGTAGAATCAGCACGCCATGGGGGTATGGCGGCGCTGGTGAGGTCGTTGACCCATGCGATGGACACTTTCCCCCATACGGGAGGCATGCGTTATAACGATGAAGTCAGGCAGGTGCCGGCTGCTGCGGTGAGCACAGTAGATGCGCGTCGCATCGCCCGTTTGGTCAACGCCGGTGAGGAAGTGCGTGTTGGATTGAACATGGGTTGCATACTCCATGATGACAAGTCACAGGCGAACGTGATTGCCGAATGGACCGGGTCGGAATTCCCAGACCGTTACATTGTAGTGGGGGGGCATTTGGACAGCTGGGACATCGGTGAAGGGGCCCACGATGACGGTGCTGGAATCGTACAAAGCATCGAAGTGCTGCGGACGTTGCACGCATTGGGGTACCAACCGCGACATACGTTGCGTGTGGTGCTCTTTATCAACGAAGAGAACGGCAACAATGGTGGAAAGACCTACGCGCAGCGGGCGCGTGAGAAGGGTGAATGGCACGTAGCAGCCGTTGAGAGTGACGCAGGTGGCGATGCACCTCGCGGTTACTCCATTGACGCTTCTGACGCGGGTACGGCAGCGGTGAGGTCTTGGCAAGAGGTCTTGGGCGATTATGGGGTGGGTGATCTGAGGCGGGGTGGAGCAGGTGTGGACATCGGTCCACTCAAAAAGGAGATGCCGGCCGGAAAGCGGCCTTTGATGGTGGGATTGCGCCCCAATTCACAGCGCTATTTCGACTATCATCACAGCGACCGCGATGTGTTCGAGAACGTCCATGAGCGCGAATTGAAACTGGGGGCAGCGGCGCTGACCTCCATGGTGTACTTGTTGGACCGATTGAACTACGATTCACTTGATTGAACCCCATGCGACACAGCATTAGCGACAGCAGCAATTTGATCCTCGACCGCAGGAGCATTTCCCCCGAACGGTTTTCTGGTCGGAAGGTGCACAGGGAGATTGTCGAAGAGGTGCTTCAACACGGAACTTGGGCACCGAACCATGGATTGACCCAACCTTGGCGCTTCCATGTGTTTATGGATGGGGCTGCGGTACGTTTGATGGAAGGGCTTTCGGGTGCATACCGCGCACATGCCGGGGACGCTGCCTTGGACAGCAAGGCCGAGAAAATCCGAGCGCGTGGCGAGCGGTGCAATGCCATTGTGGCGTTGGGACTTCAGCACGATGAGAAGGGGCGTTTCCCCTTGTGGGAGGATCAAGCAGCGTTGGCAGCAGCCGTGCAGAACATGTACCTCATGTGCACCGCCCATGGCATCGGAGGTTTTTGGTCTACGCCTGGATTTTTGAGCCATCCGGAGGCCATTGCGGCTTTGGGTCACAAGGAAGGTGTTCGAGGCATGGGCCTTTTTTATATGGGTTATCCCGAGGGTGAATGGCCGGCCAAAGGCCACCGGAAGCCTTTGGAATATGTCACGCGATGGAATACCGAATGAGATGCGCTTGACGAACTGGTATACCCACCCCGCAGACAACCGGTACCATGTGTTTGAATTCCGCAATGCGGAAATGGCAGAGGAATTTGAGCGCGATCTGGTCGCACAAGGCATCGATTTTGAAAAAGCCCCCATCGAACGCGATCAGAGTGGTGAAGGGGTGTTGTTGCAATTTGGTATCCACCGCGCTGCTTTTAAGGACGCTTTGAGGGTGAACCATTTGCTCCACGGACGTCACCGGGAGCCGTTCATCGGCCATCAGGGATTGCGCTGGGCCATGTTGTTGGTCACCGCGGGTATGATTGGATTGGCATTGATGGGATGGATGCAGTCATGAAAGTGATGGTGCGCTGCCTGCTGATTCTGATGATGGGTTCCACAGTGGCCCATGCACAGGGAACACAAGAGGATTGGACCTTGGATGTTCGGTTGCTCACGTCGTTGCCGTTGGGTCGCCCTGGGTTGGGCGAAGGTGTGGGTTGGCGGGGTCAACCTTTGCAGGTGGTGGACAGTCCTTTGTTTGCCCGCTGGGGACAGCGCGGCACCCGCAGCTATGGGGTTTCGGTGCGCCGGCGCCTTGGTAAGATTGGCCAATTGTCTTTTGGGTTTGAGCAGACGCGAAGGATATGGGCAGTTGAAGCAGATTGGATGCCTGCGGTGAATTCAGCCCCGCTGTCGACGGTGACCATGGAGTGGATCGTGGCTTCTTATTCGATGCCCATTTTGTATCGTACGGAAGTCACTTTGGCTCCGGGATGGCGGTTGGGGGCTGGCGGTGGCCTTGTGATGGAAATCTTGCCTACCAATGCCTTTACATCCAAGAGCTCCGAGGAGTCGGGCAACGTGTTGGCGCTGGAGCACAATGCGTTGCGTTACAATTGGAACCGCTGGGGAATGGGGCTTGAGCTTGGCATTGTCCGTGAAGGTGAGGATGCTGATTTGCACGTTGGGGCTGCATTGCGCCCTTTAATTCAGCCCCTCTTTCAAGGTGAATTGACGGCCAGATGGAATGTGGGGCAGCCGGATGCTGGCTTGCGTGAAATGGACCGCACCTTGGATGGTGGGTGGTGGGGCCTCGACGTCAGGCTGATCCTGCATTGAGGTTCGTTTGTGCGAACACACCGGATACTAAGAGGCATAAAAAAGCCCCCGACATGCGAGATGTCGAGGGCGGTGGTTCTATGCTGGTCCGACTTATTTGGCGTTCAGGTTGAAGCCAATGGTAAAGTCATCGTAAATCAATTTGTCTCCGAGTTGTGAAGCGTCAAAAAATGACTTGCTTCTGAAGCGAACGTCAAATTGAGAGCGGTCAAGGACCATTTCTCCAGAGATGGAGGCTCCGTTTTCGCTCATATCGACTTTGATGGGAAAGGAGACTTCTGCAGTGCGCCCTTTGATGGTGACGGTCCCATTGGCCACGAAATTCATTCCATCGGCAGCACGCACTGGATTGATGGAATTCAATTCGAACTGGGCGGTTGGAAACTGTTCAGCACCGAAAAAGTCGTCGCTCATGAGGTGCCCATCGAGGCTTTCCTTGCTGCCGCCTTCAAGGTCTATGGTGTTGATGGTGGTCATGTTGATGATCACTGTAGCTCCAGTAATCAGTCCACTTTCGGTGTTGATGAAGCCGGATTGAATGGCGATGTCACCGTTGTGGCTGCCTGTTACTTTTTTTCCTTCCCAGTTGATTGTGCTCGTTGTGGGATTGACGCTGAGGCGGTTCTCTTCTCCGCCGGCGGTGGGAGTGCCGGTGGGTCCTTGAAGCAGGAGGGCTGCTGTGATGAGGAGTGTATTCATTGTGATATGGATTTCGCGGTGTGCAGCATTGACTGCATGACGGAACAACAGTTTTCTGTTGAATCCGTTCAATGGCACGCGGTATGAGTCGCA
>Ga0206126_10003784_pt1 | contig 15099 bp, 13 predicted proteins | sample Helgoland_Spring_5_FD_148621 | JGI IMG/M metagenome (GOLD analysis project Ga0206126, IMG submission 148621) | Pelagic subsurface seawater microbial communities from Kabeltonne, Helgoland, North Sea - Helgoland_Spring_Bloom_20160412_1 | ecosystem: Environmental > Aquatic > Marine > Epipelagic ...
ATCCAGTTGTTATGTGCTACCAAACACATGTGGGTTGCTTTGATTGTGTTTGTGCACAGCTTAGGAACTCTGATAATGGCGAATCAAGTTGTGCCATGTGCAGACAACCATTGCATATACGTTTCGACCGTCTCATCACCGAATCTGCTAAAACCATGCACAGATCCAAACGCAAAAGAACAAACGAAGAATCAGCTTATGAAGTTTTCCTAAAATTGCTCACACTTAAAAAGAAAGACAGATATAGAATGTTTACGAGAACCATAAAACGATTTGCAACTGCCGCGACAGACGAAGAGGCTGTCTCCCAACTGTCCAGTGATATGAAAAACATTATATCTGCCAGAATTTCCGGACAAAGGCTATTAGAACAGAAATTATACGACCCAACACTATATGCACACATCTAAAATATAAGTTTGTGGTATTTGATAGAAACTTCGTGCCCGCTTAAGTCCTCAAAACTTTTCAAGGACATCATCTTTAGTTTTTTATTTTGTCCTTTCTGAAGCATGACATACACCTTTTGGCCCCCTAATTTGATCAACCGCATCACGACAGATTGACCTTTCCTTTTAAGATACACATCATTTGGCATAATACGGTCGAATTTCTCGGAAATGTTATTGCGAATGGGAAACCAATCTTTTATGGGTAAATATCGTAACAAACGACCCAAAAAATTTTCGGGATACCAATTCACACAAGGGAATTCAATCATATTGTACGTCCAAAAATGCTGTTGGGACTTGCTGCCAATAAGATTTCCAATATGCCATCGGCCACGCATAAGTGTAAAAAATCCACTGTTACGATCTTCAAAAGGAGCGCGTTTATGTCTGGGCGCCGACATTAAAATCCTTTCAAACGTATGCGTCATATTTTGATATTCTGCTGTCAAGACATCGTTCCTTTTCGAACATTCCAGACTAGCTATGAGACACATGACGTCCATTGATCTGTTCGTACACGCAGCAGCCATGGCCCCATCATTTATATGATAGAAATCGGGCGCATTGGATTGCCAGGCGACTGACGCGTGATTAGGATTGACACACGCCATGCCAAAATCAATGATACCCACTTCCAAAGTATCTTGAGCAAATGACACGTTACCACCATGGAAATCGCGATGCATAAATTGCTCCTCCAACTGCAACGTCCATAAATGCTTCATAACGTGCGCCAATGCCAATAATATGTTGCCGCGATAAGACGCCAAAAATACACCAGGGGCGCGCTGCATAAATGCGTCCAACGTATTTGCACGGGTTCGGCGCACCCAATAGATCCTAGGTACCATAAGACCAGCATACTTTCTTTTTTGGGCAATAACACGCATAGAAATATACACTTGGATCACAAGCTCATATATAGACTGGGTAAAAAATAACAACTTGCCATACTTTCGTTTGCGTCTCATGACCTCCAACCTTGGAATATTCGGCGTATATTTGCCGTCATCCTTTTCAATCAACTCGTCTACAGGCCTTTCGTCGATTAAATGCTTAATCACACCGCGAATACCATTGAAAAATATAGATAAGTCTATTTCTGCCCATGATCCAGACGCGCTAGCCGCCGGAGCCTTGTAGATCACATTACGAGTATATTGCACTGACCCCTCGGGTATACTATCTATATGCTCCAAACGATAGCTTAACTCTCGAGTATGATGAAATAAATATTCGGACACGTCAAAGAACATTTTTTCAAATGGGTACCTTGACGTGTCTGGAATTGTATGAGATTGGCGAATGTCAATTCTATTAAAGAGTGTCACAGCTGTCTCAATGTTCTCCGGCGACCAACCGAAAACAGCTAAAAGTACATCCGGCGAAATACTTTGAAGAACCTCCATTTTAAATTAGTACCATGGTATTTATACATGTATTTTATATTTTTAGATCTACGATTTTTTATTGGGTGTTTTCTTTACTTTGTATCAATTGGCGAAACATTATATGGAATTAACAAAAATCAAGGTGCTTTATATGGTAAAAAGTACTATCTACTGTTAAAATCATTGTGCCAATCATCCTCGTCCTGCTTACGCTGAACCTTCCATAGTTTGAAAAGTTCTTCCTTACGGTCTACGCCGATAGCTTCAAACACTTCCTTTGCCCAGGGGCGCTTCCAATCATTCTCAGAAAAGCCGCCAATGCGATGAAGGCCCATTTTTCCAGATCCCATGACTGCCAATTCTATAAACTTGACACGTTGCTCTTTGGAGGCATATTCCATTGCGCTTGCTGTCCGCGATACGGCCGCTTCGACTATCTTGTCAGTTCTTTTCCTTTTTGGAACGTATCTTAGTGCATATCCCTCATTCCGCACTGCAAGTATACAAAGTTCGAGTGTTTTCTGTTTTGGCGTCAAATACTGTAACAGATACCCGTCCAAAGCCAACGCTGCTACTGCATATTTTTTCCGCTGTTTAGGATCCAATGACATATAGAGTTCGCGGACATGCTCGTGATGAACTCCAGCACCAGAAGGATTAAAATACTTCCAAAAGAGAAGAGGAGCCCCCAAAGACAATAGGCTAATAATAACTTGTTCTTTAAGAAGATCGTCGGACAAAGAATGATACAACTCTTCCGCGTCGTCAAGTCCGTCGATCCTAGCGATTAGCCGCTGAAAAACATTATTATCTGACAAAGCATCGGGGTAATGTTGGAATATATAAGGAATTATAACCCCGGGAGCTTCGTCGGGATATCTGTCTAAAAATTTTAACACGCGTTGCGCATCCGTAAGTCTCCAATCTGCATAATCTGCATAATCTTGTACCCATTGTGTGAACATATATATGTCAAAAATAATCAACATATTTATAGTGTAAAGCCACTTACAATAGTTGACCAAAATTTTGGTCATTATACTAATATTATATTGTACATTATCTCTACGATTTGAGACGCGTTAGAAGAAACACATTCGCATTGTCACCGGAACTATTACGAAGAATAGACATTATAGAATAGTACATTATAGATGTTTATTCGTAAAAATTAATAGATTTGTAAAATTTAATAGTTTAATAGTGGATAAAAAGGGGGAAGATCGTTCTCAAAATGTAAAGTATTCATATTTTTACTAAACATTTGTCATAGACGTCAGTACCTTTGTCAATAATCAATAGAATCCATTTATCAGCGCGTTGTAGTACAACTGGACGTATTACTGCGTCTATCGGTGCGAATGCCCTGTTTACCACCAATAAATTCGATTAAAATTGCAATTATGGCGGTTTTTGCCAAACCAGATCTAAAAGTATATTTGAAATTTTCTATGTATGGTTCGTTTTCAGCCAATGCGTAGACAGGGGCGTTCAGTCTAGATTCTAAAATGGCTCTACTGCTTGCTCTGACCGTTTTGCTACCAATGGAGATGTAAACACAACTCCGTGCACCATTCGTGGGTGGAACAAAGACACTGGCAGTGTTATTGGTATCTAGGATCTGGAACATTGTTGACATATTAAAATATTTGGTGTTTGATTTTTTTAGATAGTGTGGTGTTTTTTTGAATACTGCGATTATTCTGCTGTCAATCTGTCATTGTCCATCTAAAAAAATAGACTATAAGTAGACTTATAAATTTTAACAAATGGCAAGTATACCTTCAAAATATAAAGGACCAGACTCTATTAAATGGCAACAAACGAACGAAGGTAAAGGGAAGCTTTACCAGTTTCTCCAACCTTTTCGCATGTCCAAATCTGGAGAGTATGAAGAAGGCGACATTCTATATTTAGTTGAAGCGGGTGGCCGAAAATGTTACGCATTTCATAATGTCACTAGTGCAACCAGTAAATCGTACAAAGCAATGGCTACCAGTATCTCGCACGCCATTGCTCTAATAAGAGTCGGTGTTTTGAAAGAAATAAACTATGAAGATATAGAAATATAGAAATATACATTAAATTTAAAATAATTCCGATTGTAAATTCATTTTTGCTTGTAATTCTCTTTGTAATTTTTCACAATAGTCTATGGACAAACTGAGATCATTGAGTAATAAATATTCTGCTCCAGACATATGATCATAATTACAGCGGTGTCTCCGAATATGAGTCGAAACATTTGACTCGGGGCGAGATTGCTCAAAAGAAATTTGTCGGGTTACGGGCGTAGAAGAAACGGACTGGCTGACAGGTTGTCCAAAAGAAATGGGCTGGCTGACAGATTGTCCAAAAGGAATGGACTGGCTGACAGGTTGTCCAAAAGAAATGGGCTGGCTGGCAGGCACAGATTGTCCAAAAGAAACGGACTGGCTGACAGATTGTCCAAAAGAAATGGGCTGGCTGACAGGCACAGATTGTCCAAAAAAAACGGGATGGCTGTCAGATTGTCCAAAAGAGGACCGACCGGCCGGTTTTAAGGTCAATGGGCTGGTATTCGGTTGTAAACTTGCATACTGACCATAGTTATTAAAAGTGTTGAACATTATATGTAAAAATTTAGTCGTGATTTTTCTCAAGTATATTTGTCGTGACCAAAATTTTAGTCACGAAAACAACCGAAAATCATTGAGACTCGTCCACAATCATCGATTATGTTGGCCTCCAGACGTTTTTGTTGAAAATTCAGTCCTAAGCTATAACTCTAAAATATATATGCGTACATGGCCAGGATGTACAAAATGTTTGTGCGTATGCGTCGATTGCACGCGTATTGGACAAACATCCTACCGCGGCATATAAATTATATGGCCAACAAAGTCGATGATCTTTCAACAAATACGTCGCGGTAGTTTCTGCATCGTTTTGCGCAAAATGGATTGTCGAAAGTTTGGACGAAATGTTTTGTCGCGCAAACATTTTGTTTTTTTGTCATGCGCAAAACATTTACAATCATCGACTTTGTTGGCCTCCAGACGTTTTTGTTGTAAAACCATTCCTAAGCTATAACTATAAACATAAATAGCGTCCACCAAAACATGTTTGCAATGTACGCAAACATGTTTTGTACGCAAACACATGTCAAAACGCGTTTGCGCAAATATGTTGCCGTCATATAATTTATATGAACAACAAAGTCGATGATCTTTCAACAAATACGTCGCGGATGTTTTTGCATCGTTTTGCGCAAACTACCGCGACAAAAACATTTTGTTTTTTTTGTACAATGTTTACATAAATTTTGCGTCCTTGTTGGCCTCCAGACGTTTTTGTTGAAAATTCAGTCCTAAGCTATAACTCTAAAACAAATGTCTTTGGTTTGTAAACCGTGTTCGATCATGAACGCAAACATACATGTAAACATTTTCGCGTACGGGTCGTGCAAATAAGGCGCCGTCATGTAGTTTGTATGGCCAACAAAGTCGACGATCTTCCAACAAAACAGACTAAACGATCTAATTTTAAGACGTATATAAACTAACGACATTTCACTATTATAGATAAAATGGCCCGAACTATGAGAACCGCTCCCCGTCGCGCTCCACCTCCAAAAAAGGATCTGGCGACGAGGCCGAGAGGATGGACGCCACCTTCAAGAAAAGTTGGCGCTGTGCCGATGAGACCCTGGAGAAAAAATAAAATCACAAAGCCCGAAATCGACAAAGACGGCCTCCTTAAGATTGTAATAGAGCTCAAAAAGGCAAAGGGATGGAAACGCAACATACAGTGGAAGCCCGTAGCCGAACACTACATTCGCAAAACTGGAAACGACGCGACGAACGACAAAGCCTTTCAAAAAAAACTACGCGACGCATTCCGAAATTACAGGTACAATTCTGAAAAACACTTGCACGACGCCTACAAACACTACGAGAATACAAAAGATACGTCACAACTCAAAGAAGTACTCTCCGTAGATTCTGTAGGTAAGTTAGACATTAACGTACCAATATTTAACGTACCAATATATATTCCGGGTTACACAGTACTGTTACATGCGAGTCGGGAGGGCTACGCCGAGGTGGTGGCGATGCTGCTAGCCACTTCGGGCATTGACGTGAACCGGGCCGCGGATGATGGTCGGACGCCACTTTTCATGGCGAGTTATAGTGACCAATCAGAGGTTGTCAAGTTGCTGTTGGCGGCTCCGGGTATCGATGTGAACCAGGCCGAGGTTTTAGGTTGGACGCCACTTTACCATGCGAGTGAGGAGGGCCACTCTGAGGTTGTTTCGATGCTGTTGGCGGCTCCGGGCATCGATGTGAATCAGGCCGATAAGTATGGTCTGACGCCACTTTTCGTGGCGAGTGAGAATGACAAATCAGAGATGGTGTCGATGCTGTTGGCGGCTCCGGGCATAGATGTGAACCAGGCCAGGAATGATGGTGACACGCCACTTTACGTTGCGATCGATAACGGTTACTCAGAGGTGGTGTCGATACTGCTAACGTGGAGGCGCTTTTTCGGACCCTCGGCCGAAAGGGACTATCTAAGGGGTGTACCTGCCCGGCGCAAAAAGGGTGGCCATTGGCGAATTGATGGAAGGGACATATATCTGGTTGATGGGCGCATCCGTCCAGCTGCCTTTCGCGCCATGGACAGAGTACCCACGGAAACATTCACACTCAATGCGCCCGACGTGACCATGTTCACGGATGAAATAGATGCGCCTGTGCGTTGTGTTCCCTGCATGCATCCTCATGAAGCTTCGTCCCTCCACAGATGGTTTAACACGCCCAAGAACTCCAACAATCCCAATCAGTTGCATAAAGGATGCCCTTTGTGCCAAAAAGCGCCGGAATACGTGGAGTTCATGTCGAAACTTCAAGTGGAACGCTGGAATAATATGGAAAAAGCCAGCTCTGAATACGAACAGGAATTAAAAAGGCTGCGGCCTCTGATGGAGAACTCGTCCTCGAATGCCATATACAAACAATATACAACGGCTGAGAAGGGTATTGACAAGAATAAGTTAGTCAATAGATATACACTGAAAACAACGTTAAAGTTTTAGTTTTTTTATTAATCATTCGCTACATATTCTTACTGATTACAATATGCAGAAATTAACGCCTGCTTCTCTGCCTCCGTATATGCATTCGACTTTTGTATATTATCCTTAGCCCACATTGGCTGTAGATTCTTGTACCAAAAGCAAATGCGCTGATTTTGATCAACGGTTAAGTCAAAGGCGTCACACGGAATAATATGATCTACATGCCAGTCCGAGCGATTCTCCCAAGTCATGCCTTCGGTAAATTGAGCTTCGAGCCATTCTTTCAGGCCTTGAGGAGAGATGCCCAATAACTCGCTGGACGAAGCACATTTATTGTCGAGGCCGACTGCTTTAACTGCAATGTTCATTCGGGAGCGCAATCTCAATTTTATCACGTACATGGGGTCAAAATGATAACGTTCGCGTTGGTATTCGCGTTGTTGGGCGACAACTTTTTTTTTATTTCCTTGATAATATTTGCGGTGTTTGTCGCCAATTTCCACCTTGTTGTTTTGATAATATTCACGTCTTTTGGCGGCAATTTCCACCCTGTTGTTCTGATAATATTCGCGCTGTTTGGCTTTAAATGTCTCCTTATCCTTATACCCTTGATAATATTCGCGTCTTTTGGCGGCGATGCAAACCTTGCATTGGTTATGCCTTTTCCTGAACAAGTGCACCGGTTTGCACTCGTGACATTTGATACATGTCTTTGTCGCGACTTTGACCATTTATAAATATAAATCAATATATATATTTAAATCGCATATTCGCTATATATTCTATGCCTACGTTACAAATTCAAATGTTGAACTGTACGAAATAGAATCATGATACATCTCAGTTTTAAAAATTGTAGAATAAACATATATAAGACGTTAGTCTAAATATACATGTTTCATTCATTTGTTAAGCCCTACAAGTTCCTTCGGACAGAACCAAAATTTAACGACTCTGAAAAATCTATATTGGAAAATAATCTCTTGGGGAATGAACCATTGATGAACTCCATCGCGTGTCCTTTACACAAAGCAGCGCTCCGAACACCGCACATTCGAGGCGACTACGAGTCGTATAGAAATATGAGCGACTTTGCACCAGTGACCGAAATAGAGCGCAAAAAAATGGTCTTATTAGAAAGAAATCTGGATTATTCCGTTTTATTATCGAAAGTTGATTACGCTTCCATGCGAGATGGAAATGAAAACAATACTAATAAAACCACAGGTGGAAAACTATGTGGTGGGTTTGGAGATATTTCTCAAGATAACCTCCCTGTATTTGTGGCAGAAAAGAAACAATTAAAAAAAGATCTTCGTAAAGTTGGAATGAAATTCATGGAATTTCCAACATTAGACATGTCGAATGAATTCTCGACACACTGGACAAGATCCGCTGGAACAGATTGTCAAATAAACACATTTAGTATAAAAAATGCTAAAAAATTTTCAATGAACCATTATAAATTGGATTTCTTGCGCTATGTGGAACTCCGTGACCAAGGTTGCTCTTCAGGAACGCGATGTTCTGAGAGAGCGTTCGCGCAAATGGTTGAAGAAGTTCACGAAAACAACAAATATATGTACGAATTAAACTATAACGATTATAGAGAGATGCGCTCTGCATTTGAAAGAGAATATCAATTCCAAAAAATAAACGATGACGAATCAGATATAAGACATCTTTTCTTCAAAAGTCCAGACATGTCTCAAATAAACGTATCGTTTAAAAAAAAACAAATTCCAAGTCAATATGGTTCAACAACTGTCCGTGAAACCCTTGGCATTGACTCTAGACTATTAAAAAAGAAAAATTTTCAGAATTTAGATTGTCCTCCAATATGCATCCCATCTATTCTTCGAGATGGCCCGGCAGACTTTCACTGTGTTTATTTTGAAGGACATAACGCAATGGGTCAATTAGAAAATTGGTTGACTATTATTATTGTGAGAGAAAACGAACGTGCAGAATATGTACAAAGATACGCGTCGCCGAATACATATTTCGTGTCTTTGCCTGATAGGACTCCAATACCAGATTTAACCGGCGTTGCAAATACTAAAGGTTATTCAGCTGGCGATTCAAAGTACTATTGCTGGAGAGTCTCCAACTGGCTCCATACGTTGTGGAAAACTCCAGATTCACAGAGAAAATGTATTATTATGGACGATCAAGTAGCACCCTTTGGACATCAAGTCCCAAATTTTAGAAGTAATGCACGCTTCAAACCCACAAGTAAAAAATTTAAACATTTTAACGAAACAAGTGGCAATCGTAAAAACGATCAATATCGCTTCAGAACTACACTTTTTGACGAACAAGGGCATAATATGATGTATCTTGGCAATACCCGGTGGTATTTACCACATGCCGCTGTATTTATGTATATGACGAAAACTTGTGAAATTATGGATACTGCCATTGTCTGTATGACAAGTACAATTACAACACGAGATTTCCCACTGAGTAGAAATCCAAAGTCAAACGTCGTGTGGGCCATCGATCTTCATAAAATGAATAGTGTGTTTCACTCCAGCGACGATTATCATATTGAAGCCCCTATCATTCCAGCTTATCAAGCTGGCGAGGATTTGTTCATGCACGTGCTCATTAAAAATAGAGAGTTGCGGTCAGTTAATTTGAATACCATTCGTTGGCGAAGTGAAACTTCTGGGGGCGGTACGTGTGGAAGAGGCGGTATTAAGCCGTTTCAACCTATTCTAAAATATCATTCGCTTTCAAACGTATTGCATTGGGATTGGGACGACATTATCTTTCGCAAAGTAAATAAAATTCCAGAATTATCTAATAAAACCAGTAGCGATGTTGTGATAAGTGAACTTCCTATAATTTGGGGGGCAGATAGGATTGTATACAAATACGATAATTCTGCCCAAAAGAAACAATTAATGGTCGTTTGGGTAGAAAAAAACGGCATTATATTCAAAGCCATGATTGAAGACGTAGAAGAACCGTGTTGGTTCGGCGACGAAGATATAGCCGACTCTAAATTGTCTATATATAATGCTTACGCCCCGCGCCATATTTTTACAAATATAGCCGTGAAATTATTAATAAAGTGTTTAGAAAAACAATCAAATGCAAAATCAACCGTCCCTAAAAAGAAAGCAGTGCCCGCAGAGGCTCCATCAGAACAAGATGATTGGCCACATGATCTCAAACATGTTGGCCCTATTAAACTTCACAATGCTTCTGTCCTGAAACTTAGACAAGAATGTAAACTACGAGGAATAAAAATATCATCAGGAGCTCAAACAAAAACTTGCATTTCTAAACTCCTTGACTGGAAAAAAACACAACAAGAGGGCGAAAGTAAAACAGCGGACGGTCAAATAACTTGCAAGAGACCTGTTCAAAAAACGCCTAAAAGCGATTTAGAACTCAGACTGGCCGCCAAAAAATCAAAGAAAAAGTGGCATGAGCCCAAAGTCGGCGATAGATGCTGTATTGTTTATAAAGGCAGAAGCTCTGAATATGAAGATGGCGTTGAGAAATACGAAGGTATTATAGAGCGCATCAAAAAAGTGAAAACGAAATCGAAAACAAAGCTAGAAATCACTATACTATTCGACGACGAAGATAGAGAAACCTTTTTACCGGGAACATTTTCAAAAGAAAATTTTGAAAATATTTCATGGTGGTATGTTTAAAAATAATTTAACGCAATCGCATATTCGCTACATATATTGAAAGATCTGTCCGAAATCGAATCGGATAAATGTCACCAGACACAGTTCTAGAAAAATAAAGCCGAATTCCGGGATTGAACCGGAGACCTCGTGATTACACTTTTTAATAGAATGAGAGGTTGAATGGGTTAGTTATGACAAAAAATACAACAAATACATGGAAAATAAATACTTACAGTCACGCGCTACTACCACTGAGCTAATTCGGCCAACTCTGTACAGGGCTTAAACCTGTCTAAACTCTTCGACGAGAACAGAGGGGAAAAATCAACGGGTGCACTTGATCGAAGCCATTTGTTTAAATGGTTAGGACAATGGGGTTGAACAAGGCACCTGCGAGTATCGGGGATCGAACCCGAAATCTCAATGGTGTAAGCATTGCGTGGTAGCCAATTTCACCATACTCGCAAAAAGAATGCCCGCTATACCCGTGCTGGGACTTGAACCCCTATGAAATGAAGAAGAAGAGGAATAATGGTGAGTGCATGAATAAAAAACAATGCAAAAACATCAAAGACGTGAACTTACAGAATCTTCCGCTTAGAAGGCGGACGCGTTATCCAATTGCGCTACACGGGTAAAAAGTGTCAGTTTAACGTCATAACGGACAACGCTGTGGGCAGGATTCGAACCTACGCCCGGGTACCGGACTGGCTTTCAAGGCCAGCGTGTTAACCGCTCCACCACCACAGCTATAGAAAGATCCAGTTTATAACGTCATGGCGGACAAAAGCTCCTGCAAGAATCGAACTTGCATTTCCGGTGATGGCTATAGTACCGGTGTGCTACCATTGCACCAAGGAGCTAAAAAACCATTCCTCATTCGGGACTCGAACCCGAGTCTCTCCGGTGAAAGCGGAGTATCCTGACCACCTGGACTAATGAGGAAAAAAGATGCTCCCTACGGGGCTTGAACCCGTGACCTGTGGAAAAAAACATAGAAGTTAACTGGTTAGAGCATCGTTCACAATGTCAAAAAAGTCAAAACACACAATTGCAAATTCGACCCACCTTGGGCTCATAAGACCCATGCTCTGCCAAACTGAGCTAAAGGAGCGCCAAGTCTATACGGGTACTGCCCCCGTTCCTCCGGTTTAAAAATACCGGCGTGCTTCTTTTACACCAATAGACTAAAAAAAATGTGCCACCTACGTGATTCGAACACGTGATTTCGAAAAAAATGCAGCTTGAATGCACCGCCTTAGACCGCTCGGCCAAAGTGGCAAATAGTTTTAACTCATTTCAGAGTTTGACAGCTGTCTAAAAGACACCATTGTTAATGGATTGAGCGCAACTTCCACTGTGCTAATTGGCTCGCAGCCAATAGGAGGATCGAACTCCTGACCTCTCATAATCCACAATGTTTCTGCCAAAGGAACCAGGGTGAGTCGAACACCCGACCAAACGAACTGCAATCGTTCGCTCTACCACTGAGCTATAGTTCCAAAAGCAGCTGCGAGTTTCGATCTCGCGACCTCCGGTTTAAAAGGACCGGCGCTCTTCCTCTGAGCTAAGCTGCTAAAAATAAAACGCACCGCCAGGTTTTGATCCTGGGTTCTTTGGATTATGAGACCAATGTGTTTCCGCTCCACCACGGTGCGATTGAGGGCAAAGCCCAAAGCTCCAATAGGATTCGAACCTATGTACAGTGGTTCTTATGACCACCCGCTATACCACTCGCGTATAGAGCTAAAAAATGTGCCACCTATGGGGTTCGAACCCATGCGATCATTACGACCAGCAGATCTTAAGTCTGCCCCCTTAGACCAACTCGGGCAAAGTGGCGCGCTCGGTACTGGAGTCGAACCAGTGACCCCCCGATTAACAGTCGGATGCTCTAACCAACTGAGCTAACCAAGCAGGAGACAGTTTAAAGTGATATCCAGCACTCCTAAATGGCGAACGATGTTAATGTTAATGTTAATGACGAATGTTAATGAGAGAAAAAAAACGTGAGTCAATAAAAATAAATGCCTTTTAACGCCATGCAGGGCGGACTTACCTCGGCTATTGGTAACATACCCTATGCTACAGACAATATACCCCATGCTACTGGCATTTCCATGGCTACAGGCAACATACCCTATGCTCCGACGGGGGATCGAACCCCGAACTCAGGTTTCAAAGACCCACGTGATGACCATTTCACTATCAGAGCGGATTCTTATGCCTTATCTATAGACACAATAGACATACCTGCGATGCACGGATCTTGACCCGCATCACCCTTACCGCTAACAGTTTATAACGTCATGTTGGACGGTAAGCTCTTGCAAGAATCGAACTTGCATTACCGGTGAGTATATAGTACCGGCGTGTTACCATTACACTAAAGAGCTTGGTTCCTCATTCGGGACTCGAACCCGAGTCTCTCCGGTGAAAGCGGAGTATCCTGACCACCTGGACTAATGAGGAAATGAAAAGTTGTTCCTTGAAGTTGTTGGTCTGTTTGAGGTGCCCACTGTGGGAGTCGAACCCACGGCCACAAGATTAAAAGTCTTGCGCTCTACCGACTGAGCTAAGTGGGCAAAAATGATGTAGAATCGTCTTCTGAACCGTTTTAGATGTGTCTCGAAAGTTTTTGGACGGTTATAACCGGCAGAATTTGCTTTTGTTTGACCGTCTGAATCGATAACCGCCATAACAGCATGCGCATGACAAACAAGTAAAAATGCCAATGACCACTGCCATAGAGGCAGCCTCGTCAAAAGTGAAGGTCATGTGAGGAATGTAGATGGCGCGAGATGATGTAAAAAACGATTCTGGTTCGTTTTAGATAGGTCTCGATGTCTGAATATGTTTGGATCCCGTCGAACCGATAGGGTCGGATCTTGATGAAGGTGATGTTCCTGGTTGAGAATAGATGTAGTAGTTGTCACTAATGTAGGTGCCAAATATTTGGCCAAATATTTAGTAAATATTTTAGTTATGCTCTCTTTTTTTTCCTGTAGGAAATTTCTCGGAACCACCTGCAGGAATCGAACCTACAATTCACCCGACGTGAATGGTAAAAAAATAGTTTTTGGACCTCCAAACCTGTAATGAATGTTACAATTGGGGGGAAATGTACACATTTCAGACCCTCTCTCTTTTTTTCTTACTTACTTTATCGTTTATTATTCTAAAAACACATAATATTAGAAAAAGTTGAAAAAAACAAAGAGATCAATATCAGTGAATGGTTAGTCAATCAAAGACACACGCAAAAACAAAACACATATTCGGTAAGTATGTTTGCCGTCATCACTTATATAGTCTGTATTGAATATTAATGTGATTGATTTTGCCCTATAAACACCTAGGCTAAAAAACATATGTTGAAGTTGGTGACCATGTGTTCTATTCACGTGATCGGGGACTGGGGCCGTCGCGGGCAGTTTTTTCAGAAGCCCATTGCGTCAAGAATGGAGGAAATCGAATACGATGCAGTCATATCTGTCGGGGACAATTTTTACCCAGAGGGCATTGCATCTCCAGAAGATACTCATGTATTTGAGTCTTGGGCGGATATTTATAACCCTAGTACACCTTGGTTTGTAGCCCTTGGCAACCATGACCACAAAGGCTCGGCAGAAGCCCAAACAAAAATAGATCTGCCGCACTGGAACATGCCCAACAACGTGTACACGTTTGACCTGTGTAATCATTCGTTTGTGGTTATGGATAGCACACATGTAGACATGGCACAATGGGACAAAGTGGACAAATTATTGACGGAAGCGGGACCAAACAAATGGATCGTAGCACATCACCCTATTTATTCGGGCGGATGGCATCACTTTGTAGACGAAGAATATCGTACAAAAATGATAGAACTTTACAAGAAGCACGGGGTTATCGGCATTTTATCGGGCCATGACCACGATCTTCAGTATATCCAATTGGATGGTATACACCAGGTTGTTTCGGGGGCCGCTGCTTCCACGTATGGCTATTCAGAGTATCAAGAAGGTGTCCAATTTTTCAGCGAAGATGTCGGATTTGTTCATTTGGCCATTTCTTCAGAAAAGGTAAATATAGAATATATTGGCCTAGAAAATATTTTATGGAACACGACTATTTCGATATAGATCGATTTATTTTTCAGGATTCTGAAGATTCAATGACCAAAATTTTGGTCATCATTTACTAAAATTTTGGTCATCATTTACTAAAATTTTGGTCATATAACAAATACATTTTTTTGATTCGACATGTCACTTGAAGCGATTAAACACAAAGTAGCCGACACTGTACCGTGGGCCCATTTGCGTCCTCCCGTTGGTGGTCCATGCAACGGAGAGACGTCCAAGCAGTGCGAAGAACGTCTAATGAGCTGGTTAACAATGGTTTGGGCGCCACAAAAAACACCACAACAAATAGAATTAAAAATATGGTATGAAAAAATAATATTAAAATAATATCGGTATAATGTCAATCGAACGTCTAAACTCTATTCTCTGGTCTTTTACATCTGGAACTGTTATTTTGGGATCTTTTATGGGTTC
>Ga0206126_10003791_pt1 | contig 15080 bp, 10 predicted proteins | sample Helgoland_Spring_5_FD_148621 | JGI IMG/M metagenome (GOLD analysis project Ga0206126, IMG submission 148621) | Pelagic subsurface seawater microbial communities from Kabeltonne, Helgoland, North Sea - Helgoland_Spring_Bloom_20160412_1 | ecosystem: Environmental > Aquatic > Marine > Epipelagic ...
GCCAATATTGTAGGTTTCACCGAGTGTGCCCTTGCGCACTACGGCATCAATGCCGGAGCAGTGATCTTCGACATACAGCCAGTCGCGAATATTGCTGCCGTCGCCATAGATGGGTATCTGCTGTTGCTGTTGGCAGGCTCTTATGACGGTGGGGATAAACTTTTCGGCGTGCTGACAGGGGCCGTAGTTATTCGAGCAGTTGCTGGTGGTGACGGGTAAGCCATAGGTGTGGTGCCAGGCTCTTACCAGATGGTCTGAGCTGGCTTTTGAGGCGGAGTATGGCGAGTTGGGTGCGTAGGCGGTGGTTTCTGTAAATGCCGGGTCTGTGAGCTTTAGGGTGCCAAATACTTCATCGGTGGAGATATGGTGAAAACGGCATTGCTTGTTATCGAGACCGTTGGTTTGTTGCCAGTAGCTTCTTGCTGCTTCGAGTAGTGCAAAGGTGCCGATTACATTGGTTTGTATAAATTCACTGGGGCCGCTGATGGATCGGTCGACATGGCTTTCAGCGGCGAAGTGCACGAGGGTATCTATTTGATGTTGCTCGAGCAGTTTGGCGATTAATGTTTGGTTGCAGATATCGCCTTGCACAAAATGGTGGCGGGTTTTATCTGCCAGTCCGTCTAAGTTGTCCATTGAGCCGGCGTAAGTAAGCTTGTCGAGATTAACAATGTTTACGTCGGGGTATTTGGCGAGCATATAGCGGACGTAGTTGCTGCCTATAAAGCCTGCGCCGCCGGTGACGAGGATATTGCGTGGTTGATACTCAGTCATGGTCTTGCAGGGCTCCTATGGTTTCATTGAGGCTGTCTTGCCATGGCTTGATAGTTAGGCCAAAGGTGTTTTCCAGTTTGCTGGTGTCAAGCTCTGAGTTGGCGGGCCGTTGGGCATGGGTGGGATATTCGCTGCTGGGTATTGGCTGCAGGTCGCTGACTAGCAGATGATTGCTCCAGTAGTTTTTATCGAGACTGCGGGCCTGCGCAAAGATTGCCTGTGCAAAGCTGTACCAGCTGAGTGCTTGGGGCTGGGCGAGGTTGTAGATGCCCCAGTGGTTTTCGATTTTTGGCAGTATCTGCAGTATCAGGCGGACAATTTCCCTGGCGGAGGTTGGCTTGCCTATCTGGTCGTCGACAACGTTCATTTTTTCGCGCATGGAGCCAACATGCAGCATGGTTTTAACAAAGTTGTGGCCGTACTCAGAGAATACCCAGCTGGTACGAAAGATCAGGTGTTTGCTGTGTATCTGGGTAATGGCTTTTTCTCCGGCGAGTTTACTGGCGCCGTATATTCCCAGTGGGGCTGTTGGGTCATCTTCGAGCCAGGGGCCCTGTTTACTGCCGTCAAAGACATAGTCGGTGGAGAAGTGGACTAGGGGGATATCCAGTCGTTTGCAGACTTCGGCGAGGTTGGCTGGGCCGGTTTCATTGACCAGATAGGCGTTTTCTTTTTCAGATTCAGCGAGGTCTACCTGTGTGTAGGCGCTGGTGTTGATGACAAAGTCTGGGCGCTCGCGGGCTATCACTGTTTGGGCTTCGTCGACACAGGTGACGTCTAGGTCGCCGCGGCTATAGGCTGAGAATTGAATGTCTCTGTTGGCTTTTAGTTCGCTGACAAAGGCTTTGCCGAGTTGGCCGGCGGCTCCGGTAATTAGTAGCTTCATACCTTTGACCTCGGACATAAGTCTTCAACTTGCTCTTTAACTTGCTCTTTAATTAGTTCTGCAAAGCTCTGCCCTGCTTTGTCTTTATCTGAAAGTATCGGGTTGGTTATCGGCCAGTCGATATTTAATTGCGGGTCATTCCACAGCAAGCAGCCTTCGTCGCTGGGGTCGTAGTATTCGGTGCATTTGTATTCAAAGTCGGCGCTGTCGGAGGTGACCACAAAGCCATGGGCGGTGCCCGGGGGCAACCAGAATTGACGGTGATTTTCTTCGGATAGCCAGACGCCGTGCCATTTCCCAAAGCTGGGTGAGTCTTTGCGCAGGTCGACGACTACATCAAATACTTCGCCGCGCACAACTCTGACTAATTTGCCCTGGGGTTTGGTTTTCTGAAAGTGCAGCCCACGCAGTACGCCTCTGGATGAGCGGGAGTGGTTGTCTTGGACAAATGGTAGGTCGTTATGAATTTGTTTCTGGTAGCGCTGGGCTTGATAGGTTTCAAGAAAGAAGCCTCTCGCGTCGCCATAGACTTTGGGTTCAATTACTACGGCGCCTTGTACGGCGGTTTCAATTATATTCATTGGTAGCCCTCGACAACTTTTTGCAGGTATTGGCCGTAGCCGGTTTTGTGCAGTGCGGCAGCTTGTTTCTGCAGACGTTGCTCACAGATCCAGCCCCGCTGATAGGCTATTTCTTCGAGACAGGCGACTTTTAGTCCCTGACGGTGCTCGACGGTTTGGACAAATTGACTGGCTTCAAGCAGTGAGTCATGGGTGCCGGTGTCGAGCCAGGCAAAGCCGCGCCCGAGTTGGCTGACATGCAGGTCGCCGCGCTCTAGGTAGACGTTGTTGATATCGGTTATTTCGAGTTCGCCGCGGGCTGAGGGTTTGATACTTTTGGCGATTTCAATGACGTCGTTGTCGTAAAAATAGAGCCCGGTGATGGCGTATCGGGATTTTGGATTTTGCGGTTTTTCTTCAATGCTGATGGCTTTGCCTTGTGCATCAAATTCAACCACACCAAAACGTTCGGGGTCGTTGACATGGTAGGCGTAGATGGTTGCGCCCTGCTCTCGTTGTGTGGCATTTTCGAGCTTGTCGGTGAAGTGTTGGCCGTAAAAGATATTGTCGCCAAGTACTAGGGCGACATTGTCGTCGCCAATAAACTCTTGGCCGATAATAAAGGCTTGGGCTAGTCCGTCTGGGGATGGCTGTTCGGCATAGCTGATGCTGATGCCAAATTGACTGCCGTCGCCAAGCATACGCTTAAAGCTGGGCAGGTCGACGGGGGTTGTTATGATTAATATTTCGCGGATCCCGGCCAGCATTAGTACTGACAGGGGGTAGTAGATCATCGGCTTGTCGTAGACCGGCAGCAGCTGCTTTGAGGCTGCCAGTGTGATCGGGTGCAGGCGTGTGCCTGAGCCGCCGGCGAGGATGATTCCTTTGTAGTTCTTCCTTTCAGTTTGTTCCATAAACTGTAAACAATTCCTATGTTTAACTTGCATTTTTTAGTGGCTATTTTTTAATCAGCTTTCCTATTTTGCACTTTGTGTAAAGCATATCCCTCGTCGCTTTGCTCTGTCGGGATGACAGGCTAAATCCTCTGCGGGGATAATCCGACACTAATAAAAATAGTAGTTAACTGATGCCCCGACACGTAATTTTTCTTCCTGACGACCATATTCATCGACTATTTGGTCGGTATATCGCCCTTCAAGTTCGACCTCTCCCCATTCAAAGGGGCGCTGCCATTTTGCTGCGATGCTATTAAAAGTTGTTCCTGCGCTGTTTACTGAGTGCTGAGATATTGGTCCAGTTAAACTATCGCGGTTTAATTTACCGAAGCTAAGCCGAAGATCAATTTTATCACCTCCTGTTAAGTGGCCAATGGCGCCAAGGCTTACAACTGTCGAATCATTGTCCCAAGTGGCTCCGATTACTCGATTTTGGTAGCGGTATCCAGTGCGATATATACTGTGATTGTAGAGTACGTTGTAACGGCTTGATGATGTGTTGGTGCTGGTATCGTCATACTCAAAAAACACGGCCCCCTCAAACCATTCCCTGTCGAAATTAAACTGCATTCCAAGCTGATTGGCACTCTTGGCGGGTAACCCACCGGCTTCATCTTCACCGACCATCTGCCCATAGATTGATGCAGCTAACCATGGCAGATCCCAGCGGATATCTATACCGCCCATCTGATTTCCGGGTTCATCAGCTTTACAGCTAATATCTCCACAGTTGTCGGCAAGTCCTGTTAACAGTTCTAAAAAGCTGTTAAAACTATCTGGTCGGCCTTCTCCTCCCCACTGGGCAGTTCGCCGCAGATTAATCTCCAGCGATTGAGAAGGGCGAAAACCGACAGTCATACCAACCAGTTTGGCGTTCTCAATAAATCGTTGGTCATCGAGCTTTGAGATAAACATTGCAGTGGTCCATGGGCCCAACCATTCCAATACTGGCAATTCGAATGGGTCTGAATAATTTCGCTGCAGGGTCAGGCCTGGAGTGGGTCGGGCATTGTTGGTGAGGATTAAACTGCTGTTCCAGGACGGCCCCCACCAACGTTCTACGCTGCCGATTAAACCAATCCAGTTGCCCAGCACGATCCCGAAGTAGCTGTTGTCATAATGGCTGTTCTCACCATCCCAGGCACTGATAGTTTTGGTGATTTCAAGGTTGTAGGCAAAGTATTCTGTGATTGCGCTGCGACGCAGGCTGAGTTCGCCCTGCTCTCGGGAACTGTCACCAAAATGCCGTATCAGCTGTGATTGATTGGCGGCTGATAGCTTGAGTGATTGCTGGGGACTGTTGGTGCGGGTGGCTTTTCGGCCTGCACTGATCGCCCTGGAAAAACTGTTTTTAAGGTGATCTGGCAGGGCTTTGCTATCAGCGGTTTCGAGATCATTAAGAATGCCTGACCACATAAGCGGGCGAGTGTTGATCGGTACTTTAATAATTCCAGCGCTGGATAGCCGCTCTATATCGACTCGTAAGCCTGAATCTCTGGTGTCCAGCCAGGGCTGTGCGTCGGCTAGATGCGCTACGCTGACAATAGAGATCATCACCATATAGAACAGACAGCCTTTAAGTCTGCTGAAATAGGGTTTGGCTAAATGGCTTGCTGATCGTCCTGTGATCGACATCTGTATTTCCCTTTAATTGCCTACTAGTTAAATCTTCTTTTTAAAATTACCTTAAAAACTGTTTATCGCTGCTGCACCCAGTGCCAGCTGATAGATAATCGCACTGGCTTCGCTCCATACCGTGAGAGTGCGACGACGGTCAATATCCAGTGGCACAATAATCGTATCGCCTGGCTCAACCTGAATATTGCGGCGCTTAAACCAACCCGAGCGCCCGGGCAGCGAGACTGAACCATCGGCTTTAATAACGTATAGCCGCTTGTGGTCAGCGTGGTGGTTGATCCCGCCGCTAAGATCAATATAGTCATTGATATTCAGATTGCGGTTAAATACATGTGCCGAGGGGTGCTGGATCTCACCCACCACGGATATTTCCTGACGGTACTCGGGAATGGCCAGCAGGTCGCCATCTTTTAATGTCACATCATCGACGGTTTGATCTAATATTCCGGCAAGGTCGATAACTAGTCGCCCAAGGGCTTCACTGGCTTCCAGCTCTGCAAGTATTTTTCCCGAGTCATCTATTCCCGCCGATTTACCTTCGTTAGATTTCTCAAGGCTTTGTGATGCTATATCCGCCCGCAGCCGCTGGCGTAGTTGCTGCAGCTGTTTCGTTTCCTGTTCTCGCAGTCCGCTACGGGTAAATACTGCCGCATCAATGTGGGCCAGTTCAGTTAGGCCGCCGGCACGCTCAATCACCTCTGATAATTTCTCTCCACGCTTAAATCGATAGTGACCTGGGAAGCGCACTTCGCCCGTCAGGCTAATGCTCAGGGATTCTCTAAATTCGGGTATGGTGCGCACCGAGATCACATCATAGGGCTGAAGTAACGGGTCTTTGTCTGGGTCTCTGAGGGCCTCTGCCAAGGTTATGAAAAAATGATCTGAAGTGGCTCTTTCAATATTGGAAAAATCATGTCGAGAGAGTTCGACTACCTGAGTGTATGCCTCTTCATTGAGTCCACCGGCCGCCGCTATCAGTTGAGTTAGGGTCATGGCTTTGGTTAACGGATATTCTCCAGGAGAGCGGGCGGTGCCAGAAATAGTGGCTACCTGTGCCATTTCTCCAGTCCTTGCCTGCCGCCTTAGAGACTGAACCAATTCAGCGAGGCTGGCTGCGCGGTTGCTTTCATTGGAAAATATTATCAATTCATCGCGGGGAAGAAAATTTATATTGGCGCTACTATTCGGATCGGCAAGCACTGCGCGCAGATCGACAAATAGTGGCTCTATCTTTCCCACTGGCGGCAGTTCGCGGCGGATTAGTGCGAAATCCAGATCTGCATTGGGCTTTAGGCTTTTAATGCTTTTAACTAGGTCTGAAATACGCAGACCTTGGCGCCATAAGAACTCGCCGGGATGATGGATATGACCGGATAGCGTTACGATCATCTCTTGCTCCTCTACAGAAGCATCAATCACCAGCAAGTCACCACTTTTAATTGGGGTTTTGAGACCCTCTTTGGTGCTTAAATCTATATCAATGACACCCATAAAGCCTGAGTCGGTAATACGGTGAATACGGGCACTCTTATTAAAGGCCGTGGGCTTTAAACCGCCGCCAAGCTCTATCAACTGCTGGGCTGTTACTGGACCTTTGAGTTCATATATAGCGGGGCGACGAACTTCACCATCGACGGATGCAGTTTTATTGACAGTCGGGATATATACGGTATCTCCCGATTGTAATTGCCCATCATTAGTGGTGTCTCCGTGCAATAACAGATCGTACAGATCGAGCTGCGCGATAACTTTGCCACCGCGCTTTAACTGTAGATTGCGCAGGGAGGCAATATCGCTTAACCCGCCCGAGAGAAAAAGTGCATTGGTAATAGTAGAAAGGGCTGAGATGGTATAGGTGCCAGGCTTGTAGGCTTCACCCAACATAAATACCTGAATGGAACGCAATTCACCCAGACTAATACTGGTTTGAATACCTATTATTTCTTCTTTAATACGCTGCTGTAATAACTGTTTGGCATCGCTAAATGTCATGCCGGCAAGGCTGACTGGACCCAGCTGAGGAAATTCAATCGAGCCGTCGCGGTTGATCTCTAGCTCATGAGATTCATTAATCTTGCCATAAAAAAGTACTTTTACGGTGTCGCCAGGCCCGAGTATATAATTGGGCGATATGGGAATTAGCGATGCGGGCTCAAAACTAGTTGGTTCACCGGCGAAAAGATCGTAGCCAAAAGCTTTTAATTTTAACGACTTATTCACTGCAGTTTTGTCATCTGCAATTGGAGCCGGCGCTTTATCGACTTCAATGACTTCTGCAACTGCCGTTTCGCGAGGTAGCACTAGAGGTTCTTGAGTGTCTTTACCATCAGGCAATTCAAACAAGTCGAGGCTGCTGCAGAGCTTTTCGATATCATATCCGGCAGATTTAGCGAGCCGTTTGTTTGATTCGCTAATACCAGTGCAGAGTTTCCTTGCTTCCTTTAAGCTTTGTTCTGCTGAGCCCGAGGAGATATCTTTCGCTGGCAGTATTGCACTCGAAAACATCAGTACTATGCAGGTGCAGAAAAGCAAAAGGGATTTATTCTTAATCATAAACAGTTCCATGTTATTTCGTCTCGCATCCATTCAAATTGTGTTTTTTAGCTTGGCAATACAATCTTACTTTTTCGAATTGCCGTCCTTTACCAATAAACTACTAAGGGGTAGCGATGCCCTTACCTGTTGATTTAAGAGATTGATTAAAACCACGGCACGCTGATCTCCGTCGATTTGCGAGAATATTGCATTGAGGCCTTTAAAAGGACCTTCAGTCACCTCTAGCTGATCACCGATCTGCGGAAGATCGGACACCAATTCAGCATTACTCGGATCGGTACGCTTTTTTAGCTGCTCAATCAGTGCCTCAGGAACCATGACTGGTGAACCCGCAGACGTGACGAAGTGGCTGACGCCTCTCGTCGATCTGACAGAAGTTGCTGAAACCGAGGCTTGATTGAAGTTTACAAAAAGATAACTAGGAAACAAAGCCTCCTGTCTTACAATCCTATTGCCACGAGAAACTTTTTCAACGTTGACCATTGGGCAGAAAGAAACGACGCCCTGGCGGTTTAGGTTCTCAACTGCCCGGCTCTCTTGTCTTGATTTCGTCTGTAGTAAAAACCAGTTTCCCATAAACACATCCTTGAGTTTTTTTAAAGCCGAGCGATTATACCTGATCCAATAAAGAAAGAATTTCATTCTCACACTTGGCTAATAACTCACTATCAGCACGAGTTTCCAGATTGAGTCGCACATAGGGCTCGGTGTTACTCATACGCAGATTGAAACGCCACTCTGGGAATTCCATGGAAACACCATCTGTCTCGTCAATAACGCTCGCATTGGATTCGTAGTGGTCGCGAACTCGCTGGATAGCAGCCTGTGGATCAGCAATCTTACGATTGATCTCACCGGGCGATGGATAGGCAACAACCATATCATTGACTAGCTCTGATAAGGGTTTACCGGTGGTGGAAATCAATTCCATAACCAATAGCCATGGAATCATGCCACTGTCGCAGTAAAAGAAGTCACGGAAATAGTGGTGAGCGCTCATTTCGCCGCCGTAGACTGCATCTTCAGAGCGCATGCGCTCCTTGATAAAGGCATGACCCGTTTTTGATTGAATGGCACTACCACCGTTCTTCGCAGCGACATCAATGGTGTTCCAGGTAAGACGTGGGTCATGAACAATTTTGGCGCCAGGGTTCTTGGCCAGGAAGGCTTCTGCCAATAGACCAACAATATAGTAGCCTTCGATAAAGTTGCCCTTCTCATCAACCAGGAAGCAGCGATCGAAATCTCCGTCCCAAGCTATACCCAAATCTGCTTCGTGCTCTAATACTGCGTCAATGGTTGGCGCGCGATTTTCATGGAGTATTGGGTTGGGGATACCATTGGGGAATGTGCCATCCGGTTCATTGTGCATTTTGATGATTTCGATTGGCAGACTGAGCTGAGCAAAGCGCTTTTCTATAGCATCTACCACATGACCTGCGGCACCATTACCTGCGTTCATGACTAACTTGAGCGGTTTAATTACCTGTGGGTCAATGTAGCCCATCAGGTGATCAAGGTAGGCATCCAGTGTAGAAACTTTTTTATAGCCACCGCGCCTATCAGGATCAACAGCTGCAAATTGATTTTCCTCGGCAATGCGTTTGATATCCAGCAAACCGGTATCTGAGCTGATTGGCCGAGAACCTTCCCGAATTGGCTTCATGCCATTGTAGTCCATAGGATTGTGGCTGGCGGTCACTTCTATACCACCATCGGCGTTTAGGTGAGAGGTTGCGAAGTAAACTTCTTCTGTGCCGACCATACCTATATCTATAACATCTGCCCCTGCGTCACGAATTCCTTCGCTGAGGGCTGCTTTAAGCGCCTCACTGGTTAACCTGACATCACCACCCAAAACAATATTTTTTGGCTGGAGAAATTCAGCATAGGCACGACCAATGCGGTAGGCAACCCCTTCGTCCAACTCGGTTCCCAGTTGACCGCGGATATCGTAGGCCTTAAAACAGGTTAATTCAGTCATTCTTCTCTCTCGTGTTAGGTTCTTTTATGGCATCTTTCGTGGGTGGTTAACAACATTATTAACCACTCTATTAATATAACAATTACCGTACTAATAAAAAATTATAACCACAACGGACAATGCCAGTGCGGCTATGCTAAAAAGTATAGCTTAGATTATTCATATAGCTAGAAGGGCCAGAAAATCGGGACGCAAAATACTACCAGAATACCAACCAAAATACTCAGTAAAAATCCGGCTCTAAAGTAATCCGAAAAATGGTAGCCTCCGGGCCCCTGAACCATCAGATTTGTCTGGTAACCAAATGGGGTCAGAAAGCTCGATGATGCGGCAAACATTATGGTCATCACAAAGGGTAACAGGCTGACATCGAGCTCGACGCTCAAGACTTGGGCCAGAGGAAACATCAGAACTGCCGCAGCATTATTAGTGATCAATTCTGTAGCAGCAACGGTTACCAAATATAAAAGTAATAAGTTTAAAAATGGGTTGCCATCAGCTAGAGACATAATCCCATGGGCGGCTATATCTGCCAGCCCGGTCTTTTGCAGCGCAAAGCCCAATGAAAGCGATGCCCCGATTGCGAGGATAACCCGCATATCAATACTTCGCTGAGCAAACTCCAGAGAAATACAGCGGGTTACAGCCAGCGCCGCTACTAGCAAAAGTGATGCTGCCACCAGAGACATGACACCCGACAAAACCACAACAATAAATACGCCTAATAAAGCCAAAGCCACCGGTGCCTTTGTGACGTCAGGAATAGTAGCATCATCGATTCGGCTCAACAGCAGGAAGTCGCGATTGTAACGATGACGACGAACAAATCCGCGGGCAGCTTCCAGCAGCAGTGTATCACCCGGTTTAACAACAATATTGCCGACTTTCTCATTGATTCGTTTGCCATTGCGCGAAATAGATAAGATTACGCCGCCAAACATGGTTCTGAAGGTGGTAGCTTTTACAGTCTTTCCGATCATATTTGAAACCGGTGAAACTACTGCTTCTATGAGTGCGCGGCGGCTGTAGGGAACATCTAGCTCTAACACTTCGCTTTCAGCTGGCGCTAAACCGCGAAACTGGCGCAATTCACTAACTGCCTCGGGCTGACCCACAAAAACTAAAATATCGTTATCGCTAAGGATTTCCTCTGGGCCGACCGCGGGTATCACATGGCCTTTGGATTGAATTTCAGACAGAAAACTATATTGAAGATGACGCAAACCCGCATCAGCAATTGACATGCCTGACAATACACCGCCCTCTTCTACTCGCATGGATACAGCGTACTGACGAGTATCTACAATATCCTCGCCGAGGCTCTTGCGCTCGGGCAGTAACCGATGACCGATTAATACAAAGTAAGCGATACCCAGCAGCACCAGAGGTATACCCACTAACGCTGGACTAAATAAGCTTAGCTGTTCAGCCTCTGGCGACCCCTGCAGCAACCCAACAATTATAATATTGGTGCTGGTGCCAATCAGGGTACAGGTGCCCCCTAAAATTGATGCATAACTTAGCGGAATTAGTAGTTTAGATAAGGATATATTGTGACGACGGGCCCAATCCTGAATTAACGGGATAAATATTGCTACGACCGGCGTGTTGCTAATGATGGAACTACTTACAGCAACTGGCGCCATAATCAGCGGGATAGCCCCTTTGACTGATCTATTTTTACCCAGCCAGCGCATTATCCACCAGTGTAATGCACCACTTTCTTTAAGGGCTGAAGAGACAATATAAAAACAGGCGATAATAAAAATAGCTGGATTAGAAAAGCCCTGGAATGCTTCATTGGGTGTGAGTACACCAAATACCAATAATGCTGTCATGCACACAGCTAAAGCAATATCTACTGCCAGACGGCCACTGATAGCAAGAACCAGAAAACAAGACAAAACCACAAGTGTAATTATTGCATCTAAGCTCATTGTATATTTACCGCTCTTTTGGAACTCATACTTATATCTTTATGAATCAATTGAATCATCCGAACGATATTTTTAGAACGTAATCCTACAATAAAATAAAGACTGTTGGACCAATATTAGCTTAGCAGACCCAATAGATAGGCACGAACTCTCTTCATAAAACCTAAACATCAAGTATACGCATTTATCGTATGTTTAATAATTGAACAAGATCTCTATTACCCTGAGATTTAACTGCATTTTCAAGGGGCTTTTTGGCTAACAAACTTGCACCTCGACAGTGATAGCGCAGCAATCTATGGGTAGTTACCCGCGATGCCATTCCCGGCGGTAAAGTTTTATCTTTAATAAAATACATATTAAAGGCTTCAAGTCGCTCGGAAGCATCATGCCGGCTATTCCAATCTCGACAAACCCAGGCACCATAATGGGTGCGATGCCTTGCATTACGCTTCAGCCAAAGGAAATTTTTATACTTGCGCCAGCGATAGCTTTTAAACTGCTCACTGCTCTCAGGACGCTCTGCCGTGGGCAACTCGAGCTTATCGGCTGTCACATTAACCAGCTTGCCGTTGCTCAAAACACCGGGGGTAACAAACCAACCATCGTTCTTTTGCGGATAAGGGGCAAACATACTCCAATACTGGTCGAGGCGAAGCCCGCGGTATAGCGGGTCAAAAAATCTCGGCGCAGGAATTCTATAGCCCCTAGTAACACCCGTATCTATGCCATGCACTGGATTCCAAACCTTAATCGAGGATAGGTTCTGCCAGAACAGTAGCGCAGCCAAAACAGCGACGAATACTGAGCCGATTATGCCAACACGGGGATAGGTTTTGCGCCAAGGCATCCAGCGGGCAGTGAAGGTTCCAAAGCCATAGCGATGATCACCGATCCAGTTATAGATGCGATCTCCTGCAGCACCCGTTTTTTGCATCAATTTCGCGATCCAGGCAAATCTGGGATTAGACTGAATAACAAATACTAGAGCTTCCCAGCGTAAACGCTGGACACCCTGTTCATCGACCACTACCCAGCTATTCTCACGCTCGAGTATCGGGCCTATATGCTTATCATCCTGCGCCGGTGCAATCGTTGCATTCAACCCCAAAAGGTAGCGCAGCAGATAACAGGTCTTCTCGCAGAAGGTACATTCCTTATCAAAATACATACGTATTAAAGGCTTATACTTTTTACCGGACTTTTCTGGCTTTTCCGAGCGCCACAGAAAATTCATAACCGAGGATGGCAAAATGGCGATAAGAGATAAACTGGAGATAAACGGAAAGAGACCAATTCGCAGATTGAAAATAAATCCAATTTCCATGGCGATAAGAGCAACCACCACCAGAGTACGAAAACCTGCGAACCAAAGTGGACTCAATGCCAATATTGGTCCGATCAACTCCAGCCACCAGACATAGTGAGTCAGTGCGCCAGTAAACCCATGCCAGTCGCGCCACAGGGAAGCCATACCAAAGGCGACCTGATCATTGTGTAAAGCGTAGTAAATACCGGTGCCATCGCGCACCCATTCGACACCAGTTTTAAGCAGCGCAGAGAAAAAATATACCGACATAACCTGCAATACCAGAGCCACACTTACCGCACTGAAATAGCGGTTCGATGCTCGCGGTTCACGCACCATAGAGGCATCTATAGAAGCACGTTCACCCCAAGGCAGAAAGCAACCCCAAAAGGTTAATAGCAACAATAGGTTATCACCACCCTGCTGCAGGTAAGGGTTGCGTGCATGTAGGGAGGCGAGGAATATAAAGCTGGCGATCGATGCCAAGCGCGTACGTATACCAAGCATCAGCATCATCGCAAAACCTGCGGCGATAACCATTAGTGACATAGCCCATAATGGTTCAGCGTTAACCCAATACAACGACCAGTGCCAGCCAGAATTTACCGACATCGACATCTCGCGAGACATAACACCCCGATCGGTCATAAATGCCATAAAACTGGGCGCACGCAACAAAAGATCGGTCAAAATCAATGCACCAACACCAATACGCATTAACGCCAGTGCACGAAGATCGAGAGCAAAAGGATTAGATAATGATTTAAATAACGAACGCATGTTTAGTTGTACACCAGAATTATTATAATTATGCGCCCATCCTACAGAAGGGCATGTGAAAAAGGAACCAGCAAAGCCACACAAAAAGCCTATTATATATGGGTTAACGGCCCATTTTTGCACAAAATAACATCACTAAAATGCGGTTTTTAAAATTGGCAGACAAAAAAACGGCCGCCTAAGCGACCGGATTATTTCACATCATAAGATTGTTATTCGAGAACTATACGCTGCATATTTTTCTTGATTGTTTTGTTTCCCACGCCCTTGACCATCATCAGGGCATCGAGACTCTGAAAAGCACCATTCGTATCTCGATAGGCGACTATGGCTTGCGCCGTCTTTAACCCTACGCCTTTGAGAGAAGAGGCAAGTTCTGAGGCAGATGCACTATTGATATTAACCTGCTGCTGAACCTGATCAGACACTAGCGCCCTACCCTGATCAGCTGGCACAGCAAAAACAATAGAAGAACCGCAAAGCGCGATAAGAGAGGCACCGATCCAGAGAATTTTCTTACTTTTGTTTAACTTTCGATTTAATCTGTTTTTTAACCTTTGATTCAACATGGTCTAACTCCTTGTAGATTGATATGTTTGCGTCACAACCATCAATGATCATCCCTGCTGCATTCCCTTGAAGCTCAGCTTCACAGAGTCTTCACCACAAAACAGCCTGCGACAGGGCAATACTGGCAAAAAGTAAGCTGCAAACGGCAAGATCAGATCACAAAAACATCAAATTTACGTCTTCTAATTGACAAAAACTTCAGCGGTTACTATAGTTCGCGCCCGCTGTGAGAGCTGGTGCAACTTGGCCTTAAAAACTTATCACAGAGACCATGGAAACAGTCTTGGTCATGAGTGGGAAAATCCATCTAGTTATATGCCCAGGTGGTGAAATTGGTAGACGATGGTCAGGATGACCAAGTGTCGCGTAAGGCAGGACGCCTGAGAGCGACCACGCGCGTGTCGACTTAGATATTGCACGGAATTAAGTTATAAGAAATCCATCTAGTTATATGCCCAGGTGGTGAAATTGGTAGACACGCTAGCTTCAGGTGCTAGTCCTCGCAAGGGGGTGGAGGTTCAAGTCCTCTCCTGGGCACCATAATCTTTAGTAACCTCAACGTAACTCACTTTTAAACCTCAAATTTCTTTCGAGAACTCGAGGTAAAGTTGACAAATAAGCATCCTAATTCTCGATGCGGCGAACTGTTGCTGGGTAGGCCTCAACGAATAACTCAGAGAATAATCGTACGATGCCCATTCAACAACACGCGCATCTCACTGTGCATCCGCACCGCCCTCGCCAGCGCCGTGGCCTCAGTGTCATGCCCCATATGCACCAGCTCCTCCACCGAGTCACCATGGTCAATCGGCCGCACTTCCTGAGTAATAATAGGCCCCTCATCCAGATCACTGGTCACATAATGGGCCGTAGCACCAATCACCTTAACGCCGCGATCATAAGCCTGATGATAGGGCTTGGCACCTTTAAAGCCGGGCAAAAAAGAGTGGTGAATATTAATCGCCCGCCCCTTTAATTTGTCGCATAGATCATTCGACAGAACCTGCATATAGCGCGCCAGCACCAACAGATCGACCTTATACTGATCCATAAGCTCGATAATCTGCGCTTCCTGCTGGGGCTTGGTATCAGGCGTAATCGGCAAATGGTGATAGGGCAAACCATGCCAT
>Ga0206126_10003798_pt1 | contig 15053 bp, 14 predicted proteins | sample Helgoland_Spring_5_FD_148621 | JGI IMG/M metagenome (GOLD analysis project Ga0206126, IMG submission 148621) | Pelagic subsurface seawater microbial communities from Kabeltonne, Helgoland, North Sea - Helgoland_Spring_Bloom_20160412_1 | ecosystem: Environmental > Aquatic > Marine > Epipelagic ...
TTTGACGCCACCGTTTGGATTTGCATTGTTCTATCTGCGTGGTGTCGCCCCCAAAGAGGTCACAACAGGTCATATCTACCGGGGTATCATTCCATTCGTCCTGATCCAGGTTGCAGGGCTGGCGTTACTTTGGACCTTCCCGGGGATTGTGACATTGATCCCGGATCTGATCCCGAATTAATGAATGGCTGACCGATCTTTTGAAAAATGAAAAGGGCGGCCTGAACGGGCTGCCCTTATTTCATTTTTGAGATGGCTCTGCACTCCGGTCCTTGGACATGGCCTAAATATACCGAAAGCTGAATTGATCTTCTTGTTCAGGTCGTTGGGCGTGTGTCGGGGAGCGAGATGTTTGCAACCTGCTCGGCAATTGGGTCCGTGGACAACGGATGTGTGTCGGGATGAAAGTTGTCAGGGTCGGTCATCCTTTGCCATTGGCCCCCGATATAGACTTCCAGCCCTGAGAATTTTGATTTGTAGCCCATCTTTTGGCTGCCTGGGACCCAGTAACCCAGATAGACGTAAGGCAGACCTGCCTCTTGCGCTATATTGATATGATCGAGGATCATGTAAGTGCCCAGTGATCGGCGTTGTTCGTTTGGTGCATAAAAGCTGTAAACCATACTCAGGCCGTCGCTCAGCACGTCAGTCAGACTGACGCCAATCAATGATTTGCTTTGTTGATCGGTATATTCAATCACCCGACTGCGTATTGGCGTTTCTTCGACCATGGCCGCGAACTCAAAGACATCCATATCCGCCATTCCGCCATCTGCATGTCTATCGTCCAGATAACTGCGGAACAGTGCATATTGGTCTTCTGTTGCCCAAGGAGACGTCGCATTACGAATAAGATCGGTATTTCGATTCGACGTGCGTCGCTGCCCTTTGGACGGTTTGAATGCTGAGACATCAATACGCGCTGAAAGGCATGCAGAACAGTCGGCGCAAGAGGGGCGATAAAGCACGTTCTGCGAACGCCGAAAGCCCTGTTGGCTTAGACTATCATTGAGTTTATGTGCGTTTTCGCCCTGAAGCGCAGTGAATAGTTTACGCTCCATACGCCCGTCCAGATAAGGGCAGGGCTGGGGCGCAGTTACGTAAAACTGCGGTGCAAGAGGCAAAGTATGTCGCATGGTGATCCCGACCGAGGTTCGTAGAAGATAGCAACAAGAAATCGGCTGGCAAGGGCGTAATCTATTCAATCAAGGATTACGACGGTTTAGTGCCGCGCTTCCCATGATATGATCGGTCAATCCTCGCCCCTGATTGGATGACGCCATCAACACCACGGAAATCAGTTGCAGCGGTGCGAAAGCCCAGCTGACAGTGTAACCGAGTGTATGAAGAAACGCGCTCTGTAAATCGAGGGTCGCGCCATGTGTGTCGCGAAGCTCGATGCCCATCATACGCATGCCCCACGTGGCAGATCCACTGGCCAGAGTGATTGTTCTGTAAATAAACCCCACTACTGCCATCAGACCAAAAAAGAAGAATATTGCTGTGAACGCAGTGAACGGCACAATCAGCATGGCAATCAGCGCAATTAGAACAGTGTCAATCACCCAAGCCATCAGCCGCTTGCTTGCCACGTTTTGGTAGAATTCGGGTTGGGTGATGGGATCGGCAAGATGCATGTATAACTCCGATATTGGGCGGCCGTTGCCCCGGTGGCCCCGGGGCAACGAAAGGGTGCTTAGTCCTGGGTTTTGGCTGCGTCTGCCCGTTCGTTCATGAACTGATCGAACTCGGCTTTGTCCTTGGCGTCGCGAAGCCGTTCAAGGAAGGATTCGAATTTGTTTTGTTCTTCTTCCAAACGGCTCAAAGTATCTGCTTTGTAGCTGTCAAAAGCGGTGTTGCCGGTGGACCGCATTGCGGACATGTGATGCCGCATTGGGTGTGATGTGCAGGATTTTGAAAACATGCGTTTGCTCCAAATGATATAGAACAGCAGGGCAAGGCCGACAGGCCAAAAAAAGATAAACCCAAGGACCATGACCGCTATCCAGGCACCTTTGCCTCTGTCGTCGAGCCATTGTTCTAATTTGAAAAACCAATTCTCAGCACTTTTCTGTGAAGTGGCGGTTGTCGTCATGGTTGTCATTTTTACCTCTTCGTTATGCAAGCTGGATACGCTCAGTGGATGATAAATTTTAATGTGAATGCCATTCACATCATGGAATATTTGCCTTCAGTCGCGCAAATTCAAGGGCTATGTGAATCTTTTTTACATAAATTGTCATTGTGCATATGCTAAATGCTGATCAAGTGGCTTTAAGGGCAGAGTGTTGTGATGTTTGGCGCATGTGTGACCCATTGACGAAGGGTGGCTGTTTCTTTGAAAGTGAACTCTATGAGCATTGTCGCCAATATGATCCGGGTTCCGCGCCCCTTTGACAGCGAACGCGGCTCAGATGCTGCGCGTGCGGTGCCCGAGGTGACCGGGGACCTGCGCGTGCTTATCCAGGGCGCTGCAGGGTGCAGCCCATATTTGGCCGGTCTGATACATAAAGAAGCGCAGTGGCTGCCACAGGCGTTAGAGGCGCCGGATGATGCCTTGTTGGCGCTCATGGTGCCACCAGATCCAGACGTGCCCGACCTTAAGCCGCGGTTGCGACGCGCTAAACGGCGGGTTGCGCTGCTGGCGGGGCTGGCTGATCTTGCCGGAGCATGGAGCCTTGAGCAGGTGACCACAGCGCTCACAAGGCTGGCGGACATGGCTTGCAACGCGGCCTTGTCGGCGGCGCTTGCTGCACAAGCAAAGCGTGGCAAGCTGCCCAAGACTGACGTTGGATTGTTCGTGTTGGCGATGGGAAAGATGGGCGCGGATGAGTTGAACTATTCATCTGACATCGATCTTATTTGCCTTTTTGACGAGACGCGGCACGCGCCGGATGATTTCCCTCAGGTGCGGCGTGCTTGTGTCAAGGCAGTGCAGGATATGTGCGCCACGCTTAGCGATCTGACCGAAGACGGCTATGTCTTTCGTACAGATTTGCGCCTGCGACCCGATCCTGCAGTTAACCCGGTGGTGCTGTCGGTAGGCGCGGCTGAACGTTACTATGAAAGTCTGGGCAGGACGTGGGAACGCGCTGCTTTTATTAAAGCGCGCTCTTGCGCAGGCGACATCGCGGCGGGCGATGCGTTTCTTGATATCCTAAGCCCTTTTGTATGGCGCCGTCACCTCGATTTCGCGGCCGTTCAAGACGCTCATGACATGCGGTTGGCTATTCGTGCACATAAAGGCACTGGCGGACCAATTACTTTGCCTGGCCATAATATGAAACTGGGTCGCGGTGGGATTCGAGAGATCGAGTTTTTCACCCAGACCCGGCAATTGATCGCCGGTGGACGTGATCCCGATCTTCGGGCGCGGGGCACAGTTAGCGGTCTTAAGCAGCTTGCCGAAAAAAAGTGGCTTCCTCATGATCTGTCAGCGCGCCTTACGGATCACTACCGATTTGCCCGCACGGTGGAACACCGGGTGCAAATGGTGGGGGATGCTCAGACCCACAGCTTGCCCAGATCAGACGAAGGCTTTGATCGGCTTGCGGCGATGATGGATTTGGACCGCACGACGCTTGAGGATAAACTCAGGTCTCAGCTGGCCGAGGTGCATAGCGAAACCGAAGGGTTTTTTGCCCCAAGCCCAACCGCAGCTGTGCCCAAATCTCTGGGCATTGACCCGGCCATGCAGGCCCGTTGGCGCAGTTATCCCGCCTTGCGCAGCTCGCGCGCTGCTGCACTTTTTGAACGGATCGAACCGATTCTTATTGCGCGTTTGTCTGATACGGCCAAGCCCACAGAAGCGATTGCCGCCTTTGACGGGTTTCTGTCTGGCCTACCTGCCGGTGTGCAGCTTTTTTCTTTGTTCGAGGCAAACCCGCCCCTTGTCGACCTGCTGATTGATATCGTTGGAACGTCGCCGGCATTGGCGCATTACCTGTCACGCAATGCGGGCGTTCTGGATGCTGTTATCGGAGGCAGCTTTTTCGCCAGTTGGCCAGGGAAAACAGGTTTGCAAACCGATGCTGCTGCGCGCCTTGCTGCCGAAGACGATTACGAGGCCAAGCTTGATGTTATCCGAATTTGGGTCAAAGAGTGGCATTTCCGGATCGGCGTGCATCACTTGCGCGGTTTGACCGATGCACTTGAGGCCGGAGTACAATATGCTGATCTGGCGCGGGCCGCGCTTTCCGCGCTCTGGCCCGAAGTTCAGGCGAATTTTGCCCGCCGGCATGGGCCGCCGCCGGGTAAAGGTGCTGTGATACTGGGCATGGGCAGTTTGGGGGCAGGCCTGTTAACGCCGCAATCCGACCTTGATCTCATTGTGATCTACGACCCTCAAAATGTCGAACAATCTGACGGCCCACGCAGCTTGCTCACACGTCCCTATTATGCGCGCCTGACGCAGGCGATGATCACCGCTGTCACAACGCAAACCGCACAGGGTCGGCTTTACGAGGCAGATATGCGCCTGCGCCCGTCGGGTAGCCAAGGGCCAGTGGCGACCAGTTGGGCGTCTTTCCAGAGCTATCATGAAAAAGACGCGTGGCTTTGGGAACATCTGGCCCTGAGCCGCGCCACCTGTATCGCGGGCCCGCCGGACCTGATGCAGGACATAGAAACTTTGCGACAAAGCATTATTGCGCGCCCCCGAAACGTTGCTTCCGTCTGCTCGGACTTGCGTGATATGCGCGACAGGATTGCCGTTGCCAAGTCTCCGTCTGGTGTTTGGGATGCTAAGATGGGACCAGGCCGCATGCAGGATATCGAACTGCTGTCGCAAGCGGGTCTGGTGCTGCGTGGTTCGCCGAAGCGGGACGTGAAAACTGGGCTTGAATGCGCAGTTGCCGCAGGTCTGTTCGGCGCATCAGACGCAGCAACGCTTATCCATTCCTATGCCACGCTGTGGCGTGTTCAGATGGCGACAAGGTTGTTAAGTACAGGAGAAATCACGGCGCAAGATGTAGGTGCGGGGGGGCAAGCGATCCTGATGCGCGCAGTGGGCACCCAAACCATTCAGGATGCACAAGAACAACTGACAGTGCTTTGCGCGCGCGCCGCCCAAATTATCGCATGCGCCATAGGTCAGCCAACAAGAGGCAATAATTCATGAAGAAAAAGGGCGATCAAAACGATCCCAAAGGCCTTATTTTTGAGGCATACCGCATCGAGGGCATCACAAAACCGGAATGCCGCACAATCTTTCTTGATTGGGCGCTTAGTCTTGCGGACGGTCGGGACGCAGTTGAAACGCTGACCAAATTGCTGGAACACTACTGCTATGGGCACCCTGATCACCCGATGACACAGGTGTTACAGGAAGGGCAGACAACTCTGACAAAGCCGCGCAGACGCGGTGGATGGCGATCGCGTAACCGGCCAAACTGACAGGCCAATGCACTTGGGAAATCTCCCAAATTGGGTTATCGGTACCGATATCCGCCTAGTTTACGAGCGATATTTGCTTGGCTGCAAAGATGCGATTTGTCGACCTGTTTCCAGAACTGTTCCGTCGCTGAACGACGAGGGCCGATGGTTCGGGGGGTATGCCATGTTAAGGACCGGCGGGACAGTGTCCCAATTCTGATCTTTCACTAAGCGCGCGAACAATCTACAGCAAGGCCCTATGAATACTCCCTCACTCTCGTCTTCGACGACCCGCCCTCATGTGCGTATGCGCCCAAAAACTGATGCACGCCGGATTCGCCATGGATTCCCTTGGGCCTACGCCAACGAGATCGTCACAGATCGCCGAACTAAGGCGCTAGTGGCTGGTACGCTGGTCGTGCTGGAAGATGAAAATCGCAATCCTTTGGGTTTGGCCGCGGTAAATCCAGCGTCCAAGATTTTTGTTCGGATGCTTGATGCGAATATCGAGGCCGAAGTTGATCACACTTGGTTTGTCTCACGATTGCGCCGTGCTTTGGCCCTGCGGGACCGTCTGTTTGATGCGCCGTTCTACCGATTGATCCATGCCGAGGCTGATGGATTGCCGGGGGTGGTGATTGACCGCTTCGGTGACACTTTGGTGATTCAACCAAATGCGGCCTGGGCTGATGGGCTGATCAACATGTTGGCGTCTGCTGCCGCCGAAGTTACAGGCGCGACCCGTGTGCTTAAGAATTCGGGTGGTCGTGCGCGATCGCTGGAAGGGCTGGACGATGTCAGTGCCACGCTGATTGGGACAGAAATTGACGAACCGATCGCTGTGTCGATGAACGGGGCTACGTACATGGCTGACGTTTTGGAGGGGCAGAAAACGGGCCTGTTTTATGACCAACGCCCCAACCACGCTTTTGCCAAATCGGTGGCTGGTGGCGCGCGCGTTTTGGATGTTTTCTCGCATGTGGGTGGATTTGGTTTGGCAGCCCTTGCGGGTGGTGCTGTATCGACACTTTGTGTGGATGGATCTGAGCCTGCGCTCGCGCTTGCGCGGCAGGGGGCGGTCGCTATGGGCGCCGAGCAACAGTTCGAAGCGCGGCACGGGGATGCGTTTTCTGTTTTGCAGGCTTTGAACGATTCTGGCGATAAATTCGACCTTGTGGTCTGTGACCCTCCGGCTTTTGCGCCGGCGCGCTCGGCGCTAGATGCCGGGTTACGCGCCTATGAGCGGATCGCGAGACTGGCCGCGCCGCTGGTGGCCGAAGGCGGCATTCTGGGCTTGTGCAGCTGTTCACATGCGGCGGATCTGGCGAAATTTCGCACTGCCTGTGTGCGTGGGATTGGACGGGCAGGGCGGCAACAAGCGTTAATCCACACGGGATTTGCCGGGGCCGATCACCCCCTGCTTCCGCAGTTGGCCGAAAGCGGCTATCTGAAAACGTTGTTCTTTCGACTGTGAGGGTCATGATCGACGCCAATGTGCTTTACCCAACGGTGATGCGCGAAGTCGTTTTGGGTGTGGCCCGTGCCGGGCTATTTACGCCTCAATGGTCTCCTCGCATCCTTGAAGAATGGGCGCGCGCCGCCGCAAAGCTGGGACCTGAAGCCGAAGCGCATGCGCGGGGAGAAATTGCAATATTAAACGCGGGCTGGCCAATCGCAGAAATCCGCTATCCAGTCGCGTTGGAGGCGCGTCTTTGGTTGCCTGACCCCGGAGATTTGCATGTGCTGGCAGCGGCCATTGCGGGATCTTCAGATGCGATCATGACCGTCAATGCCAAGGATTTTCCCCGCAACATTCTGACCGAAGAGGGATTGGTACGCGTTGATCCCGATGGTTATTTGCAAGGCTGCGCCGAAGCTCAGCCAGAGCGTGTTATCCCGGTAGCCCAGTCTGTGTTGGCCGAGGCTAGGCGTCTGTCTGGCGATGATTGGACAATGCGTGCCTTGATGAAAAAAGCGCGGTTGCCACGATTTGGCAAAACGATCGAGCGGGCTGGGGTCTAGCCTTGAATACGCCACTTTGCCTGTAAGGCCTCCAGTGCTTTGACGCGTTCGACTGTTTTAGGATGGCTGAGCAACCAAGCGGGCGCACGGCCAGCATTTGACTGCGTGAGAGCCTCGAGCTTGTGGAATAATGAGATCTGCGGCCCAATTCCGATCCCGGCCTTGGTCAGCAGTGCTGCGGCATAGGCATCTGCTTCATATTCGTCTTTGCGGGATAGGCGCGCGGCCAGCAGAGTGGTCAAACCGTTTGCGATCCAGACGCCGACACCGGGAAGAAATCGGGACAATATCATTGCCAAGGCGGTGCGAAGTGCATTTTGGCCCGAAAAGTCGATCATCCGCCGACGGCTGTGACCAAGAGCAACGTGGCCCAGTTCATGCGCAATCACAGTTGCCATTTCGGATGCTGACACTGCGCCTTGGCGGAACTTGTCGTAGAATCCCCGCGTGATAAAAATGCGGCCATCGGGGGCTGCGAGGCCGTTGACCGGCTCAATTTCGTAAATGTGGACCTTGATATTTTCGATTTCCAGCGCGCCTGCAAGCTGGTTGCACATCTGACGCAACATCGGATCCGCGAGTTCGGTTGATTGCGCGTCCAGCTCGCGAGAGGTGCGCCAAACGGAAAATCGATACATGACAAGCCCGTAAAGCAGGGCCAGTAAAATTGGGGTCGCTTTAATCATTGCGCTGATATGGGGTTAAAAAGGGCCATCGGCAAGCTGGACCTTGTACAGAAGTGATGAAAAGCTGACAGCTTATGTCTCCCATGAGACAGGCACATGGGTCGGGCCGCGAAATGCCCATCCTGAGAACGGCACGTTACCCGCAAGTGAAAGGCCCGGTAATTGATCAAAAAGCATCGGCAGCGCATGATCGGCGATCAGGCTCCGTGAGGCGGCCGCGCCTGCACAAAAATGCGGACCTGCGCCAAAGGGAATGGCCGGGCCGGTGTCACGAGTAATGTCAAAGCGGTTGGGATCTTCGAAATACGCCTCATCCCGACAGGCGGATCCGAACATGAAAAAGATCAAATCGTCTGGCTCAAAGGTGACTTCACAGAGGTGTTCAGACCTCGCAACCCGCCGTGGGGACATGCCAATGGGTGCCACGAGCCTTGTATATTCGTTGAACGCTGCGGACCAACCACAGGTGCCTTCAGTGATCCTTGTATATTGATTGGGATGTGCGAGCAGGGCCCAGGCTGTACCAGCAATCGCATCGCGCGGTTCATTCTGCCCACCGCCGATGATCACGCGCACGTTGCCTGCTATTTCGTCTACAGACAGGCCCGCCTGATCAAGCACCGAAATGATTGATTGATCGGGGGCCGCCCGTAAAATTGGCAGGCGGTTCTGTATTAACCTGAGGACTTGCGCGGCAGCGGCATGGCCGTGTGCATCAATCTGTGGGTCGGCCAGATAATTGGCGGCTGCGTTCAACATGGCCTGGCTTGCGGCATCCATTTCGGCGGCGGCCATATTCGTCAGACCTGTCATAATGCGCAACGCGTCGGCCGAAACAGGCATGGCAAACTGGGTCACGAGATCGCAATGACCCAGCGGCTTGATCTTGTTGATATGACCTTGCACGATCTCGTGAAATTGCGGGGCCAGTACGTTTCGCACCGTGCGGGGGCTAAGCGCTGGAAAAAGCGCCTTGCGCTCGGCCATATGGCAGGCACCATCCTTGCGCATCATGTTCGAGCCCATGACCTTGGTCAAAAGCCCGTCGGGTTGGTGACTAGAAAAGACATCGACCCGCTTTTCCTGCTCAAAAATGTCGTCGCGGCGGGTGAACAAAGTGGCCCCGAGTTCTGGCACAAAACACACTGGGGCTGTTGCGCGCATTTGTGCAAGTGTCGGGTAGGGGTCGGAATAAAAACTTGTCGGATCAATTGGGAATACGGGTGCTGACGACATATGGGCACTCTGTGCGCAAACTTTGCCGTGAACAACCATTATCTCCATAAGGCTGCTCAGACCTGATCTTGCCGTTAATGGGTTAGCGTCTTCATGCCTCGGCTTAATCCCTCGAGTGTCATGGGGACCATTGCATCTGCGCCGAAAACCTCTTGGATCATCTGGATCGAATGCGTGTAGCCCCAATATTTCTCGGGCACTGGGTTAATCCAGAGGTTGGATTTCCACTGATCTCTGGCGCGCGCCAGCCACACTTGACCCGCTTCTGCATTCCAGTGCTCGTTCGCACCGCCAGGATACGCAATTTCATAGGGTGACATGCTGGCGTCACCGACAAATATACATTTATAATCAGGACCGTAGGTGCGTAAAACCTCGTGGGTTGGGGTCTGCGCATCCCAACGGCGACGATTGTCGCGCCATACGCCTTCGTACAGGCAGTTGTGGAAATAGAAGTGTTCAAGGTGCTTGAATTCAGATTTGGCAGCCGAAAAAAGCTCTTCCACGATTTTTACATGGGGGTCCATGCTGCCGCCAATGTCGAAAAATAGCAAAACCTTGACGGCATTGCGCCTCTCGGGGCGGGTTTTGACATCAAGATAGCCGTGCTCGGCGGTCGCGCGAATGGTACCATTCAGGTCCAACTCATCATTTGCGCCGTCGCGGGCCCAACGGCGCAACCGCTTGAGCGCCACCTTGATGTTCCGTGTGCCCAACTCGACCGTATCATCGAGGTTCTTAAACTCGCGTTTGTCCCAGACCTTGGTGGCGCGCTGATGGCGCGATTTGTCCTGGCCGATGCGCACCCCTTCGGGATTGTAGCCATAGGCCCCAAAGGGCGAAGTCCCCGCCGTGCCGACCCATTTGTTGCCGCCCTGATGACGACCCTTTTGCTCTTCTAGACGTTTTTTAAGCGTTTCCATTAGTTTATCAAAGCCTCCTAAAGCTTCGATTTCGGCGCGCTCTTCTTCGCTAAGGTGCTTTTCGGCCAGTTTCTCCAGCCATTCCTGCGGGATATCTACAGATTCAAGCACCTGATCTATGCTAATCTGCTCCAATCCTTCGAAAGCGGCGGCAAAGGCACGATCAAACTTGTCGATGTTTCGCTCGTCCTTGACCATGCTGGTGCGCGCCAGAAAATAGAACGCTTCGACATCATAAATCGCCAGACCTGCATGCATACCATCAAGAAACGCTAGGAATTCGCGCAGGCTTACGGGAACACCATTCTTTCTCAGGCTCTCGAAAAAAGGAATGAACATATCAGACGCTCAATACCCGGTCTATGATCACTGTCGCGATCAGCCCAACCACAATGAACGCCATTGCGTATCCTGCCGCGTACTGGGCGATGTCCAACCGGTTGCCACCGCGTTTGCGCGCGGTCAGGCCGCCAATCAATGCGCCCAACAGGGCGGCTGCAATTACGATCATATTTAAGTAGCCTTTCAGTTCCTTAGCTGGTTCAGTTCGCGATTTCAGCTCGGTCAATTCAGCGGGTATTTTGCTTGCCCAAAGCTGCGCAGTTCGTTGCAAATCCGTAACGCGCCAAGCCAATGCTGTCCAGCCAGCCACAATTTTACGGTACGATGCTTTTTTACATGTGCAAGACCTTGGTGCGTAGCAACAACAGATTTTGACCTGAACGTTTCAACTTTGCGGAGCTGCGCTGTTATCGCTCGGGTATCAGCCCTTTGGGGCTGAACCTAAGCACCAGCAGCAAAACCAGACCCATAGTGAGCAGCCGCATGTGCGCCGCCGCGTCTAACAAGTGATCGCGAAGCCAGTTGCCTTCGGCCATGCCCATGGTCGCAAGCTGCATGAACCATAGCCCGATCGGTTCTACCATCACCCAGAGCCACCAAATCAGGAATCCGCCCAGAACCGCGCCCAGATTGTTGCCCGATCCGCCAACAATCACCATCACCCAAACCAGAAAGGTAAAGCGCAGCGGTTGGTATGTACCAGGCGTCAACTGCCCGTCCAGCGTGGTCATCATCGCGCCGGCGATGCCGCAGATGGCGGAGCCTAAGACAAAGACCTGCAAATGCCGCGCGGTGACATCTTTGCCCATGGCCTCTGCCGCGACTTCATTGTCGCGAATGGCACGCATCATGCGACCCCAAGGCGAGTGCAGGGCGCGTTGGGCAAGCATGAAAAGGACGATTAGCACAACGGTGAACAGGCCTGCATAGATGGTTTTGACCCACAGGGTTGATGCCGTAACGGGGTCAATACCAAGGCTGGTTGCGCGCTCAACGAAGGTTGCACTGTTTTGCAGGTCAATCTCGTAGGGCGCGGGACGAGGCAGGCCAACCACGTTCTTTACCCCACGTGCGAGCCAATCCTCGTTTTTTAGAATTGCGATGATAATCTCGGCAATGCCAAGCGTCGCGATGGCAAGGTAATCAGAGCGCAGGCCAAGTGCTGTCTTGCCTATGATCCAAGCTGCTCCTGCGGCCAAAACCCCACCTACCGGCCATGCCAACAGAACCGGCAGGCCAAGACCTCCAAGGTAGCCAGCATTTGCGGGGTTGACTGCCTCGACCGCCTGCACCCCGCCGTCGAAAACTGCGCGATATATGAAAAAGCCGGCTATCAATAACGCGATCATCCCCACAGTGCGCACCCGGCCTTTGGGCAGGGCATTATACGTAAGGATCGCACCGACGATGGTGGCTGCGCCAAGCACCAGCGCGAGGACCACACGTAGCCCACCAGCAGACCAAGCCTCATCAACCGGCGGCATGGATATGAGTACTGTGGCAAGCCCTCCTAGGGCGACAAACCCCATGATGCCAACATTGAACAGTCCGGCAAAGCCCCACTGCAGGTTCACACCAAGCGCCATAATGGCCGAGATCAGACCAAAATTCATGATCGTAATGGCAAGGTTCCAAGAGGTCATTAAACCAGTGCCGACGATCAGCGCTGCGATGCCTGCGAAATAGATGAAGTTGCGCGTGGTATCGGTCATACGGATTTCCCCGCGAATAGCCCGGTGGGTCTGAACAAAAGCACAATCAGCAAGATCACGAAACTGACGGCAAATTTATAGTCTGTTGACAAAAATTGGACGAGGCTGTTCGGAGCCAGCGCGTCCGGCAGGACATAGCCAGCCACCTTTTTCCAGGCATAGGTGATCATCACCTCAGAAAAGGCGATGGTGAACCCACCCGCGATGGCACCCAGGGGATTGCCCAGACCACCGACAATGGCCGAAGCAAAGATCGGCAGCAGCAGTTGGAAGTAAACAAAAGGTTTGAACGACTTGTCGAGACCATAGAGCACGCCCGCGACCGTTGCGAGGGCGGCGACGATCAACCATGTCACAAGGACAACGCGCTCCGGATTGATGCCCGATAGCAGTGCCAGATCTTCGTTGTCGGAATAGGCGCGCATGGACTTGCCTGTGCGTGTGCGATTCAGAAAATAAAACAGCAGTGCTACCACAAGAACGGCTGTAACCACGGTCAGCCCTTGCGTTGTCTTGATTGCCAAACCTTCTTTAAGCCCGGTCAGCGCTTTGAATTCCCGCACCGAAATGATGAAGCGTTCGCCGTCTGAAAAGCGTTGATCGTTAGGGCCAATGATAAAGCGAACGAGCCCATTCATAATGAACATGACACCAAGGGACACCATTACGAAGATAATGGGTTTCGCCTTTTGGTTGCGGTAAAAACGATAAACGCCCCGGTCGGTTGCCAGTACAAAAAGCGCACAACAGATGATCCCGAAGGGCAAGGCGAGGAGGGCCGTTGGCAAAGGCCCGGCGCTTATGCCGATACTCTGAAAGCCCCATGTGATCAGGATCGTGGCCATGGTGCCAAAGGCCATCGTGTCACCATGGGCGAAGTTGGAGAACCTTAGGATGCCATAAATCAGCGTAACACCAAGCGCGCCAAGCGCGAGTTGCGATCCGTAGGCGATGGCAGGGATCAAAACGAAATTTGAAAGAGCCACCAGAGCGTTGAGAAAATCGATCATTGCCAACCCTCGCATAGGCCACAACAGCCAGCGAATTTTGGCCTCTCGGTGCCGCAGTCATCATGCGTTTGCACTGCTGTTTCAGCGAGCGGCCCATGATACGCCCTGTTGGCGCCAAAATCTCTTCTCATCATCGTCATCCCCCAAGGAAGCTCTTGCGCACTTCCGGGTCAGCGAGCAATTCCTTGCCTGTCCCTGTATACGCATTGCGCCCCTGCACCAAAACATAGCCTTTGTCTGCAATCTCGAGCGCCTGACGGGCATTCTGTTCGACCATCAGGATCGGAATGCCAGTGCGCGCCACCTCGATGATGCGGTCAAAAAGTTCGTCCATGACGATTGGTGACACGCCCGCAGTCGGTTCATCCAGCATCAACACTTTGGGCTGGGTCATCAACGCGCGCCCCACGGCCACCTGTTGACGTTGGCCACCTGACAACTCGCCGGCAGCCTGATGGCGCTTTTCGGCGAGAATAGGAAAAAGATCATAGACTTGCGCCATTGTCTTCGAAAAATCATCGCGGCGGATAAAAGCCCCCATTTCGAGGTTTTCTTCGACGGTCATCGAGGTAAAGATGTTGGATGTCTGGGGAACAAAACCCATCCCACGGGCAACACGATCTTGTGGTGATAGGATGGTGATGTCTTCTCCATCCAGACGCACAGAGCCTTGCCGAATGTCCAACATGCCAAACACGGCCTTCATCGCTGTGGATTTACCAGCGCCGTTGGGGCCAACAATAACGGCGATCTCGCCCGGATTTACGGCAATGGTGCAGTCGTGCAAAATGTCAGGCCCGGCGCCGTAGCCGCCCGTCATTGTTTCACCGATAAGGAATGCCTCAGAGGTATTCATAGGCCTGTCCGTGTTTTTTGAATTTGGTTTCGGCGCATCCGAATGTCTGCCATCTTCATTGTTGGGATCCTTTATCTTCAATCCCAAACTTCAACTGAACAAAGCCATGTTTGTTCTGGCAGCCAGAGCAAAACACAGTCATGCGCCCACCTTATCCTTGTTTTTGAGGCCCGTGCCGAGATAGGCCTCGATCACCTGCTCATTTGCCTTGATCTCGTCAAGCGTCCCTTCGGCCAGCACGCGCCCCTCGGCCATGCAAATAACCGGGTCGCAAATACGTCCGATGAAATCCATGTCATGTTCGATCACGACGAATGTATAACCGCGTTCCTGGTTCAATCTCAGGATCGCGTCACCGATGGTGTTGAGCAGCGTGCGGTTCACGCCCGCGCCGACCTCGTCCAGAAAGACGATCTTGGCATCCACCATCATGGTGCGTCCAAGCTCTAACAGTTTTTTCTGCCCGCCCGAAACCTGACCCGCCTTGTGGTCCGCCAGGTGTTCGATGGTCAAAAATTCTAATACTTCGTCCGCCTTGGCAGCAAGTGCACGTTCCTCATTTGCGATACGCTTGCGCCCAAACCAAGTGTTCCAAAGAGTCTCGCCAGATTGTGCGCCGGGCACCATCATCAAGTTCTCTCGGCAACTCATCGACGAAAACTCGTGCGCAATCTGAAACGTGCGCAAGAGCCCCTTGTGAAACAGGGTATGTGGTGGCAGTGCGGTGATGTCTTCACCGCCCATCGTCACTCGTCCAGAGGTTGGACGAAGTACACCTGCTATCACATTGAAAAGGGTGGTTTTGCCTGCGCCATTAGGGCCAATAAGCCCAGTGATCGAACCAGCCGCAATCTTAAGGCTTGCCCCGTCAACGGCGCGAAACCCGCCAAAAT
>Ga0206126_10003804_pt1 | contig 15033 bp, 14 predicted proteins | sample Helgoland_Spring_5_FD_148621 | JGI IMG/M metagenome (GOLD analysis project Ga0206126, IMG submission 148621) | Pelagic subsurface seawater microbial communities from Kabeltonne, Helgoland, North Sea - Helgoland_Spring_Bloom_20160412_1 | ecosystem: Environmental > Aquatic > Marine > Epipelagic ...
ATAATTGTAAAACTACTAATACAGAACCGACACCGATAAAATAATTTCTAATTTTCAAAAATAATTTATTTTCATTACTTATTATAAAGAGAACTGAAAATAATACTGTTGCATAGAACAAAGCTGAGTAACCGTTGTACATTAATATTGAAAACATGCATGCAGCACCTGCTACCAAATAACTCTTATTTAAAATTAAGTATATAGATAATAAATATATTGATATAGCTAAATCGTAGGGCAATAAATGCCTTGAATATGGTATAAGGCTACAACTCGTGGCAAAACAGCAGATGATTATAATGCACAAATTTTTATTAGCCCCTATTTTTACCAATATTTTATTGATCATTATTATTGAGAATGCAAATGCGCAAGAAAGCAAAGAGGTGCAAATATTTAATCCAATTCCTGACTCCATCAACATGTAAGGTTGTAAATCTCCATCAATAAAAGTTTTACAGACAAAATATCGGATACCTTGTAATATTATTGAAAAAATCTGAAACAAAGTATGATCAAAATTCGTAATAAAGATTTTCAAACCATTCAGGTATTCGTAATCAGCAATCGTTGTAAGAATGTAGTAACCATTCCAAAACCTCATTTCATCGAACCAAAACATTTGACCACCTTTAAAAGATAGTACCGATCTTACAAGAATTGAAAACAGCACTATAATGACTAGATAGTGTGTTTTCAGTAATTGTTTAATTTTTACTTTTATTATTTTTTAATCCTCAGGCTTAAAAGAAATAACGGTCTAAGAATAGACCACCAGCTCTTAAAAGGCACCATTTTTGTATTATCTTTCATATCATTATGATATCTCTTAGTTACAGCTACTTCGGACACCTTGTAACCTGCCCGACAAGTTTGGATTAGCAAATAAGGTTCCATCTCATACTGTAATAACCAGTCCTGCCAAAGATTCAGATTCGAATTATCCAAAACCTCTTTTCGAAACACCCTAAAGCCGTTAGTTGCATCGGTGATCTTTTTTCTAAACAATATTCGAAAAATTAATGAGTATACCCAAGTAAGTATAGTTCGAGATATCGTCATATTTTCCCTTTTCCCTTCTTTTAGCCATCTTGAGCCTTGAACATAATCTAATTCTTCATCAATAATTTTATCTACTGCCTTGAATAGATCGTTCGGGTCATCTTGATTGTCGCCAGCCAACACAGCCAACAAATCATAGTTATTAATTCTACCATATTCCAAACCGGTTCGAATACCTCCTCCAGCTCCTAAATTAACGGAGTGAGAAATAACTAAAGCTCCTGCTTCTTCGGCCTCGATCGCAGTGTTGTCGATGGAGCCATTATTAACCACGCATACGCAATCAACCAAATCTCTTGGAACGGATTTTACTCCAAGTCCAACTTTACCTTCTTCATTCCAGCAGGGCATAGTAACCAAGAGTGAATAACCTCTATACTTTGTCCTGACGGTCATCTCATTAACTGAAGTGGATTCTATGATCTTCGTAATTGATTCTCGGCTAGAGAATTGACTGAGACTTTTCAAAGCTTTCTTAGTAAGCGTGCAGGATTGCCCGCGTAAACTCCTTTTATGCTTAAATCTTTAGTTACAACCGATCCAGCCCCAACAACACATCCAGCAACTATATGTACAGGTAAAATGGTTGAACCAGAACCAATAGAAACTTGTTCTTCTATGATGGTTGGTAACCAGTCTTTTACATCAGTGGAGGGTATACCATCTTTGAATAAATCATTCGTGAAGGTAACCCCGTGACCGATAAAGCAATGATCGCTTATTTTTACTAATGAACAAATGAAGGAGTGGGATTGAATGCGACAGTCTTTCCCAATGAAAGCATCGGATTGAATTTCCACAAAAGGACCAATAAATGACCCATCGCCAATCTTACAACCGTACAGGTTAGAAGGCTCCACGATCGTAATGTTTTCTCCAAGATTTACATTAACTAATCCAACCTTCTTGGAATTGAATGATTGTGATTGATTCATGAACTGAGCATATATTCGCAAATTTCATCCACTTCACATTCCGTTAAATTCGGATGCATCGGTAATGAGAGAAGCTCGTCTCCTTGCCTTTCTGCATGGGGAAATCTTTTTTTTGCGAAGGAATGGTCGGCAAAGCATTTGTGTTGATGAATCGGAACGGGGTAATGAATGCCTGTTGGGATTCCTTTGGATTGAAGCTTTTCTTGCAGTAAGTCTCGGTATTTGTGTGTAATGACGAAAAGATGATGAACAGCTTCATTCTCAGGCTTTTCGTGATATAGACAAAATTCAGAATCTTTGAGTCGCTCGTAGTACCAATTTGCTGCAGTTCTTCGGTTTTTGTTCCACTGATCGAGCAATTTCAACTTTTCCGACAAAACAATTGCCTGAAGAGAGTCCAAACGACTGTTCCATCCCAATGTATCGTGATAATACTTTTTTTCCTGTCCATAATTACGAATCTTACTAACTTTTTCTGATAATTCAATATCGTTGGTTGTAACTGCACCCCCATCTCCCCATGCTCCAAGGTTTTTGGCTGGATAAAAACTAAATGCTGCGGCGTTTCCAATGCTTCCTGCTCTTTTTTCCCTGTAGAGCGCACCATGAGCCTGGGCAGCATCTTCGAGTAGACATAAACCATGCTTAGCCGCAATTTTGAGTAATTCATCCATTGGCGCAAGTCTCCCATAGAGATGAACAGCCAAAATGGCTGCAGTCCTTGGCGTAATTGCAGCAGCAACTTGTTGGGGGTCGATTTGTTGACTTTGGGGATCACAGTCGACAAGTACAGGTTTAGCCCCCGCTCGGATAATTGGCAAAGCGGTTCCAATAAAAGTGTTGGCTACAGTAATAACTTCATCTCCATTACCTATTCCAAGTCCTTCCATTGTGAAGAGCAGGGCATCGCAACCGCTAGCTACTCCAATACTCCGCTTTACTTTGCAATAGTTTGCAAATTCACTCTCAAAACCATCGACTTCGGTACCCAGAATGAATCCGCTTTTAGAAACAATATCTTTAATTTTCCTAAAGACTAAATTTTCAGAATTAGTGGGAAGATCAAGATTACAAAAATTTATCATAAAGTTAAATATTACATTTAGTTTGTGGATTTCTATTTAAAGAAACCATATTTTATAATTACAAAAAAAGCTCTAAATGCGTCTTTAAGACCAATCTTCTTGCCTTCATCATATGTTCTGCCGAAGTACGAAATTCCGACTTCGTAAATTTTGATATTTGGAATCTTGGCAATTTTAGCTGTTATTTCAGGTTCCATGCCAAACCGATCCTCGGTGAGATTAATTTTGTTTAAAGCTTCCTTCTTGAATACCTTATATCCTGTTTCCATGTCAGTTAAATTAAGATTAGTAAACATATTCGATAAAAGGGTTAGAATTCCATTAGCTACCCTATGCCAAAAGTATAGTACACGAGTTTCATTGTCTGAGCGAAACCTAGAGCCATATACAACATCTGCTTGCCCATTTATGATAGGCGCTAGCAGTTTAGGGTACTCGACAGGATCGTATTCTAGGTCGGCATCCTGTATAAGCACGATATCACCAGTGGCTTTTTTTAACCCAGTTCTAAATGCTGCCCCTTTTCCTTTGTTCGTCAAGTGTTTAACAGGAATTATACAATCATGTATTTGAATAATTTCTTGGATTTCTGCCCATGTTTTATCTGTCGAGCAGTCGTCTACAACAATTATTTCTAAATTCAAATTTAATATGTTAGCAACTAAAACTTTTTTTATGATTAGTTTGATTGTGGACTGCTCGTTATAGACTGGCATCAGAATACTAATCTTTTTGAATTTATTAGTAGATTTTAACATAATGTAAGAAAAATTTATCTTTTTGATGCGACCAGTAAAAGATTTTTACCAATTGGCGGAATAAAAAATCTCTCAACTAATTTCAGCCATGGTACTATTATTGAATCGTACCATTTTACACTTGTAGGGTTTAAGGTTCCTCCGAGCATTCTCATTACAAAAAACCATGGTAGGATACCCATTGAGTCAAAGTAATGGCACCGATCGATTTTAAAGCCTGATTTAGAAACTAAGTTTACTAGATTCTTTTTATGGTACCTTCGGAAATGTCCAACTGAAGTATCAAATGAACTATATAGCCATCTTAGAGCTGGCACGAAAATTACTAATTTACCTTCAGGTGATAGAATTTGATTTGCTGACCTTAAAGCGAATTCATCGTTTTCTATATGTTCAAGAACATTGATAAAAAGTACCGAATCAAAAAAATCTTGAAAATCATTTTTTCTATTTTCAAAATTGTCATTTATAGAGATTACTTTCTCATGACCAAGATGTACACTATTATTGTGAGTCTTACTGCATGGTTCAAAGGCATGGATTTCATTATGATTATTTAATAGTATTTCTGTGAAATTACCAGTTCCGCTTCCAATTTCTGCAATTCTAGATCCAACACTATTTTTAATAAGATCGTATATCCACACGTGGTAATTTTGGGCAAAGGACATTGATTCTAAATCTTTACCTTCATAAACGAAAGTTTTCTTATTTGAATAGCTACTCATTACATAAAATATTTATTCCACAGAAATTTAAAACAATGCATTTTATTTTTGTTAGACAAATTTTAGCCATGTGGCATTTTCTTCCGCATGTTCAGCAATCTCATCAAGAATATCTTCAATTTTGGTTTCAACATGCCAGTTCCAAGCATTTTGAGCAGTTGTTGAATCCATAACGATCCAGGGGGCATCCATCGGGCGTTCGTCTTGAGATGCAAGCACTTCATTTTGACCAAAACGATCTTCGCACCAATTGCTTAATTCTTTCAGAGACATCGAGTTTTCAAAACCACCACCTAGGTTGATAATTTCGGGTGCTTCCCAGTCCGGTTCAAGCATTTGCCGGGAGAGAAGGGTAACCAAATCCTTAGGGTGGAGTGCATCTCTTACTTGATGACCTGTACCATTGAAACCAATATATTTTAGTGGTTTCTTTTCTCTGAAAGAGTGAATCCAAAAAGAAAATATTCCTTGGTCTGCCTTGCCAAATTGACCGGCACCAGCAAGCACACCACATCGATTGATCCAGACAGGAAAATCAAAGCATTCTCCGTACTCTAAGATCAATGTTTCCGAGGCTAGCTTGGACGCTCCGTAAAGTGAGAGGGGCGCAGTCGTTGGAAAATTTTCTGAAATTCCTGAGCAGTTAGCACCACTAATATTACAATCTTGTAGCTCGAAGCGATTGTCTGATGACAAAACCGGCAAAGCTGCTAGTTCAGAAGCTGAGTATACCCGACTAGTACTCAGAAGTATTAGCCCTGCTTTATGCCTCTTGCAATATTCTAAAAGATTAATGGTGCCCAAGAGATTATGCTCCATCAGTTGTCTGCTGGATGATTGCCCATCAATACCAGCGAGAACGGATGGATTTGCTGCACAATCGATCACCCAATCGGCCTTTGGCAGGGCATCAATATCAGATTGAGATCGAATATCGCCTCGAATGAGGTCGATCCCAAGATTCGTTAATTCAGAAATATTTAGCTCCGAGCCTTTTCTGGAGAAATTATCGAGTCCAATAATTTGCAAATTTGAATGACTTTGCAAAAGCGTCTTCGCAATGGAAGTGCCAGCAAAACCGCAAATGCCTGTGATAAGTATTTTCAGAGTGTTAATTTTTGGGACTAGCCTTGTAAATACTCCAAGACTTAAGTCCAAGTGGACTTTTGACTTTTTCTAAATTTAATTTGCGATGAAAATAAGACCGAGAGTACGGAGGTTTTCCAAAAGCAACAAAATCTGTGTAAGTTAAAAAATCCATTCCAGCATCAATTGGTAATGCATCATCTTTCATCATAGTTGAATATGTTAGTGCTTCTCCAGAATCCCCAATTTTTCCAGTTACTAAATAGTTAGGTAAAGGAGAAAGTGCAAAGTAAACAGGGTCTTCAGGATTTTTCAAAAGATACTCGTAAGCTAATTGCAGCGGTGAATCGGAAGGATCTTTTAACACAGTTTTAGCCAATCGAAAGCCTCCTGCTGCAAAAAAAATTAAAACTGTAAGTGAGAGGATCAACTTGAGATGTTTTGAAAAATGATTTCTTTCGATAATTTTTGCAACTTGCAAAAAAATTGCAGCGATTGCTGGTGTATGTGCAAATACAAGTGAATTTTCAACTCCTCCAAACTTTGCAAGAGCAGAGAGGCATGTAGGCAAAGCTAGGAAATAACAACCGACCAGATAAACTAGAATCCTTTCGCTTTTTTTGTTAAAATTACTCAATGCAATTATTGCAGCAGCCATTACCATCCACCAATACTCTAATACATACAGCAGCATCATACGGCATAAAATAACAACTTTAGATAAAAAGTCATTTGCAACTAATGCTTCTTCGCTATCTCCGAACAAACTATTGCAAATTCTCCAGGGATATGAATTTGTCGACTCGAAAAGATGAAACCGAAGGTCATCTGCTCCAAATAATAGTGAAAATATTGTAAAAGTAATTAAACCAGTCCCAATGGTTGGCAAAATTGCCTTAATCAGAGAACTAAAATTAAGCTTGCCCAAAGCAATGAGTTGTAAAATCGGTAATAGTAACCATGGTACGGCTAAGATTTTAGTCCAACAGGCAAGCCAGATAAAAAGAGTTCCTAGCAAAATTCGATAATTATAGTTAACTGGATATTTTCCGGTTATGAAATAAGAACCAACAAATAAGTAAGCTAGAACTGGAATGTCATGGTGAACCTGAAATAATGATTTTGTTGTTTCTTCGATTAACAAAAAGAAAAGCAAAGCAAATGCCATGAATGTGTAGGTGGAAAGGTGTTTGAATCTTATTCCCTTAAAAAATAAGGCATAAAGAAAACTTAAAATAACTGTAAGATTCATGAAATATGCAATCCAGATGCATTGCTTGGGCGAAGTGCCCAGGGAGACTGGTAAATAGAACAAAGAACTCCCAGGGCCATAAATTGTTAAAATAAATGGCCCCTCTTTTTGCTGAAAAAGATCGACTCCATTAGCAAGTGCAAAACTTGGATATATCTTTGGACTGACCCAAGGATCAAAATGAACATGAGTACCAAAAGAATACAAAATATAAGCAGATAAGCAAAATGTAAGAGCATACAATGAATATTGTATCAGACTGTTATAATTTAGTTTCAACTCTTTTGAAGAATCGAAAACAAGGAGGTACCAAAAGGGGGAGAAAACCCATTCATGATTGAGATGTTTTCCAATCTGCCAAGTTTTAAGAAAAACCAATTGGCAAGTGAAGGAAGTTTAAACATGTCAGTATTAGAACCTTTACTTTTTAAAAAGAATGAATCGATTAATTTAATAATAATAAAGATAGGAGTTGCGAAAAATAGACGATATTTTATACATATCGGAGTAAATCCAGTCCATCTAGCAATTTCTTTTAGCTCGTTTTTAAGATATCTTTTTTTGATGGTAGCACCTTGGTCGTGTTTTCTTTTTAAAAAAGGAAATGCTGGGATATGCATAATTAATTTACCACCAGGTTTTAGTGCTTTATAAAACTTTTTAACGATTAACTTATCGTCTAATATTCCTTTATCAGAAATTACATCTAAAGAAATAATGAAATCAAATTGACTTTCAACCGGATCCCAACTGTTTAAATCAACTTTCTGAAGATTATTTAAATTTCTTTTTCTACAGTAAGTTAAGGCAGTGTCACGAAAGTCGAACCCTGAGATTTTACCCATATTTTGAATTTGGAACATGAGTCGACCTGTTCCACAACCAGCATCAAGAATGTTAGGGAAGTCTATCTGGTATTTTTTTAAATTGTTTATTACTAGTTCATGCAAACAACGAAACCACCAATGAGTAGCTTCAATTTCGTACATTTTCTGGTAATTAGAATCGTTTATTTTTTTAAACCTCCGAAATTTTATGTATCTTATTAATTACGAATTGGGGTTGACCATTAATTCCCATAAATAAACGCCCTAAATATTCACCTACCATGCCAAGAGCCATTAATTGTACGCCACCAAGGATACTACATAAAACAGCAATTGTTGCCCAACCGATTGGCAGGTTGGGGTTTAGCGTTCTTTCATAGAGAGTGAAGCACCCAACCAGAATACCTACTATTGCAAATAAAAAACCAGTAATTGATGCAACTCTTAGTGGTAATATTGAGAAATTAGTAAACATATTTAACCATAATCTTAGTAATTTTCGTATTGTATAACCTGATTTACCACTTGTTCGTGGTGAGTGCATTGTTTCAATCGATCCTATATTTGAAGTTGTTCTTAAAATGAGGCCATCTACATAAGGATAAGGCAGATCGTATTTAATGATTTCATTAACAATAAATTTAGAAATCGATCTAAAACTACTTAAATAAAGGTTCGCTGGTTTTTTGAGCATCATATTCGCTATCCTTCCGTTGATCCAACTACATATATTTCTGGCCAAGTGATGCCTCTTTTGGGGGTAGTAAGAATAAACTACATCCAGTTTTTCTTGAACGGCATGGTTTATGAGTCTAAGGGCTTCTTGCGGTGGATTTTGCCCATCATCATCCAATGTTACTACATAATCTCCTGTTGTATGATTGAGTCCGGCCATAACCGCGTTATGCTCTCCAAAATTTTTGGCTAACGAAAGGAAGGTAATAGTACTCGGATATTGTTCTTGTAGCGATAAGCAAACCTCATACGAATTATCGTCAGAGCAATCATTTACAAGTACAATTTCTAATACATAAATTTCTTTGAAAGTATTTAAACACGCAGTTAGAAGTTTTTTGATTGTTAGGGACCCATTATAAACTGGAATTACAATAGATACTTTGATTTGATTTGATTTATTCAAGTAGTATCAATGTTTTGGTTTTATTACAAGTAACTGGCTAATTTCAGATTTGAAAAGCGAACTCAAGAGATTTGTTATAAAGATGCCAGTCAGAACGAGTGCCTTCAATATACTATTATCGACAAACACATCTGTAGATCTAATTGGATAGTTGAATGTCTTTAGTGAAAGGATCTCAAATTCGTGGTTTTGTACAAGTTGAGACAAGGATCTTTTGTTAAAGTGATTTATGTGATGAGGATCGAATAGTTGTTTCGCCGCAAATCCAATTCCCAAAATTCTCATCATTTTAGCAATGGTATAGATTAGTGCATTTTCATTAATCGTGTAAATAATAGCTACACCATTTGAGACTAAAATTTCACGGAGTTTATTCATGTAAGTATTAATATCTCTAAGGTGCTCTATATTAGCAATTGAAATTGCCACATCATAAGCGTCATTTTCTTTGATATCGAGCATGTCGATTTGCGTGAAATTAATTTGATCTTCAATACCGGGCAGTAAGCATGAGACTATATCACTTCCATGTAAATTTCGGTATCCTTTTTGATACAGATAATGCAGTAAATTACCGTTGCCACATCCAAGGTCGTGGATTCTTGCTTTTAACCCAAATTCGTTACAAATAGTTTTGTCAATTATTTTAAAAAGTTTCAGGTTGGGGAATAAGAACCAATTTTTTTGAAAATAAGGTTGATCATAGATGTTCTCAAGAGGTTTGGTAATGTTTGAGGAGAATGCATGAGAACATGTTCTACATCTTCTCACATCCCAAGTATCATATTTTGCCTCTAAACGCGTTGGATCACTACATATAGTGCAATTTGTATTATTTTGCTGCATGATTTTTTGTCAATTTAAAGTTGGTTCGAAACGGTGATTTCGTAGATAAAAATCTAATGATTTATATGGACTTTTTGCTTGGTGGAATGTTATCAGAAACACTAGAATCAAAGATCATATTTCAGGTATTTTTTGAAAGCTTTTGGTATGTTTTAAACAAGCTACTAACTATGACCATGAATTAAATCTAGTGTTTAAAACCATCTGTAAGGTGCAAAAGCTTTACTTACTCCCCAATACCACATCCATAGTTCAAGTTTTTCGAATACCTGGAAAATGCATTGTCAAAGTAAATGTTGGGTGTAGAGAGAAAACTTGAAGCGTTATAGATTATAAAATTTTTGTAATTACTTCTATTAACCTTCAACTTTTAAGAGTTTGGTATTAAGTTTTTTCGAAAATTGATTGTATGTCTTTATCAAATCTCTTTTTTTAATTAAAAGAAAGTACTTATTTCTATTTAAATAAGCATTAGGGAAGTACTTTGGATCGCCCTCAAGGATTATTGGTTGTTCAGATTTGGGATATAATTCTTCTATGATTAGGGAATGGTGATAATTTGTATCTTTATTTAAGCCGAATGCGGCTCTTTTGGTACTCATTAATAAAAGCATAATTGCAAGTGCTAAAGTCCCTAGCATGGGAATACTCTCTGATTTTTGCTGAGGAAATTTCTGAAAAATAAAACTGATTCCATAACCAACTAGGAAGATAAGTGCAGCCTCCTTGGGAATAAAATAGCGATCCACGAACAGGTTCAGTGAAGAGAGCTGAGATATTGTCCAAAATATTAGTGACACAGAGAACCAAAGCAGTGATGTGACCATAATAAATATTAAGCAGTTGGCTCCTTCCATCGTAATCGATTCAGTATCTTTGTTTGATTCATGTATAATTATAAATGTGATAATCGGAACGAAGATTGTAAGAATCAAAAGCGAATCATTGTAAGTGGCTAACAAATCCGATAGTTCATTTGGTTTATGCCAATTTCCCAAATGGGAACTTTGCTTGCTAAGAAAAAACAGGTAGACGGGTACTGAAATAATCCATGAAGTGATTAGAGGGAAAGGAATTTTGTTAATAATGGCCTTTTCTTTATTTGAAATTAGATATGACAGACCAACCAACCCAGAAAAAATGATTCCAAGGTAATGCAGTTGGCAGAGGCAAAAGTGAGCAAGGAAGGTAGTCCAGTTATATTGTTTTGCCCCACTATCATTCAAACTTTGCATGAATAAAACCCATGATCCACATGCAAAAAACATCGCGTAATGACGTGCTTCCTGTGCCTGCGAAAGTAGAAGATTTGACTGGGATGCAACTAGTATTGTCGAAAAAAAGGCGATTGTAGTACCAAATATTTTTCGAGTAAGTAAAAAGCTAAGGATAATTCCAATTATAATAAAAATTAGGCTTTGTGTTCTGAGCTGTTCAATCGAAGTTGGGAAAACGAGTTGGAGGCAAAAATTAAATAGAAAATAGAGTGGGGGGGAGAAGTTTATTCCTGTGAGCATAGAGTTGTAGAACTCCGAAAAATTATCATGGCACACTCCATAATAGGAGTAACACTCATCTACCCATGGTGCTTTGAGGTTTTGTAAGTAAAGAACTGAAACTGCAAAGATTAGCAGAAATAGTCCGAGGAGGTATTTGGGCTTTAGAAGTTTAATTTAGAAAATGTTTCCAGTCGCTTAATCTTAAATCGAAGTGCCCCCTTTGCTCCTCAGGAAATTCATTGCGGTTTACAGAATCTATGACTTGAGGAAGAAGTTGGTAAAACTCTTCGGATCTGTCACCTGGGTGAAGAGACCATGCTTTGTCTGTCATAAGGTCGGCTCTCCACATATCAGACTTCTGAAGAGCATGCTCGACCATTGCTTCCCAACAAAGCATTTTACCATTTCCAAACAACCTGCTCTTGATCGGTTCTCTCCAAGATAACCAGAGCGGTTTCAGAGGGAGCAAACTTAGAAATCTTTCCCGGTGAATTAAGTAGTGGCGACTGGTGAAATTTTTGAATAAATAAAGCCCTCTTTTTCCATCAACCTGATAAGGTGTGGTTCCTTGATGCAAGGATCTATCTTTTGTGGGAGGACCTCCTCTAGGTAAAACGCAAAGAATATCTTCGTTTTGCTCCATGATTTTTATACCTTCATTTATCCATGAATATTCTGGAGACTCATAGAAAATCATATCACAGTCCAAGTGCAGAATATAATCTGCGTCATTGTCAAAAAACTGCTTGAAACTTCCATAAATCGGATATCCACGGAAGCAGTGAGTCTCTTTGTGAGGATAATTGAATTGTACTCTATTCTTTGAACGAATTGACTGTAGGGAGTAGGTAGCTGTTTCAAAATTAAAATTTAAGAAACTTTGAAGGTTTTTTATACTGTCCGTTATGTCATTCAGCTTGCTTTGTGTAAGGGCACTGCCCAAAACTCCAGACGGGGCCCGTGTATCAAGAATTAAAGTAATTTTACTATCTGCTTTTTTTAAAAAATTAATAAGGGGTGGAAGGGTGTTTCCAATAAATAGAGCATCTGATCTTGCGCTAAAAATGAAGGTTTGGATTTTATTTTCCAATTGTATTAAAGAAGCTCTTCCTTAGCAAAAAGAGTATTCCAATACCAAAGGTTCTGCTTTCCTGTCCAATGAGCAGTTTGCTCATAAAAAGCGTAGGGTAAGTATCCGATGGGTTTTAGAAAATCAATAAGAGATTGTATCGAGTTAAAACGAGTGTCTAATCCAGTCTCTAAGTAAATAAAGTTAATTTTTTTCTCTGTAAGTGATTTGCGAGCTCCTTTTAAAACTTCAATCTCGTAACCCTCTACATCAATTTTAAGGAGGTCGATGCTGGCTGTCTTGAGTTCATTTATAACATAATCAATGGTCTTAACTTCAATATCTTCAGATTTAGAATTTTCCGCTGATGGTTTGTTTAGGTCGTCACGCAAGGAGTGAATAACCGATGCACCTTGTAGGAAAATCTTAGTTTTTTTATTTTCTTCTCCAAGTGCAATATTGTGTGAGGATTGATTCTTTAAATGACTGCAATTATTTCTAAGTGAATAGTAGTTTTCAGAAACTGGTTCAAAACTTCTAATTAAAGATGTTGGGAAATCCCCAGCAAATTTAAGAGTTGTTTCACCTTTGTGGGCTCCAATATCCCAAATCTCCTGCAATTCATAAGGATGAATTCGCATTATGTCATTGGATAGATCTACTCCTCTAGGAAGAGAGTTTCTGAAAATTTGAATCCCAGTAAAATTTTTTAATAGATGCTTTAATTGAATCTTCAAGTCAAAAGCTTTTAGTTGTTATCAAAGACTCACAATATTTTGAAAATCTTTGAGGGTTGAATGGAATATCTTCACATACCTCACGAATTAGACTTGAATCATCTGAAGACACTTTGATTTCTAAAACTATAGTTTTGTGGTGCTTCCGGTGAAAAGTAACATTTGGCCTGAGTAAATTGGTTTGCTGATAAGTTTTGAGATTTCGGTCTATCGTTACTCTTACCTTATTATCGAAAGAGGTGTAATATTCTCTGTTGTAATTAACGATGGACACCGGGGTGTCAGAAATCTTTTTTAGAGGCAAAATAGCATCGTTACTTAGTGGCAGAATAAAATCAGTCCACTTTTGGGCGATGGGGTTGATGCAGTAACTATTTCTGTATAGTTCTTTCCATGAATAAACTCCTAGTTTTTTTTTGAACTCCAAGACGGCGTTATTTTTAGTCAGTGAATCTCCATACCACCTTAGGCGCTTTTTCGTTCTAATACTATTCCCTTCAATAGATTCCTCTAATGATGAAAAAAGCAAGTCGTCAAAATATACACTATTAACTTTTCGATTCGAGTAGGGTTTGTAAAAAGAAAACCTTGAAAGTTTTATTGATTTCTCGATCAGAGGTAAATCATCTGTAGTAAAAACATCTTTTAGCTCTATCCTTCTATCAGTTATCGAATAATCTTTGTTATTCATAAATTAAATTTAGTATAGATCAGTCGTATTAAAGTCTGAGGTTTGAATAATTAGATCATCAAGGCGACCTACACTTCCGTCCTGAATCAAGAATAACTGCTTACAATCTAATATTTTCGTTTTCGACACTATAACGGATGCAGGCCCAAAAGAGTTCTTTTTTTGAAAAGCCGCAAAAGCCGCAGTTTTGGCAATGGTAATTGTATTATTGGAAGCTTTAGTAACAGACAGATCTTTGGATACTATGCCGAATGATACATCATTAATTTTGCACCCCGAAACTTCAACATTACTTCCCTCTCCGACAGAAATTGCCTTGTCGGTAATATTTTTGAAACTGCCGTTTCGAACAACTGCATTACTACCGCTAAAATCTACGCCATCTCCTGAAATATCTGAGAAAGAACAATTTATAATCGAACCTTCAACAAAATCCCCATCGAAAGCATCTGACGCAAGTTGATAGAATGAGCATCCCTGCAAAGTGAAGTCGGATGATACAATATTTAAAGCGTCTTCACTTTTTATATCATGAAAACTCGAATTGAATATATCTACGTGACTACGATTAAAAGTGACCGATCCTGTTAACATCCATCCCTCTCTGTCAAATCCCTTTTCTTGAATTAGTGGTCCGATTCCGTTTGCATTAGAGCATATAAGAAAATTAACCTTCGATCTAATGTTAGAATTGTTCACAATTACACCTCCCCAACCTGTATTGTTTGATGTGAAAATCACAGGTTTTTCTTTTGTGCCATCAACAAGAAGAGCACCTTCAAGATAAAGAACAGTATTTCTTTCAAATCGGAGAGTTGTTCCCTTCTCAATAGTTAACGAGCAGTTGGTTGGTATAGCAATGTCCTTTAGAACTTCGTAGGAACCTGTTGGTATGAAGTAATTATTTCCATCTCTTTTAAGAAAAGATATCTCATCTTCAGCGTTCGAATCTACAAGTAAAGTTGGAAGGTAATCTGGAGAAGGTGTTACACCATCAAACGCAACAGACTTCTCGATAAAGTCTTTCATGCCAAGGATTCTTACATTTGTAGTGATTGATGAGGAATTAATTTCATCAAAGGTATCGGAACAGGGAATTTTAAAAAAAACATCATTTCGAGGAATATCGCTTATCCAACGATTCGGTGCTAAAATTACATTATTTGTATTTCGGTCTATTTTTATACCTGCTGTTTTCTTTAAGACTATATCACTAGCCAAATATTCAACACCATTTAAGTAAAAACTTTTAATTTCAATCGGTTGATTAAGTGTATTGCGGGCAACGATCTGTACATAATTTGAGTGCTTATT
>Ga0206126_10003811_pt1 | contig 15017 bp, 10 predicted proteins | sample Helgoland_Spring_5_FD_148621 | JGI IMG/M metagenome (GOLD analysis project Ga0206126, IMG submission 148621) | Pelagic subsurface seawater microbial communities from Kabeltonne, Helgoland, North Sea - Helgoland_Spring_Bloom_20160412_1 | ecosystem: Environmental > Aquatic > Marine > Epipelagic ...
TCAGTGCCTGCGCCTGCTGAGTTGTCTCAACACCTTCAACAATCACCTTCATATTCAAACTTCTGACAATCATCGCAATGCCGCTCACAATCGAACGCACCCTTTCCGAAGTGGTTAAGTCATCGATAAGGGTCTTATCCAGTTTTACCACATGAATGGGTAATTCCTGCAGACGGTTGAGGTTACTCGACTCAACGCCAAAGTCATCGAGCGCGATAACAAAGCCGTTCTCACGTAGGGTCTTAAGTTCCGCCCGGAGCACGTCGAGGTCTCCACGCTGCGCTAAAGCCATTTCCGAGAGCTCAATCATGATGACGCGGTCGGGAGAATCCTTCGCGACCTCATAAATGTCCACCAACTCTTTAGAGGCCCCAACGTAAGCCAACTGCTCGAGCGTATAGTTAAAGCTGACATAAGCCTCCGGGAAATCCGAAAGCTTTGCGAGGACATCCTTACGCATAGCGGTATTTAACGCAGCAAAGGCAGGCTCACGCGTCACTTCGTCAAACACGCTCACAAATTGAAGCGGCGACAAGACTGTTCCATCTGCTTTTTGCCAACGAATGAGCGCCTCAAACCCTTCGATGCGCCGAGCCTCAACATCCCAAATCGGCTGGACTGCATAATAAAACTCACCTGCCTCCAAGGCTAGCTGTACCTCTTCCACGGTAATGAAAGTCCCGCGCAGCTCCAAGGCACGCAGCTCTTCCTCCTCGCCGGCACACACCATATTGCGTCCACGCAGCTTCGCTTCACGGGCGAAATCGTCAGCCAGACGCATCGCATCTGATAAGACCTCAGATGTGCCCAGTTTAGCGATGCCGATACTCGCCGTTCGGCTGATAGTGCGCCCACCACTCACGACGACCGTCTGCTCTAAGGCCAAGCGGAGTGCCTCACCAAATTCCTTCGCCTCCTTCCACCCCTGCCAAGGGCGAATGATTGCAAACTCCTCCCCACCAAGACGGGCCGCGCAACCGACTGTTTCCGTCAAGCGCATCATGGTTTGCCCGATAGCGCTCAACAGCGCATCACCAGCCTCGTGGCCGTAGCTGTCGTTCACAGACTTAAAATGGTCGAGGTCGAAGATGTAAACGCCAGCAGTCTTTTTACGCATTCCATCGCTAAACCTCTTCTTCAGACCACGCCGCGAGTAAAGGCCCGTCAGTTCGTCTTGCTCTACAAGTATCTGAAGCTGATGTTGGGTACGCATCATGTCTGTGACGTCCACAAGCGTTATGATATTGAGAAAGTCTTTTTCGAGCTCTGTGACGACGGATTGCAGCTCAATTTGACGCAGTTCCCCAGCTTTGGTCCTGAAGCGCAGGGTATTGCGGACCACATTTTTGGAAGCTTTCTGTGACTTTAAAGTTTCGCGAAACTCCTTGCTGATCATCGCGTCTTCCGGCTCCATGAACTCCGTCAGGTCATGTCCAACGGTTTCCTCACGGGTATAGCCTAATTGGTTTGTCCAGGCGTCCGAGCACGTTTGGATCTTCCAGTCGTCCGATTGAGAAATGACCATCGCTGCATTACGGCTCAAAAGCGTGTCGGCCAAGGCCTTCTGCATCGCAAGGTCCGTGATATTCGTAACGGACACAACAACCATGGCCTCCTGTGCAGTTGGCCCTGCAACTGCATTGTCCATAATGGTCACTTGCAACTTGGTGCCGGAGTTGGTTCGTAGTGTCCACACACTGAGTGCTTCATCGCGTCCTGTTTCTATTGCTTTATCCGCTTCCTGCCGAGCTTCCTCGGCCCGGTCTTGTTCCTCTTCAACCAAAAAGGACGGGAAGTCCCTGCCGATCGTCTCATCACGGCTAAAGCCTGTCATCCGCGTCCAGCCATCAGATGCGTTCCGGATAATAAAGCTACTGTCTCGCAGCAAAGTTGCGGAAGGGCTGCTTTCCAAAACCTGAAGCCAGGCTTCGGCTTCAGCACGGGCACCTTCGGCCTCAATGTTCTTCGCTTCTAGCGCTCTACGGCTCGTCTCGAGGTCAGTCACATCTGTTTGAACGCTTATAAAGCCTCCATCAGGAAGTAATCTATCTGTTGTTTTGATAAAACGGCCATCTTTTAATTGCACGGTAAAAGATCCAGTCAAATCGCTTCTATATTTAGCCTTTACTGCTAAATAATCTTTTTTTGCTTCTGAATATTCAGTTGTTACAACATTACCATTTCGTAAATCTATTTTCCCTAATTCTGAAAAATGCACGCCTAAATATAAATCACTGTCGGTATAAGAATAGAGAGACTTAAATTTATTATTATAATATTGTAAACAACCATCACTATCATACTTCACGACAGCTTCTTCAACATAGTCAAGGTATGTATGTTCTTCATTTGTATTTTTTTGCATGACCAGCTTTCATTAAAAATAGAATAAATAACTGTTATGTACTATCCGCCCGTGGCTTTTAGCCCGTTGCGAGTTTCCGCTGTCGATAGTGCATTATTAAGATGTATGAATAAGGTCCGTGCGGTCGCGCGGTCGCCGCTGTTGAGGTAGGCATCGGCCCGCATGATGGAAAGATCCCGGCGCAAAATGCCGACCAGCATCTTCACCCCATCGAAGTAGGTGATCGCCTGCGAATAGTTTCCTTCCTGATAGGCACGGATACCGCGCTGCTCCAAGATAGTCGATTCAATCGTGCGACGCTGATCTATGGTAAAGTCTGTTTCCGCAGCAATACGAGAGGCGGCACTGGTCATGTTTCGTTGGAGCATGGACAATGCCATGCCGTAGCGCGCATCGCGCGACACTTTACCACTCAGACCATCAGCAACTGCTGTGAAAAGCGCAAGCGCCTCAAGTGGGCGGTCCAGATTGAAGACGCACCACGCCCGCTCATACGCCACCTCAAGAGAACGGGGGGTGACTGACCGGGCTGTACAAGTTCGAAAATCACCAGTCTGCGCCGATGCCCGCACCTGTCTCAGACGGCTGTCGCCGCTGCGGCGCAGTTCAGCCAGCGGGCTGCCCGAAGAAGTACCAGGGACGGTTACTGGAGCTGATGCCTGGGCCTGCGTCGATGTGGATGGCTGCGGTGCGGGGCGCGGTGTGGCCGCCACTGCGGATGTGGCCACGGCAACGCCACGCCCGGCCAGAAGGCGAATGAGCAATGCATCGAAGGTCGTGCCTGATCCTGGGATACGCTGCTGCGCCATCGCTACCAGCGCACGCATCTCGTCTTCGGTGGCCACTGCATCTGCCTTTTCGATTGTCGCTACCACATCTGCAGTTAACGAACAGGCTCTCACGATCTGGCGGTAGGCGGATAGCGCCCCGGCACGGTCGCCGGTCTGCTTTTTGAGCTCTGCGAGTTTCCAGGCATTGTTAATCCGGCTGCAGCGCAGAATGGCTAATTCATCCATCGCGATCCGCAGCGCTGCGTCCGGATCGCGCGCAGCAATCGCAGCATCGAAAGCGGTCTGTGCGTTGGCCGTGGCGAGCAGTGAAAGCATGTCTTCAGATGGCACCCAGTCAGGAAAAGCTTCACGGGCCGCACTTAGCTCGCGCTGCGCACTTACGATGTCGTTTCGCGCGATCAGGGTAAAGATGCTGTCGATTTCGGTCTTAGGGGTTGTGGGTGCCATGAGTTCAAGAGCAGCCAGATCATCGGGAGCGGTCCAGTCGGGAAACGCGTTTTCAAGACGCTGCAATTCGGCTGCGATAGACGCTGTTTCATTCTGCGCTATGTAATAACGGATAGCTCTTAGATCCTGCGCATTGGGAAACTCTTGTGCAGCGGCGGTGCCTACCGTGATAAACAGGCAAACACCAGAAATACTGTGGCGCAGAAGTTGGGCTGAATAATTCATCATAATGGGACACATCTAGGTAAGGTTTCTATCTGAGCCAGCAGCGTCATGAACTGAAGTGTGGCGGGGTAATAGGGTTGACTCGGGTCAAACGAAGGCATGAAAGATCCCGCATTTGCCCTCACGGCACAACCGACAAGACCCGAAACGGCCGAATAACCGGGATTATCGCTCACCTCGAGAACACGTCCGTTCAGGCGGTCCATGACGGTGGGCGTGCTGCCCGCCACAGTGTTTGCGGCACCGTATGCACGGGCCTGCTGCTTGACGGCCAGATGCTGCGGCATGCCCGACCATATCAGGAACAAGGGCGTCCGCATGGCTTCGTAACCGTTAGCGTCTGTCATGCCAGCCACCGGTGCACTGCCCTCTGCTCTGAGTTCGACCCAGTCGGGCACCAGCCCCAGCGAGGCCAGATCGTCAAGTATCGATATCCCGTCGCGCGCTGCGATCCGCAAACGGTCCGTCCCCGTGGCATCCGCTACATCCTCCATTGCTAATGGCATGAGGTAGGAGGGGTTCCAGATCAGCCCGGTGTCACGCTGAAATCCCGTGGCTGCGGGGGTTAAAACGAGGCGTCCACTGCCGTCAGGATGGTTTTGTATACATGTGTCACTCAGATCGCGTGCGATCGCCGTGGCGCGCTCAGTTAGCGCTGGTCGGTCAAACGCTTTTGCCGCGCGGATTAGCGCCCAAGCGTAAAATAAATCACCGTCGCTTGCGTTGTTATTGTCAGGCACTGCCGGCGTTGTTTGCGGCAGCCAGCGCCAAGCCAGCAGATTGTCCTGTCTGATGCGCAAATGCCGGGTCGTCCAGTCATCGATGGTGTTGAACGCATCAGCGTCCTGCATTGTCGCGGCCAGAAGTAGTCCGTAGCCCTGACTTTCCGAGTGACTGGCACCACCCTGCATAAGATCCACAACGCGACCGTTCGGTTCCATGTAGGCGGCTTTCCACGCGTCCCAGACGGCAGCAAGCGGGTGCGGCAAATCAGGTGACTGACCAAAGGATACGCTAGCCCGAGACACGGTCATCGCGGCCATCGCGGCCATAATTATACTGCGGCGTTTCATCTTTTAAGGCTCCCTCGTGTACTGACAACATAATTTAGCCCCAAAAGGACCGAAATAGACATAAAGCAGGCCAGCAGGCCAACAAACCAGACTGGCGACCATGATGCATAGTTTCCCGCGACGGCGCGGGCATTGGCCAATGTCAGCGGTTCGTTCAAGCTGGGCGCACCTGCGTTAGGGCGCCAGCTTTCCCAGACACCGTCTTCCGTCAGCAGGGCAGCCTGACCGTCAGGTCCCAAGGGGTCTAGACGACCGGCGGCCAGTGCGCGCGCCACACTGCCTGCGTCAGCAGAGGCGCCAACAATCAGCCACAGATCTAGCGGGTGGGTGGGATCGGGCATCAACAAAAACGCTTGTCCCTGCCGTCCCACCATCCAATTAGCAAGAGGTAGATCGCCGGGCCAGGCCAATGCGCGCACGCGCAGCCAGGAGGATGTTATGCCACTGCGGATCTCGTCGCTGTTACGCCCCGCGCGCTGAGAGGGTTGTGCAAACCGGTCCTCGGTGACTGCCACGTCCAGCGCTTGGTCTGTGCGCTCTGGCTTCTGGGGCGTCAATGCCCGCACAACTGTGGACCTGTCCAAAGACATCATATCCAACGGCACCTCATTAATTCTTTCCAAGGATCTTACGGTCAGGCGTGCCATGTCTTGTGGCGGCAGTTCATCGTCCAAGGCCACAAGGTGGACAGCCAGCATTGTCGCAATTTCTTCAACATGTGGGGGTCCGTCCAGATTTGCAACCAAATCCACAGACTCAGGCGTAAGCCGCTGCATACCCAGAGATAGACGGGGAAGTTGCATGCGCGGTGAGGCCGGCACGTTCACCAGTGTATTTCCCGAAACCTCAAGCAGTGGGCCCTCAATATTTGGGCAGGTCATGTCGGAGGGATCACCAGGAATTATCGCCTCGAAACTGATATTGTTAAAGCCCGGCTTCAAAAGACGTGCCGAAAACCTGACGGGCAGTTCTGGCAGCACAACTCCGCCCTCGCCGAACAATGGTAGACGCCGGACTGTGATACCATTGACTTTGATCAAAAACAGAGATCCTTCGGGCAAGTTTTCGGCGTATCTGTATTGCAGATCAAGCTGGGCGCGCTGTGCCGTCAGGACAAGCCAGTCATCCGGCAGGCGAAACGGCACATCTACGCTCCGGTAACGACTGCGAATTGCGATATCGTCTACGTTTAGCGCATTGAGGGTCGTAACTTGCCCCGGAGTTAGATCGGGTGGCACCACAATTGCGCTCGGCAGGGGCAACAGATCATCTAGCATATCAGCGGTCGTATCGGTGCTGATTAAAAGGATTAAAGGCCCTTGTGGACTGCGCCGGACTTCTGGCAGCTTAGCTACACCAGGAAAGTCGGACGCGGCGAGCAGGACGATCCGCGCCTGCGCCCCAGATGTGACCCCCTCCGATGTGACCGAATAAGGGCTTTGCAACAACAGGCGCGCCCGACCGCTGGTCCCCAGAGCTGCGGACCTACGCTCCAGATCACGCATCAAGCGGGTCGCAGGCACAACGGCCGTCACCAATGGCAGGGTGCCGTCCGCCACAATCTGCGCACGTGCTGCGCGGCGAAAATTGTCTATGTTGGGTGCGCCGGTCCCATTCGCGACATCGATCCCACTGCGCGCAAGATTAATGTCAGTCCATATCGCAAAGCTGGCCTCTGGCCCACAAAAGATGCGGTGGCTTTGCTCGGCACGGATCACGATCCGGTTTAAACCCAAAGTCAGCGTATTGGCAGGCAGTATAACAGTCTGGAAGCCGTCGGGAGCGTTTGGTTGCCACGTGGCAATTTCCACGCCTTCGTGCAACACTGTGATGGTAGAGTTATCAGCCATAATATTGATGCTGTTGCGATAGGTGATAATCAGATCATTCATTGCACTGCCCAGTGGGACGTCCAGATCAACTGCAATCTCGTCATATTCCCCGCTCAGCCGGTGTATCTCACTCCCCATTGCGCTCATGGCGAAATTGGGCCGATTTGGTTTGGTATCACCCGCGTCTGTCGCTGGCAGTGTTGGATTATCACCCGCATCGTCGCGGACATAGCGCGGCAAGGCGGCCGGAACTTGAATAGCGACCTCCACGGACGGGATCTGAGGCAGACCATCGTCGGATGACGCGGTTTGGGGTCCATTCAGCAACAGTGACAGATCGATCTGGCCGTTTTCCGCCCCGACCTGAGCGAGGGTTGGCGACCATGCGCAAGACAGGATGAAAGCTAATACTGGGTATCTCATGATGCACCTGACGGCTGTAAGGGTTGAGGGTCGTCGGTCTCAGCATTGTCTTGGGCATCGAGATCGGCACCCGCCCAGCTGTCAGGATCAATGCCATCGCGGTTTTCAGGGTCGACACCGAAAGCAAGCAGATGTGCCGGTTTCGACTGGACATAATCGCACGACACTGCTGCTTTTTGGCGTCCAGGTTCGCGGATCAGACTGGACAGTAGTATCGGCGTGCCACGAAGAAAAAGCCAGACGACATAGCCAAGGCCCACCAGCAATCCTTTGGGGTTGTGTGTCGTATCCCGGATTCGCTGCCAGTTTCCGCTGTCTCCAAAAATCAGATAGGCGACTGTTTCACGTGATGTCACCGGTTGATCTGGCTCGAACACCACCCCCAAAATCAGGCCTTCAGGGGTCTGCTTGATCGAACGCACATTGCCCATGATCCGGGCTTCCAAATGGGGACTTTCAATCAGTTGCGGCCGCAGGACGATCTGGCTGTGCAACAACAACTCGGTAGTTGTGCCACCCGGAAGCTCCTGACCCGCTTCTAGAAGTAGGCTCACACCACTGGTTGAAGTATTTATGATGCGTACGCCAGAAAACGCGTCGCGCTTTCCAGGGACCCATATCCGTCCAGGGACGTCCATCTCGACCCGCACCGAGACGCGGCGCTGCTGTTTCTCGGCAACGGCGCGATAGGCAATGCTGACGAGGATGAAATTGAATACAGCCCAACCACCGACCACTGCAAGTACAGCATGGTCGCCTGGGAAGACATACCAGCGTATGGCCAGGGCGACGACGCCCAACAGCATGGTGAGGAACAGCACCGTCAGCGGCCAGTGGATGGGCGAGATAAAGTCATGGTCTAGTGTCTCGTCCTTGGCTGTAACGTTGAATTTGGCAGCACGAGGGCTCCAAACCGTCCGCAAAATGGCGCGAGCAAGATATGGGGCTTGTGCGACTTCGTAGATTTCTGAGATCAGTGGCCAACGGAACCGAGCGTAAAGTGCATTCTGAACCATGAACGACACCGCCAGATAGCCAAGCATATAGGCTAGCACCTCTTCGAAGGTGGCAACTAGAATCTCGACCCCGAAGAACAGATAGACCAGCGGCACAAGCAGATAGAAAAGCCTCATCAGAGGAAAGAGCCAGAAGCTCATCGAATTGATGTAGCAGATGCGCTGCGGTAGGCTGAGACCTCGTCGAAACAGCGGATTTTTTAAAAGTAGCATCTGCATCATCCCCGTGGCCCAACGGCCACGTTGCTGGATGAAAGATGCAAAGGTTTCAGGCTGCAGGCCCGCGACCATCGCGCGGTCGATATAAAGGCTCTTCCAGCCGGCAGAGTGGATCTCGAGGGCGGTCTCGGCGTCCTCTGTGATCGTCTCGCCTGCGAACCCGCCAACCTCATCTAGCGCTTTGCGCCGCAACACCGCCGCAGAGCCACAGAAGAATGCGCCCCCCCCAACGATCAAGGCCCCGATGGATCAAGCCATAGAACATTTCGTTCTCTGGAGGGCACGTTTCGCTCAACTCTAGGTTTCTCTGGATAGGGTCATTGTTAATGAAAAAATGCGGAGTCTGGACGAGGAAAAGCTTTGGATCCTCGACAAAATTGGTGACCGTGCGGGCCAGAAAATCGCGCGACGGCACGTGGTCGGCATCAAACACCACTACGAGGTCACCGGTCAGGTTTTCCAGCGCCGAACTCATGTTTCCGGCCTTCGCCTTTTCGTTCAGTGCGCGCGTCGCGTATCTGATGCCAAGTTCCTCGCACAGCGCCTGTAAATCGGCCCGACGCGCACGAGCTGCTTCTGCAAGCTCAGGATCCGCGGCATTGCAGCGTTGGTCAGTGCCGCCGTCGTCGCACAGGGTCACAATCCTTTTTTCGGCTGGGTAGATCATGTTCTTGGCTGCCGCCAGAGTCACACTGAGCATCTCTCTGGGTTCGTTGAACGAAGGTACCAGAACGTCGACGGTTGGCAAATCGGTGGGGGCCACTGTGGGAGGAAACTGTCTGCGGGTTGGATCGGCACCGATGAACGCATTGAGAAAAAACACCATGATCGAATAACTTTCGACCACAATCAATGTTAGACCAACGAGGAAGGACAGCGTCAGGCCTGGATCAGGCAGGGTCACGAGTAACCGCCAGAAGAAGTAGCGCAGAATGATAATACTTGCCGTGGCAAGCAGGAAGAAACGAGGAACAATTCGACGCGCATTGGATTTGAGAATCGCGATGGTTGTCACAGCGACGATGCTCAGAAAGGCCTGTCCGCCAGTGGACATTGGAATACTAATCATCACCACGATGATGGCGGTTGAAACAAGCCACATAATCAATTGCGGCAGACCGCGTGATACGAAATGAAGGTTCATCGTAGGGCACCTGTGTTCGGATTGAAAAAGGTTATGCTAAAAATCATTTGAGAAGGGGCGCGGCCAGAGGCGACAACATCTGGCCGCTGCCAGCGTCATATTGGGTCCCCGTCGTGGCGGAGAAGCTGATTTCACGGTCCTGTATTGGGGCCAATGCGTCGGCTATCGGACCCTGGACGCAATTTCGTAGCATCGCTTCGAGTACATTGGTCCCACTTGGCAGGATGCGAGCCGCTCTCACGATGCGCCGGAAAGCAAGGACGCAATTGGTGGAACTGCCGCTGCGCCATTCTAAATAATAGTAAGTTCCTAAACTATCGGTGGCCTGGTGCAGGTTCGCGTCCGAGACGCGCGAAAAGGGAACAGGCACGCCCTCGGTGCGCGACAGAAATTCTTCAAGATTGAATTTGCCTGGATTTCTTCCGTCGGGGACGCGGGCGCGCAGCCACAGAAAATTGTCGCCACTGATTGTCGTTTCATTGACAAGCCCAATGATCTGCTCGGCCTCTGTTCCCAAACTGCGGGCGATGTTGATGATGGCTCCGTGCGGTCTGGCCCATGATTGGTCAAGCCGTTGCGCAACGAATTGTTGCGACACTTGAAGCGTATCATGGCTCACCGTCTGAACGAATGGTGATCCGGTACAGCCGGCAAGTGCCATGAGGGCGGGAAACAGGACAGGCCGGATCATACGGTGCCCTACGCTAAGGAGTACGTACATCATCCTACTCCCACTAATGGAACGACTGTGTTGTTGAACGATTGTGCGGTGAAGCTACTGTTTCGAGGACCAGCTGTGCGGTTTCTGCCAGATCTTTTGGCGCAATAAAGCCTTTTGTCGACAATATCGCCGAAGTAGATTGCTTCCTGGAGCCACATCCCGATCTCTGCTGAAAACATCAGCGGCATCCCTATGGCACCTAGTCGCGTGAATTCTGCAAAGGTCACAGGTGTCAGCATAAAGTGAATTATCCAGACATGACGGGGAGGGGCACGCATGGCAACTCCAAAAGAAATAAATGTTGGGGCATTCTCAGTTGTTTCCGTCGAGCATTGACTGCATCAGGGTGCGGGCTCTCGGTCCGAACTCAGGATGCTCCAGCGCGCTGGCCATCGTGCATTCCAAAAAACCCAACTTCGAACCGCAGTCATAGCGTCGCCCCTTGAACCGATAGGCATCCAGTCCTGGATCTCCGATTAAGCCGCTCAAGGCATCAGTCAGTTGAATTTCACCGCCAGCACCGGGTTTTTGATCGCGTAACTTGGCCATGATACGTCCATCCAGGATATAGCGTCCGACGATTGCCTGATTGCTTGGAGCATCCTGCGGGCGCGGCTTTTCGATTACCCCGCGCACTGCGCCTACCTCCCCCGCAGCCAGCAAATCCGCATCGACGATACCATAGCTCTGGACCATCTGAGCGTCCACTGACTCGACCGCGACAAGGCTGCGCCCGTTGCTGTTGAAGACGTCGGTCATCTGCTTGAGTACCGGCACCTGCGCACTCATGAGATCGTCAGCCAGCACGACCGCAAAGGGCTCATCTTCGTCGATGACGGGTGCAGCACAGGCTACGGCATGACCTAGTCCAAGCGCCTCGGCCTGACGGAAAAAGATACAGGACACATCCTTTGGGATGATCGAATTTAGCTGATCAGCCATCGCAATCTTGCCTTTGGAGCGCAAAAGCGTGTCCAGTTCGGGATTGGAATCAAAGTGATCGGCAATGGATCGCTTCGTGCGCCCAATCACAAAAATCAGGTGCGTAATTCCAGCAGCAATCGCCTCTTCAACGGCAAACTGGATAATTGGCTTGTCGATGATTGTGAGCATTTCTTTGGGCTGCGCTTTGGTCGCTGGGAGAAAACGGGTTCCTAGGCCAGCAACTGGAAAAACAGCTTTTCTGATAGTTCGATGGGCTGCAGAGGATTGATGTGGCATGAAAGTCGAAATCCAATCAGGGAGAAGTTGGATGTTTTATAGACGGACTGATCAAAAAAGATAAACAATCACAAAAAGTTAGCTAATGATTAGATAAATTTCATTATATCGATCGATGTAGCTAGTATTAGCTATATTAGTAGTTAACGATGATTTTAACCTTTGATTCAGAAGTCTATTAACCCATAAGATTTGATTGTTATGATGGGTTGATTGATGATCACTGTAGGATTACTAGAAGACAACAAATTGATGGCAAGACATTTGGGGACAATCCTAGAAAACTGGGATTTTGTATCTGAAGTCTTCTATTTTGAAACAAACGAAGAATTTCAAGTAGCTTCCCAAAAAACTCCTCTAAACGTATTATTAGTTGATCTAGACCTTAACGGTGAAAGTGGCATCAAATCCTTAATAGTTAATTCGTCCCTTCCTGAACCAGCAATTGCCATCGTTGTGTCCTCCTCACTGGATGCAAAGCTAGTTATCTTAGCCCTGTCAAATGGAGCGATAGGGTACCTTTACAAAAACGATCCTGAGATGAAAGTAATAGAAGGTATCAAGTCCAGCTTACGCGGAGAGTCTCCTATATCGATGCAAATTGCTTCCATCCTCGTAAAAAAACTTAATAATCCTGGAAATAATCAACTTTCTGATGATGTTAACACGTTAAATCTCAAGAAAACTCTAACAAATCGGGAAACTCAAATTCTGGAAATACTTGCTAAAGGTCTATCAAATAAAGAAATTGCCAATATTTTTGATTTGTCGGTGCATACTATAAACGTACACGTCAGAAATATTTACAGAAAGCTGCAGGCCGCTAATAGAACAGAGGCTGTTTTTGAGGCTAAAGCCCAAGGTCTTCTATGAGAATTTTTTTTATTATAGCGTCAATTGCTACTGTAATCGTACTTTTTGCACACTTTGTTTTGGCTAATCTTACAGAAATCGAAAAAGAACCCTTAGGCGCAATAATTTATAAGAATAATAGTCCAATAAATATCCCCTTTTCCACTCTAAATATGCCTGGTGAAACAACAGAAATCGAGTTCAAATTATCTATTCCAGACGACCAGGTTGGGAGTTACTTATACTTCGAACATATTAGTGGTTCTCTTGCGGTCTACTCCAAAGTTGATCAACTTTTAGGTCAAACATCACCAGAGCGGTTTTTCCGACAAACAAGCCTAAACAATTGGTATTTAAAGCTACCAGAAGGGGAAACTGCTAGTTCGATAAAACTAATATATAAAAGTGCAGATAAAAACATCTCTTCGATAACTTCACCCTATCTCTTAGATGAGGGTGAACTCGCAGTTAGTATTAATAAACACAGGTATGTTTATGAAGGATTGCGGTTCGGAATTTTCATTAGTCAGTTAATTGCCCTCTTATCCGTCATAATCCTTGTCAGTGCGCAGATTTTAAAATTCGAAGCATTGCCATTAGTTATAATATCGACATTCGTAGTTCTTCAAAGCTTTGGAAACGTTATCGCGCAGGCAAATCCATTGTCTGATTATTTTGTTTATGTACTTTATCTTGCACCCTTATGTGGATTGAGTGTTTCCTGCCTAGGCATGAGCGCTGATCAGGTTTGCGAGAATATAATTTGGTTTATTGGCTTAGCTTTTGTTGCATTTGCGTTAATAGTTCTTAAATTTTTTGGAATTTTAAACGCTGGTTTTACACATCTATTCTTCAACATACCAATTTTTTTATGTTTAATGTTCGCCCGAGTAATTTATACGTGCCTCTTCAAGAAGTCGGAAAAGAAATTTGCTGATTACTTTTTAGCAACGAGCATCCTGACAGCAATTATAGCCTTTGTCACTGATATTACAGCTTGGCTTGGATATTTTGAGCTTAATGACCCGTTGTCACATATTACTATACTTTTATTTTTTGTTTCGAGCATGATATACTTTGCCAGCTTTCAAATTGAATTAAAAAATCAGGCTGAAAACAATGCTTTAAAAATGGAAACCCTTTTATTAGCACAGCAGAAACGGCTGGACAAAAAAACCACACACCTTGTTTCTATGGAATTGACGCAACAGAAAAACAATCTGTTTAGTGGCTTTGCAAACGATTTGCATGATGGGTTATTGGGCTACTTGCATATGATAAATATCCTTGCAGATTCGCCGTCCTCATCAGATGCAGCCGAAATTAAAAAACTGTCTGTACGTGCTATACAAGAAATCCGCATTATCTTGAATCAACAGGAAGAAGTTATTTTTAACTTAAAAGCGTTTGTAAATTTTGTAGATGAAGTTTTATGCGAACCGTTGCGTTATACTGGTACCCAGGTTGAATTTGATCAGACTAAATTACACCCAGAACATTTTGACTGCGTTATCTCAAATCTGCAACTTTTCAGGATAATGCAAGAAGCTGTTCATAATGCTTCAGCACGCGCAAATTCAAAAAAAATATCATTACGTTTTTGGTCAACAGAATCTAATATGTTCCATATAGAAATAGAAAACAACGAGGGGCGATCTCTTTCAGCAAAAGATAAACTGGGTAATGGAATACAAAATATGATTAATCGGGCCAAATCAATATCAGCAGAATTTAATATCGAGCCCTTGAGTGAGGGCGCAATTATTTCAATAAAATACCCACTGCAAAGCAAAGTAAACTCGTCCCTCATATTTGACCGACGCGCGCGCGAACGTTAATTTGAATAACTGCTGCGCTATCTCTAGATCAACTTGAAAATCAGACAAAGTCTAACACGCCTCAAAGTACACGATCACACAAATCTATGAAGCGCAGATTTGAAACCACTCAATGAGAGCGGCACTGCGTTTTTGCTTATAATTCTGTCTGCTTTCTGAATATCTCTTATGATCAAAATGGTTCTGGATTAAAGCCTTGATTGAAAAGAATTTCTGCAAGGTTTGGCCAAGCTAATACCAGCCTTGCATTAAAAGTAGTGCGCTACGTCTTTGCAGGGCAAGGTCGCCGTGAAGTTGCCTATTCAAGTGTCATATCAATCGCTCATGATATTAAGGGGCCAGATCAGAGCTTCATCAGCTATGTCCAAGAATGTGGTGGCATTGAAGAAGTGCGCCGCGTGCCAAAGTCAAAAAAAGCAACAACCATGTCCAAGGAAGACTTCAAGAAGTTGGCTCTTGAGGGCCTGCAAGAACTCCAAGTGGGTGTGAGCACTTTTGATCTACCAGCGTTCATTCAGCCCAACACCGATTACGAGGAAGACTACGCAGTAGCTCTTGTGCGCTGCCACGACGATGGCACTGGCACCGTTGTTTATGGCTGCAATGAGGCCAGTATCATCGACACTGTGCTCGTATCTTCCGGCAAAGACTTAGATGAACGCGCGCAAGAAAGCCTTGCCAAGCTCGATGCAGGCGATCTGGCAACAAAACGCGCCCGCGACGTGTCCGTCGTCAGGTTTTTTGGAACCAATGTGCGCTTAAACTAAGAGAGAGTTTGGCTCATCTGGTTGGTTTGATTATGCAGCGTGCTGGCGGTGATGCAAGCGCCGCGCTTCGAGTGTCTTTCGTT